>Ga0228711_1003058_pt1 | contig 25940 bp, 10 predicted proteins | sample MedpolnodulmetaG_2_FD_177996 | JGI IMG/M metagenome (GOLD analysis project Ga0228711, IMG submission 177996) | Root nodule microbial communities from Medicago polymorpha collected in Santa Monica, California, United States - brown nodules | ecosystem: Host-associated > Plants > Roots > Nodule... | reverse complement strand
ACTTTGAACTACTTCAGACTCTGAACCTGAGGACAGTTATCTAGAACGTAAAAGAAGAAGTTTCCAAAAACACAATTCAACCCCCCCTTCTTGTGGTTTTTCTCACCTTCATTATCCACATAAAAACCTACCATATATACCATTATTACCAAAGGTTAAATTTTGTTGGGTTGCCCGTTCGGTCTCTCGTTGTCGCTAAATCCTAGAATTAGATGTAGCAGAGCCCAAATATCATGTTGAGCTGGGAGAACGTTGACAGTTACCATTTCCCCAACCTTTATTTTGATAGGTAAAGTGGAACTTCCTTTGAAGGAACTGATTCTTCTGATGATGGAATCGATAGGGCTATTCATGATTCATCTTTCAAACCCTTCCACCTTGACACGGACATTGAATCCAATGTGTCTTCAGTTGATTCTAACAGGTCTTGGTTTCCGTTGATCTTTTCTTGATCCTCAACCCGCGCTTTTGTATTAGAGATAAATTTTACTTGCTTGTTGTTATCGGGTGTGATTTTAGTACCACTTCATTAATTAGTATGGCACCACCATGTTTGATGGTTTGTATATCAAATTGTTTCATCCTCTTCCTTCGCTCGCAAGATTTTCCATTTATGATGGTTTAGGATGGAATTACACAGCGGGACTGCGCCATTGATTGCCACAATGACAACTTGATATGGACGATATTGAAGATTTTAAAGTGTACAAGGAAGTGCCTTCAGAGTAGATGTGGTTTCTAAATCATCATTTGTGGCACGAGAAGATTGAGAACAGCTCATCAGAAATTTGAAGATGAAGTTGTTACAGGTGGATACGATGGGGTTACAACGATGGACTGAAGGAAAACCTTAAATAATCACTAACCGACCTTACTTCTAGTGACAATGATCTATCCAATAACATATCTTAAAGATAATTCGGTTACGATATTCGTGCAGTGGTGAACCAGTACGGTTGAAGAGATGTTCAAGTAAGGTTTCTGATGACAATTATGGTGGGAGACAATGGTACGAGCAAAACATACACACACTCAAACGCCCACGTCCATATTTTCTTATGAGAGGGAAAAGTATTTATAAAGTCTGGTTTTAGATTATGTGATTGTGTACCTAGCGTGGAAGAAGTGCCACACTTATATAAATGTTTTGGGTCAAGAGTGACCATCAGATGATAAGATTATAGCTAAGGTCGTCTTGAGACTGTTTTCCGTGCTATGATGAGCCTGAATTGCTTTGTGTGAGTGCCATTTGGGAGGTGTAGTTCCCGTCTGCTAATCTTAAGTTGGTGGGTTATTATAGAGTCGTTGATGGATCGTTATTAGACCGTTGAGAACCTGAGGTCAGGTATGCAACAAAAAATATTTAGAAAATTATACAAATTTTGTAAAGTTAAGTAAATGTGACTAGTTTTTAAATGAATGTCGTAGGGTGTAAATAACATTTGTACACATAATCTACTTAATAAAGGCCATTTTCTTACGTTCTTATGGTTTTTCCCATGTTTCCCTATTTTAGTAAACTTTGGTGGAGAGTTCGTTGTTTTATAAAATACCTGAAATTTTAGGTCGATATTAATTTAAAAAAAGTCGGGGCTCTTACATGAGCATGATCAAATATGAGATTAAAAGGCCAATTATGTCCAAAATATTAATTTCAATTTTCTATGTTGGCGTAATAGTTTATATCCGTGTCGATAGGTTTTATTACTTCAGTTACATATATTTCTTTCATATTTTTAGTTTCGTGTAGAGTGCATGTGAAAGTGACTTCATAGTATTTAATAAAAAAAATTCAATGTTAGATACTTACATCACTAATGTGTTTCTTGCGTAGTTATTTAAACTGTCTCGTCATCTTTGAACTCCCCCTCCCCCCAATCTCTTTATTCTCCCTTCGTCTAAAATTTGGTGTCCTTTTTTAGTTTTACATGCTTATTAAGAAAATGATTAATAGTGTTGATTTTAATAGTAAAATTGTTTCATTTAGAAAAACACCCATATTTATTATAGGTGGTGGAGTAGTTAAAGAGATCAAAATGTAGTAAATAAAAGTATGTTAGTGAAATTTTTTTATAAATGTTGTATTGATATTATAAATGAGGTAAATAATTTTAGCTAAATAAAAATAGTAAAGATATCTAGTTTGAGATTGAGGGAGTAGTATTGAAGTAAAGGTAACCATGCACATATGCTTTTTTATTTTACTCATATATATTTCATCTATTTTACTCTTATTTTCATAAAGTGTAATGAGAAGACGTTGGAGATGATTGCCGACACATAAAGAGTCGTTGAGAAGCATCAAATCAAGGACGTTGAGTCATTGTAGAATATGAATAATTTCGTTGGATAGTCATTCGAAAATCCTTTGCTGAAATAGGAAGTTTATGTTCATTCTTATTTCCCTTGAAGTTCTTTGTTTGTTTCTACACGTGGACATAAGAAGATAAAACTGTGTTCAAATCCTTTGATGTGGACAGGCATACAAGACAACAAATCTGACGTCTGAAGGTCTTCCAAGTCTGATTGGGTCTTCTAAGTCTGATGATCTCCACAAAGTCTAATGATCTCTTTGGCTTCTGAGAGGTATCCTTTTCTTCTGGTCCAATGTGTTGACTTCTGGTTGACCTTTCTTCAGATATTCTACCATAGTCTTTTGAGCTTCTCTTGTGCGTCTGATGCTTTAATACATGTTCAATAATTGATGGATATATTCTATGATCCTACACACTTGAACAAATATTATTATGTCCAAAATTTCTTCAATACTTTGTTATCATCAAAACCTTAGAGGAATTGTACAAGACCTTTCTTGTTGCAACATGATCAACCTTACATCCAAAGATACAACCCTTAACCCCTGGCAGATGGTGCAAATTTGAAGAATAACACCATAACTTTTGACCTTTCATACAATCCCTAAAACATTATATATAGTAGACTTTTTGTATGAAGGGCAAACGATGTAAACAAATTGTAGAAAGAAAGGAGAACACGAGAGTGTGAGATGATGGAATAAGAAATTGTGAAGGATTGAAGGGTATTTATAAAGGGAAATATGTGTACTTAAGTGCATAGAGTGTAACGATTCATTATTAAAGGTAAAAAAAAACGTGTTCAACTGATCTGACCAGCCATTAAAACTAGTAAAACCCAAAGAAAAATGTGTTCCATAAGTCATTCTTGCTAAGCAAGTAACCGACCAAACTCCGAGCTTGTTTGGATTATATGATCTAAAACCGTTCATGAATATTATAATATGAACTGGTTCAATAATGTGTTAAATTTCGTATTTTGTATGGTGATGGAACTTTCGGATTATAAAATCAGAACTGTCCCTCATCTTATAAAGTACAAAGTTTAACATAGTCTTAAACAAGTTCGGAGTATATAATCTAAACATTTTCGGGATGCGGCGCTAAATCACTATACCTAGTTTCCTCCCTGAAACAACATGCATCTACCACTTAACCATACAATTTGAGAGTCTTCTAAAGGCGAATCAAAGTACATAGAATACAAACATTATTTGAGGAATTTTATAGGTTATAAATTGGCTTATGCAAGGTGTTGATGAATTTTGATAAGTAGTTTTCAAATTTTGAGTTAGGTATCTACTACTTTTTAATATATTCGATGTTTCCATGACTACCATGCATATGTGCTTTAATCAATTTGAAAGAGTACAAAGATCAGAGAATCTTCTATTGAAAGATTACCATTACAATTTGGTAACGCTTGATAGTCAAAATACTCAGATATACATAAGTATACAATGAAATAGACAAAACGAATATTATCTAACATATATACAAACATGTTTTCCTTTAAGAACCCACAAAGGGTACAATATATAAGAAATAGGAATTAAACATTTCAATATCACTGTTAAAAAAATAGGATTAACCACTCTAATTAGAAATGGAAAAAATATTAAATTTGTTTTGAATTTCGCATAACATAAAAGTACGAATTTTATATTATTTTTTTCTAAAATTTCTACTATAACTTAATATTTTTTTTAGTAATGTCTGTCAAGGATCATTCCCAATAAACTCCATCTCAACATTCCTAGGGCGGTCCCCACCAACAAAGTCAAGATTGTAAAGTATACAAACCATTAGCATTGAAGAGAGGAAAGGTAACAATGGCCCAAAGATCCAAAGTTGAAGTGTAATTGCTGTATAGAAAAGCCTAATTCCAACAACATTCAATAACATAGCCTTTCCAAGATGCTGGGTTAAATATTCTGGTGTCACCATAGACTTAACACTTTGTGGAGTTGATATTAACATATTCACTTGATTGATAAAAGCTGCAGATAGAGTGTGACAAATAAATGAGAATGATAGCATTGTAAGTACTATGGCAAATTTTAGTACCACAACAAATTCACCATGTGCTCCAAAAACTGATTCTTTGATTGGCTTTTTAACACTATAAGTGCTACTTATAATTGCTCCTAAGCCAGCACATAGGAGAATGGATGTTGTTGACATTAGGGTTGTCCCCATTATTAAGTTACGAAGACTTTGGACTGCAACCAAGTTTTTGTTGTCAATATCCTGCATATTTTTACAAGTAACATTATTATTTTATTTTTTTGATGATAAAAAGATGAATTGATCATGGAAATACAATGGGTAGTCCAGCCAAATTATAAAGAGAAACCAAGCAAGCATAAACATTATCACATTGATTTTTTTTTTTGGTAGTCAGAGTTTGAACTCAAACCTTACATATATTATGCATAATCCCTACCAACTGAGTTAAACTCACGAGGACCTATCAGATTGAATTTAAGCACATTTGTAGTAAGTAATATTATGATGGAATAATGGAAGAGCTTCATTGCATAATCTTATACACTACTCACTATGTTAATTTTATGTATTGTTTTAAGGTTTACACATATTTTTTTTAGTTATAAAATCCCTAATCTGTCTCTTGTGATAAAACATGGACTGCTTATTGTCTCATTAAATCTTTTTTTTCTTAGATATAAATAGTTAGCTAGGTGTTTCACTACGAAAAGATATATAGTTAAATTAACCTTCAACTTTATAAATTATAGATAACTTTTTTTGAAGAATAAATTATAGATAACTTATAATAACAAAATATTTCTAAAAGTACACTTAAATAATCGAAGGGACACGAAAATCATAGTAATGTATTTCGTAAAAGCAATCTTATGGCTCTAGTTTGATATTTAAAGTATCATTCGTATCATCCTGCCAAAAGAAAAAACATTTGTAACAGTATATATAGTCAAAGCATTAATGTATATTTTTGGTGGCTAATTAAGCTCATATGATGATATTACTTTTGCTCAACTAATAAAAAACAAAGAGTCACGTTTTTAAATTGATAAACTTACCTTTTCAATAAAATTTTGGGGTATAATGTCTTTCTTTAACAGTAAAACGTTGTTAGTTTTTTAGGGCATAGCAAAATGTTGTATGTACACACATTTAGGATTTAGGAAAAAGAAAACACATCTAAATCCTAAATGTTAATTATTTTTTTAATCCGTAAAAATACTGCTATTTAGAAATTGGAGACAGCCCCCTATCTAGCATCTCGCATCATCCACATTAAAATATCCACTTTAATTTAAATACTAAAGTGAATCTTACATGTACAAATTACTCATTTATAATTTTTTAATAATCGTATATAATAATATTCAATCTAACAGCACTGGTCAAAGTTTTAAATAAATTCTACTAATAATTTTTTATCTTATATCAATAATTCTATATCATTACATGTTAATATCTTAACAATAAAAAATTGTGAAACCCATAGAAAAAGAGTGCTTAATTGAGTTCTCCTACTCTACAAACATCATTCATATTTTCACCACAATGGGATACCTATTAAGCACCGGTGCTTAATGAGCTAAGCTTCCCCATTAAGAATGTTCTTATAATGGAGTTCTGAAGTCATATATAAAATATAGTGGACTAGCTAGATATAAATAAAATATTGTTTACGTTCTCCATTTTTTTATCATTGTAGAATGATTTTTTATTTAAAATGATGAGTTCACTCTTAGAATATTTTTCAGAGTTTTATATTAGACAAACCTCACTCCTTTTTATATTTTCAACTTAAGCATTCACACCTTTAGACTTGGACTATTTTTCAGATATAGAACCTAGCACCTTTTCTTTAAAACTTTTCTGATTGCTCTTTGCTCACCAATCGACCTATTTGGTACACCCATTTATATAATTTACTAGGATTGTTTGTTTTTCTTTCTAATTTACCCTTTAGGATAGGAGATTCCTTTATCTTCCTCAAACTTACATGATTTTTTTAGGGGATTCAACTTACTTCTTGGTTAGTACAAAAAAGATATAAAATAATTAGAAATATTGATGTAAACAAATAATCAAGGTAGTTGCAACTAAACTTTAAAAGTGCCTAAGAAAAAATAACAATAAAATGTTTTAAGATATTCTATATTTAATGATGGAGGAAGAAAGTCGTATAATTAATCCATCTCTTAAACTTAACACATAAGCTAGCTCTACATAGAAATGTAGTACTTACATCAAATACTATTACCACTTCTTAATAGAAAAAAATCTAAAATAAGACGGAAACATACCGTAACCAAGAAGAAATAGATGCAAAGATTTAAAGTTCATGTCTTCGGTATTTCACTATTTCTCCTAAACAATTAATTTATCTCTATTGGATGATATTTCTCATATTTGGAGAGCTCTTTCTTTTAAATTTATTTTATATAGGCAATCCATCATCATATCATTACGCATAATTAATAGTCTTTTTTAACAACCTAAAAAATTGCAACACCAATTTGAATAAACACATGTAAATTAAGTCCCCTGAACACACATAGGACTATAGCTTGCAGAAGAAGAAATTAACATATTACTGATTGTATAAATTCCATTTGATAAAACAAAATAATTTTTTTTAAGGATGTAGACTCGTTAATCAGATATATTGTATACTTACCTTATACTTACCTAATTCAATGATTTAGGGTGGGTCGAATACTCCTTATACTTAATTTTGTTTGGTAGATCGAATACTCCTTATACTTAATTTTGGTTTGTGGTTAAAACACCATTTATATTAATTTCATTTCAGTTAAAGAAATTTTTATTTGCATTTCAAAAATTAAATTTAAAGCTATGGTTTTATGTTTGTTACCTTCATCATGGTAGGAACCCAAAATCTTCGACCATCTGCATCTCTTCCAAATGTTGTGGTGTGTGGCTGTGATCGAGTCATATGCCATAACCAATAATGATAGAAACCAAGGATTAGAAACCCGCATGGTACAAGTAGCATATCCATATAATATTTTCGCCACTCCATATTCTTTATCTATATGAATCGAATTCGATAATCGAGATTTATAACACTCACGTACGCATCAACCACTTGTGTTAGATCTTGATTTTGTTTTCCTTAGGGTAGGTAATTACTATTACTATTACTTTCCCCTTAGCTGAATACCCACTCACAATTGTATGTTTGTGTACATCTATATATAACATATATTTTGGTTGGTTACTGGCTACTTTGAAAACCTAATGTTTTACTTTTAATATTCTTATCTTCTTCTATTCATGAACGGAACGAGACGAAAACATAAACGAATAATAATTTTCTTTATTTTATTTTTTTCCTTTAAAAACTTTAGATATATGCAAAAAGCCATGTTTGGCGTTTACCAGAATTTAACATATTTAATTATTCAAGAACGCTTTGATGAGATAACACAGGTCTCTTCTCAATTAATCAAGGTCTTGAATTTGAATTCAACCTTGAGCATGCAACATCATTAAAACTATTAAGAAGAGTTTGTCGTCCTTTTGATGTCTCACAAGACTCGAGTGATTAGTTTCTGCAATTGCACATGTAGAGGACACCCAATTTACACCCAAAAAAGAATTTGTCATTTAATAACATTGTGATTTTCCTTAAAACTCCCCAAATAAGTTTATGTTTACAACTAAAATTATAATTATTTTATTCTTCAAAAAAAAAAAAGGAATTATAATTATTTATCGATGGGACAATAAAAAATTATTAGTTTGTTTAAAATTTTAGGTTTTGTTTATTTCTAGTTTTTAAATAACTATACACTACCTTTAAAAAAAAAAACTATACACGACCTCTCAAAAATGGTAAAATAGAAACTCTTATCATTTTTTTAAGAAACTAAAATGGAATATATTGAACTACAAACAACTGAGTTTTCTAGCACAAGGTGTGCTTAGACGAAATCATTAAAAGGAGTATCAAATTACAACTAAGATTGCGAAGAAAAAAAACCGGTTTCTTATCTTTCAACTAGAGATCATGAAAAGGATCGCCTTCATTAGGGATAAAAGAACTTGCCTTGGACGAAGAGGCTTTAAACACAACCGGTTTCTTATCTTTCAACTTGTCTTCTTCCTCACTAGATTTGAAACGATTAATCTCATGCTCATGTTCCTTTAGTTTGCCAAATAGAGTGATCATACTAAGAACATTGAGATTTTGTGATTCCTTGATAGCGGTAACTTTGGGCTGTCATTCCTTTGTCATACATCTCAAAATTTTATTAGTGCAATCTTGGTTTGAAATTGTTTTACCAAGGTTTTGCAACTTGTTTACAATGTGAGTGAATCTCATTTGCATGGAAGAGATGGTGAAACCATCTTCCATGCAAGAAGCTCATATTGTTGCACAAGGGTATTAACTTTTGATTGTTTCACTTCATCGGTTCCTTCGTGAAGGGTTTCCAATGCATCCCACATATCTTTGGAAGTCTTACAATGAGACACGGAATGAAACTCATTAACCCCAAGAGAGGAGATGAGAATATTTCGTGCCTTCAAATCATATTGGACTTTCTTTTTGTCATCATCGCTCCAATCGGCTTTAGGCTTATCTTGTGCTACACCGTTGGCAACAACTTGCGATTGAAACTGCCCGTTGGCCACGGCATCCCACACATCCATATCCACCGAATGGATGTAAACAGTCATGCATTCTTTCCAATAGTCGTAATTTTCTCCATCGAAAATAGGTGCCCTATTGTACGCCCCCTTAGGCTCCTTACTAGCCATATGGATCAACTCTTCCGGTAGTTAGCCATAAGAAGAAACCAAGCTCTATGATACCACTTGTTGAACTATATGGCTAGATGAATACCAAGCTAGAAGGGGGGTGAATAGCGCGTTTGAAAACTTTTTCGGAGATTTAGTGAAAATTGATTTTAACAAATAGACTATTGGAGTTGCGCTTGAATTATCACAATCAATGAATCGAAAAGACAATATGTGAGTAATAATATTTGATCTTAGAATTGAGAGGTTCAATAAACAAATCTTATTAACAATCAAAACTTTAATCAACCTTGAACAATATACAAAACTGATAACAATTTCAAACCAAACCTATATGAACAAATATACAAGTGAGATTGAATAATTGAATTGATGTTGCAATCAATTGATCTAAGCGAAGTGCTCAAACCCAATTCAATGAATTGGTCAATTTTCAATTAAAACAACTTAGATCAACACTAGCAATTAAACTATCAATTATTCAATCAATCACATGCAATATCAAAAAGTAAAAGGATACGGAAAGAGAGAGAACACCGATGTTTATAGTAGTTCACCCTTTTTCGTCCTTGCTAAGGGCTACGTCTACTCTACTTGATGAAGTACGCCTTCACCAAGGTCATCCACTATGTATGAAAAGTTGATTACAATGTTTACAAGAGTTCCTTCAAATTAAAGCCCTAATTCTTCAACTCCTGTGTAAAACAAACTCCCCCAAACCTCAAGTACCCCTTGAATTTGGTGCTCCTTGAATTACCCGTGCACTCCTTCGATCTCTTCACTCGAGTCTTCAATGCTACGTCCGGTAAACGAACCCCCTTCGACTTCAAGAACGGTTAGAAAGACCCCCAAGTCCTTTGGAGGTGGAATTAGATTATTCACTTCCTTTGAAACCTTGATTAAGCTCAATCAATCTTCTTGAGAGAACCAACTTAAAATCCCTACTAGAACCCTAGAGAATCTACACACTCAAAGACAAAGTGATTCTAAGAAAAAAAGTGTTTAATCTTGAAGAATGTATAAGCAATGAGTTTTTGAGACTTAGAGAGAATAGATGCAAATGATTCAATGAATTTGAAAAAGAGGAGGAGTGTATATATAGTGAGGGGTAAAAAGACTCAATTTTTGCATAAATGTAACAAATTGAATTGATTCACTAAATGCTTGAATCGATTCAGACAGCAAAAAGACAGACCAAAAAAGTATGAAGGATGATACGATTCAAATCATATCTGAGTAGATTCAAGTGTACCCAGGATGAAGATTGATACGATTCAAACTTCATATAAATCGAATCAAGACAAGTCAGAGAGTTTTGTGAGACGATTCAAAATAGAAAAGACACGATGCATACATGAATCGATTCAATAGATGTGAATCGATTCAAATAGATGTGAATCGATTCACATGAAGGCAAAGACTTTATTTAATTGATTCAGACTGTGATGAGTCGATTCAAACTGAGTCAAAGATGATTTTTTACCCCTTTTCAAACTACACAAAACAACAAGACCAAACCACATAGATTCCACAGTGCTTTAACATGCTACAATCATCAAGGCGATAAAGAAAGCTAAACTAAGCAAGAGAACATCATCAAAAACAAATGTGTAGTCTTCACCATTAACAAGGACCGAGCCTGAAGTTGTGCTAATGCATTACACAACCTTTTTCCAAAGAGTAGGAATATATATATTTTTTTTTAAAACAGCTTCAAGGTAACGCCAATCAACTGAATCGAAAGTCTTTTCGAAATTAACTTTAAAAAGTAGCAAAAAAAAATTTCAAACGCCTTGAGTCATCCACCAGCCCATTAGCTATCAACATACCATTATGAATTTGTCTACCTTAAATAAAAGCTGTCTGAGATTTAGAAATAATACTTTCCATGATATCCCGCAATCTATTAGCCAACACCTTCGATAAAACCTTATAAAAACTGGTGACTAAAGAGATGAGTCTAAAGTCATTCAGACGTTGAGGAATTTAATCTTAAAAATTAAAATGATGAAATTACTATTAATACCTTTAGATAACTTCTCATTTTGATAAAATTCAGAAAGGAAGCGCATAAAATCATCTTGTAAGCCCACCCAAAAACCCTTGATGAAGCCATGGATAACACCTTATCATTTAAAAGACACAAATAAGTCTACTACATTTTATTAAAATTTACTAAAAATAGTAATATCTACCTTTAGATCATGCTTATATTAGACACTGCCCTTCATTTAACATTTCATTTTGAATGTAAATTATTAATGGCAGTAATTTGTTCTTCTCAATTTTATATTTAAATAGTTATTGTTCTAGGTTTTGATGTATAACTCTGTTGGATATTTATGTATTGGCTTCATTATTGCTAAAACAAATATTCATGTACGATATTGGATATGTTGTTCCAATATCTTGGCATCTTGTACATGTTGGATGTAATGTTCCACCATCCTGTCACGGTTCAGTGTGCCCTGTTTATGTGGTTGGTTTTCGCAAGCTTTATCTTTTTAAGGAAACCACGCCTTATTTCTTGTTCACCAAGTAACATGTTTTTGTCCAGAATCAGATGGGTAATTTGTTCCTAAAGTATAGATAATTTTTTAGGATTCCTTGGTGGTGTTGTTTGGCGGTTCCTAAAGAAGTTTCTACTTTTTACGAGTTGCTATATTTGTTACGTGGATCAGCTGAAGAACCTATATTGTTTTGAAGCCCATCAAGACTTTTTAGCCCGTGTTGCTTCAGTATATATTGAGGACTGCAAGACCTAATTATTCATTCAAACCGTCATATCAAGAATACAGTTTTTAGGGTTTTGAGTCGTTGTTATTTGTGAGCCTTTTCTTGTATCGCTTTGATGCATGATAAGGACTGAGTTTTAGTGTTTGTTAATTATGAGCTTTTCTTGTATCACCTTTATGCAAACATAGGAATGTTTTATTGAGTTGTAAGTTGTACTACTCCTAACCTTTGAAGGTAACTTCACCATATTGAGTTGTAATCTGATAATCACAGGGGCTGTGATTGATTGAGGGAAGTGAGATGTGATCTCAGATCTAGGAGTTCCTAGGTTGAAGTCAAGACGGGTAGGTCCTAGGTCTAGAGTTGTAAACGAGGAGTTTGCTGAGAACTTAGAATAAGGACTACACTAGTGGATTTCCTTCCTGACTTGGTAGCCCCCAGAGTAGGTGTGTTTGTCACCGAATTGGGTTAACAATTCTCACATGCCTTTTATTTTCTTTCCTTTTACTTTTACATATTTTATGTTGGTTAGCACGATGTTTAAACATTAAACTCAACATTCGTATTTGTGCGTCTGGTGTTGGAACATCGCATAGAACATCTTAAAGCTAACGTGCTAGAATTTCAAACTCCTATGCTTTATTTCTTTTTGTCTTGCAAATGATTAATAAGGTTTGTGGTGAACCCACTTGAGTTGGTTTAGTGGTGTTGGTTTGGGACCTTAGAGCATGCTCCTCCTCAATGTCTTAGGTTCGATTATTCCTGGTGACAATTTAGGTGAATTAATTTAGGTTCTTGAAAACAAAATTGTGGTGTCAATGATTAATTTTCAGCTAAATTGCTTTTTTTTTGTCTCTTAACTATTTTTGAGGTATCACTTTGAACCCAGAACTAGTTTTTTGTCTGTTTGGGTCTTTTAAATATGTATTTGTTACACAGTTTGGTCCCTTCCGTCATAAGGCTAACCCCAAATGTCTCTGGTGGACCAAATTTATAGGTGGTCCACCAAAGACCTCATTCATTTTTGTAAATGTAACTGTTGGATCTTTTTGTCACTAAGAAAACCATTAGATTTTGGAGGTCTACTGTATCTAGCAGTATGTTTTCTACAACTAATTCTTTTTTCTATTTCTTCATCTTTTTCTCTCCTCACTTGCATCATATATACCAAATCTTTATAAACATTTATAAAAAAAATCCCAGAAAAGACTCAAATAAATGAACATATTACTCAATCCCTTCTCATTCATATTCTTCTCTACATCTTCTACACAATTAACCTCACAACATTATGATGTAAAACCCCAGTGAACCTCATGACAATTTCTCCAAAAATTCCATGTCCAAAATTAAGGACAGCAACAACAATATCCTTCAAGTACATAAGAGCTCCAAAATCTTTCAAAACCTAGCCTTAAAAAAGAACATATCCTTTAAAAATTCGATCTCTCACATAAACCAAAACACAAGAGTACCAAAATCATAAGTAAATTAAACAGCAACAACACCTTAAACATCAAGTACATGTTCTACACAATGAACGTTTCAACGATTTGAAGTTTAAGATTCATCAAATGGTGATTGAAATCAGAAGGATTTGGATTTTGGAAATAGGTTTGAAAATTTTGCTTGATTTTCCCATTGTTAGTGAATTTGAAGAAAAAAAATGAAATTGGTAAATATATCTGAAAATTTTTGTTGATTTGGCTTATGGAGATTGAGAATTTGTGTTGTTTGAAATGAAAGTGATGTTTTTTGAGTGGTAAATTGGTTATTGATTGAGTTATGCCATTGATATTTTTATTTTTTATTTTTTTACTGGCTTTTTGCGTTGAAGAATCATGAAGGTATGATGAATTTCAGTGTGCTCTTCATATTTTTCAGGAAGGAGATGAAAGATTGTGATGGAGAAGACGAAGGAAATGAATAAATTTTTAGCCAATGTCAAAATAACACCTGTAAATGAGTTAACATTTTTAAATTTTAATTTTTTTTTAGGGAAAATTTTCTATTTTTTTAAACAAAAAATTATTTCTTGAAACGGTACTTTGCAGAGGGCATGCACTTGGGTGACATTGTGGTTGGTGACATTGATGATATTGGTCAACCACAATGTCACAAGTGACTTTTTTCTTTCTCTTACATGAAGTTTTTTTTTTGTACACTTGAGACATTGTGGTTAACCATTGTCACCTAAGTGTTATCCTTGAATTAAATAAGTATTAATTTAAACTAAATAAGCACTAATTTAAAGTAAATTGAATAGTAAATAATCTTTTTTTCGGATGGCAGTAAAAATAATTAACCGTACCCTTCAACAGAAAAATTGAACCGTAATTTGAACGTTTAAAATTAGAATTGAATAATTAAAAACGAAAACCAAAGAAAACGTTATGTCGGCGACGTGAAGGATACGTAACAGTTTATGATATTGTTTTTGAGAAGAAACAATATATGATTAGGATTAAAGATTAAGATTTAGTTTATATACACACGTATGATTGGTGTAAAAAATTATATATATGCAATCAAATCACACTATAATACCAATTAGTTTCTTTAATTTACAACAAGTATATCCATCTTTTTTTCGGCTTATACAAAATGAATTTGAGATGAGTATGAACGAGAAACAAATTCTTTCCCGGCATTCAAACAAATAAATGTCCTAATCATTTATATTCATCAATCAAACAAAATATGTAAAAGTGGTTCTCAAGAAATTTAACCATAAAGAGTGCAAGACCGTGAAAACTCCAATGCATTCTACGTAGATATATATTATTGGTTCTCTCCTTTATCCTAATCAACAATAGGAAGCACTAAAAGAGTGCCAACAAAGCACAACACCAATACAGGCTCCAACAAAAAAACATTGACCAACGAAACACTATACAAACCAAACGAAAGGAAACTGAGAACACATCAACAACAACTAAAACCTCTAAAGATATGGCAATGGAGCGGGGTGAGGACGGATTTTACCTTTTCTCATACCTTACTTTCAAATACTAAACGGTAAACCAACCCATATTCAACGGGGATGAGAAAAGAGATAATAAATTGATTTTTTATATTTTCTACAAGTTTAGGTATGGGCTCGAGGTGGATGCTTATATCCCTATTACCCGTCCCGCATGCGTGATTAGAAATCTAGGAAAACCCAAATCCATACGCAAACTTAATCAAAGTGGAAAAAACCCGTCTATTTAGGTTTGGTTCAGACGGATACCCACGTGTATGCGCTTGTTTCCATGTCTACCTCTAACTCAACAAAGTACAAACCTGCTATATCGATTGTTTAAAAGAGCCTTAAAATCTTTTTTTTTTTTTTGTGATTCTGAGATGTTGGAACACATGGAGTGTTATGGTGTGAATCAAAAATATTTTCTTGTCAACTTTCTCAATTAGTGCTCATTTATGATGCGAGATCAAGCCATTGATTTTCTAGCGGTCAACTAATCCTAGCCATTGGATTTGTAACTTATCTTTGGCTCTTCACCTATAAATTGAGCTCCTCTCCCTCACTTCTATTCACACCAAAAAGTTCTCTTGAGTTGTCAAAGAACTTTTCTCTCTTCTCCCTCATTTAGCTTGTGTTGACGAGCTACTCTTTTCTTCTCCCTCTTTTTCTGTCCCTTCGGATTTAAAGAGTGTTCTTAAGGCAATAGTCCCTTCGGTTTATAATGTCCCTTCGGAATTAAGAATGGTCTGAAAACATAGTCCCTTCGGTAAATTTTGTCCCTTCGGAAATAAGAGTATTCTTAAGATCAAAGTCCCTTTTGAGATAAAAGCGTCTCTTCGGAAAATAAGAATGATCTTAAGAATATAGCCCCTATTTATGTTTTATGTCTTGGAGAAGTTAGAGGTAAGAGTGGTGGAAACACCATATTAGATGGTCTTAGTACCATATATGAATGGTCTTAGCACCATAATAGAGTGGTATCAATACCATATTAGAGTGGTCTTAGCACCATATTTGAAGGTGTATGTCTAGAACAGATCCTATAGTGCAATAGGACGCTGATACAGTTGTAGTTGGGCTGTTTTATCTTGGGAGCGTCGTGGTTGATAGTCTGCTTGCACAATTTTGGGCAGTGCCACGAAACGTCTTAAAGAGAGCGACCTAGTCCGCGACTCAGCCTAGTAATCTCTTCGGTGACAAAAAATATTTTTTAACTAATTTTGTCTATTGTTCCGACAATTTTAAGACGTTTCCTTCTGCCAAGTCTACCGAAGAAATTACTAGTTTTTGTTTGTCATTTGTAAGTACAACAAGGATAAAACAGCTATAGAATTACCTCGATTAAAAGTACACGATGAAGTGTAAGAACAGGTCAAGCATTTGCAGGCTTACCTGATTGAATAGTAATTCATTATTATGAATACTAAGATCAACCTTTTGGTAGATCAAGTGGGTGATAGACTTTTTTTTGTCTAAGAAATTTCTACCAAGGAAATTAATTTGTGTAAACAGATTTTGGTAGTAATTAATTTCTGCTAAGAAATGGTTGAAAAAAAAAGTTGTTTTAATGCAAATTATTTACCCTCAATGTTGTATGTAGAATATTTTCAAAATTTTGACAATACAACATGACATTAAAGCATTTGATTTATAGAATTTAATGTCTTATATAAGTGACATGAGTTGGCTTCAAAGCATTGACTCATTTGAATTATGTTGGAATTCAATGTCTTGAATAAACATGATTTGATTTCATTTATTGATATACTTTTGGTTGACATTTTAAGATATGGAACAAATATCATGCATTGAGCCGTATAATAAAAATAAAATAATCACATGATATTTGTTTTTGCACTTTTCAGTTCATATTTATCATATTCAAGATTATATCGTAGAATGAGATGTGTTGTATTTTTTTAAAGAAAAAATATATATGACTTTTTCGTAGTCAAGTAAAAAATAACCAAGTAGTCGCATAAATCAATATTTAGATAATCTAACTATTTAGATTTAATTTTTTATGATGAATGCGACCTTGATGGTAACTTGACTAGATAAGAAAATATATTTTATCACTTTTATCGATGGCTGTTAAGACTATACTTTAGTATATCTCGTGAGAAATAAAAGTGATACGGTTGACAATTTCAAAGTTTTTGTAACTGAAATTGAAAATAATTCAATAATAAAATCAAGTGATTTGATATTGATAGAAGCACAAAATAATTTCCACACTTCAATGAGTTTTATGAATCACACAAAATTATTCATGAAACAACTCTTGATATGAACGGTAAAGCAGTTATAAAGAATATACTATTTACTGAGTCAGTTGTTGTCATCATGCTTAATTATGAAAGTGCATCTCATTGTTGGGAAAAAATTTCATCAACTATTTCATTTGTGCTAAATAGAGTGCTTTAATCTAAGAACAAAATTTCTAGCTATGAAATTTTGAAGAAAAGACAATATATCTTGTCTTATTTTTTGGACTTGGGATTGTTTGGCCTATCTTCGGATTCCAAATTCCAAGAGAATAAAACTCACTAGTAGAGCCCATGAATGTGAATTCATTGGGTGTGAAATTAACAGGAAAGAGTATAGGTTTTATGACCTAAATGTTAATGTGATCATAGAATCAAACGATGATGATTTCTATGAAATTAAATTCCCCTTTAAATTAAGAAAATAGTGGGGGCACTAGTGGGGGTATTGCAACTGATCACAATCCAGCGATCATAAGTAGTTATGAGAAAATCAAGTCAGACGTAACAGAACCTTGAAGAGGTATGAAAGCACTAGTTGCTAAGGAGTATTGACCTGATTACATGGTCTATACATAAGGCCAAGATCCAACTAGCATTCAAGAAGAGTTGTCTACCTTGAATTGTGATTTATGACAGGAAGTCATAAAAGACGAGATGGATTCTCTAGAATCTAACAAGACCTAGTATTTGGTAGACTTGCCTTTCGGTTGCAAACCAATATGTTGTAAATGGATTTTGAAAAATAAAATCCAATGGAACTATCGATAAATAAAAAGTTCGCCTTGTAGCCAAGGGTTTTAGACAAAGAAAAATATATAGATTTCTTCGACGCCTTTTCTTCAGTCACCAAGATAACATCCATAAGGGTACTAATTGATCTTGTTGTCATTCATAATTTAAAACTACACCAAATGGATGTTAAAACCGCTTTTTTAAAAACGGTGAACTTGAAGAAGAACTCTATATGGAACAACCTAAATATTTTGTAGTCCATGGGCAAGAAACTAAGGTCTGCAAGTTAGATAAGTATATGTATGTTCTTAAAAATTCCATGAGCAATGTCACGAAAAGTTTGACAGCTCAATGATAAGAAATGAGTTTAAAGTGAATTAAAGTGATAAAGTTATTTGATAGTAACATTTGCACAATCATATATCTCTATGTAGACGACTTTCTCATATTTGGTTCAAACTTTCATGTTGTGCACGCTCTGTAATCATTGTTGTCTAACAATTTTGAGATGAAAGACCTTAGAGAAGATAATGTAATTATGAATATTAATTACCAGGTCAGAAAAGAGAATTTTCTTGGATCAATCTCACTACGTTGAGAAGATCTTAAGGAAATATAAATACTTTGACTGCAAACATGCTTGCACACCATATGATCCACATAGATAATCGAAATCACATACTAGGTGCACCTAGGTCGTCCCAATGATAATCATGTTTCTCAAAACAAAATTCTCAAAATGTCTCTAAAACCATGTTTCACAACATATTGAAACTTCTGTCAAAATGCGTACCATCAAAATTCAATCGAATATCTATTACTTATAATCATAAATAAAACCAAATCCAATCCAAATCAAGTACAGTATCAAATTAATCATAAGTAAAACCAAATCCAATCCAAATCAAGTACATGTTAGCATCAAATTCTTCGGAAAACACGATTATCAAAGCCATTCTTTACAACGTATGAAAACTAGTGCCGAAATACATGAAATCAAATTTCAATTCTTAAATTTACTAGTGCCGAGATACATGAAATCAAATTTCAACTCTTAAATCTACTACTTTATAAACCAAAAATCATAGGTCAATCCAAAACTCAAATCCAAATGGAGTGTATAATAGTATTAAATTAATTTTCAAAACAAAAACATATTTCTCAACAAACATTTTTGTCAACATCTCAAAACTTATGTCGGTAGTATATGCAACCAAATGTCAATTGCAAAACCTTTGCTCAATAAATCATGGACAAGTTCAAATAGAGACCATAATAATATTCATGACCTTAAACATCAATTTCAACGATAAGAAAAATGTTCAAAGGGTGTGCTTCCCGTTTAAATAAATACTTTAACTTATAAAATCACCAAAATATCAATAATAACGATGATTAAAATAAATGAAAATGATCGTCATCAACTCACAACTATGACGAATCAACTCTGTTCCTAGCAATGTCTTTTGAAATGACCACCGAAGCAATTTTCACCACATCTGAACATCATAAAATGAATTCAACTCTTGTTAAAACCTTTCTAAGATCACACTACCAATAGATAAATCAATTAGGCAAAAAAACCCCAATTTGATAGACTTAAGGGTTGAAAGGGATTCAAGAAAATCTAAAATTTTACAATCTATACCAATTCCACTACTCATCCAAGCTAGATATCATCTCTAAATTTCATGAACCATAAAGCTTTTACCTTAAGGAGTATCGATGAGAAACTTTCAAGAGATGGGTAATCCTCTCTTCCTTGGATCATTATCCCCAATTCCAAAATTTTACTCAAAAGTACTTGCATTATGAGATTGATTTGCTTGGATGTGCTATTGACCTCAAGAGTTCATGGCTTATGGAAGATATTTGGTGATTGAGAGAGAAAATAATGGGTTACGGTGTGGGAAGAAAGAAAAGGAATGTTCGAGAGAGAGTGAGAGAAACTTGGGTGGGGTTGGGTTTACTTAAGTTTATATTTTTATTTTATTTTTAATAAAGAAACGGTGCGTTTCAGTGATGTATCTAGTCTATATTTATAACAAGATACATTAATTATTCAATGAACCTAAAAATTTAATTGGTTCTTATAATAAGGACCGGAGTATATGACTAAGAATTTATTTTGAACGGTCCTGATTAATCGATCAAAACAAATTTCACCCAGATTGGTTAATCTAGAGAGGGGCAAATTGGGAACAAAAAAATGGATAGTGTACGGGGAGAATAAATTCTCATATATTTTTTTAAGAGAAAAGAAACATGTTAACTATTAAAAGAACAAGTGGGAGAGAGATAAGGGTCTCAAGAGAGAGGGTTTTCTCCTTGAAATAAGAGGGAAAACAAGTGGGAGAGTGAAAAGAAAGGGAAAGTTGGATTCAATTTTGCGGGTTTTTTTTTTTTTGAACTGCAACAATATAATGAACATTTGACCGTAGTCATCACTGTTTGACTAAACTGCGGGGGTTTTCTAAAACCGCCCTTAAAAAGCCGCTGCAATCGAGCGTATTTTATGTACTAATTGAAAATATTTCTAGAGATTGAAAATATTTCCAAATATTAAAAAAGAAAAGGAGATTGAAAAGGTTAGTGGTTACTTAGGGTTAGGAGGATTAAAGTTTGCAAGCAAAGTTTGAATCTCTTCGTCTCGTTTCGATGGAGAAGAAATCAGTTGCTGCAACAAATGCAAAGGTGCGCAATTATATACCAAACCATATTTCCTTCACGATTCTTACCAAACCAACATCTCATGAACATGATCCGCGGAAATTTCATATGTAATTTGAATTGTTGTTCTTATTACGACCAAGCATCTCTCCTCCTAAAGTACTTGGATGAAACCCATGAACATATTTTGCATTCTCTTTCTGGTGAGAGGTTTGAGAATAAAGTAAAATTAGATTGCACAAATCCAATTGATCACCTATATATTTTTCGTATCTTTGGTCTTGGAAGTATTATTGGCATTGTTTGTGTTCATAAATATGTAGATTGCGGTGCAATTGTATTGTGGAACCCATCTACCCAAGAAATAAAACGCATTCCTCCCAGTCCTCTTGAGTCGGTTGAGTTGCCTATCCCGAGTGTTGCTAAGGAATTCGTTAGTGTTGATGTGTTTACCTATCTTCATGGATTTTGTTATGACAGTGTTATGGATGACTATAAGGTCATCTGTCTTATATCTTTTGATATCCAAGTAGAATTGGAAGATACATTTTCAGAATCCTTATTGGAAGATATATACTTGGATGAATTATGGGAGATATATAGCCTAAGAAGTAACTCATGGAGGAAAATTGATATTGACATGCCATCTTCTTTGTACTGCACAGAGGGAACCCAAGTCTACATGGATGGAGTGTGTCATTGGTTGTGTGAAGAGAATAGCCCTGCTGGACTATGTTTAGTATCACTTTACTTGAGAAATGAGGTGTCCTGTATAACACGCATACCCTCAGATGAAGATGATTGTTTTAAATTTAAAGCTTCATCGATAAATTTGGTGTTGTTAAATAGGTCCATTTCCTTGATCGCATTTCATCGAGAGACTACTACTTTTCACATTGCAATTTGGGGTGAACTTGGTATTAAGGAATCGTGAACCAAACTCTTCATCGTTGGACCGTTGTCTTGCGTTGAGCGTCCTATCGGAGTGGGGACGAAAGGGGAAATTTTCTTCCAAAGAAACGATAAAGAATTATCTTGGTTTGATCTAAGTACACAAGTGATTGAAGAGCTTGATTATAAAGAAGGTGGTCCTTATACTCGGATATCACTGTACAAGGAAAACATTCTTGCAATTGATGGAATAAGTAATTAATTTTTTTTTCTTGTTTTCACCAAGAGGTATATGATTGTGGCTAAATAATTTGGGTGTAACCAGAAATATATGGGGTGCGACTAGAAATATTCATTGTTTTGTATCAGCTCAAAGTAAGTTTATCCAATCAGGGGCTTAGTGCTTGTTAATTTCATTCTCTGTACACTGTTTCCGCGTGTACATTACCTTCTTTCTTTCACTACCATCTTAACAAACATTAGGTTAGGTTTTTTCTTTCGATCATTATTTTTCATGTTGTCATATCAATATTGTTGCTAATGGCGCCAGCCACCAGGCACGGAGGAAACCCTAATATCACCATCACCAACTCTTCCCTTCGATCTCGTAGTTGAGATTCTGTGTAGGCTTCCAGTGAAGTTACTGCTTCAACTTCGTTGTCTTTGCAAGTCCTTCAATTCATTAATATCTGATCCAAGATTCGCAAACAAGCACCTTTGCTTGTCAACCAGGCACCATCTCCTCATGTTAATGTCTACCGATGACTTAGGTCACTTAGTTCTCTTTAATTCCCAAATACCCTCTGATTTTTCAACCTCTACTGTCAGTTACCCTAACTGTCTCAAAATTGGACAAAGTGGTCCTTATTGCATGTGCTCTTGCAATGGCATCCTTTGTTTCACCATGTTTGATGGTTCTGCTATCTTGTGGAACCCTTCCAATAGAACATTCAAGATCTTGCCTCCTTTGGATATGGATAAACAACTTCTCTCTGCATATAGCTTTGGGTGTAATCCTTCCATTAATAATTACACGATTGTTTCTATTTTGCCTCGTAATGGTAAAACTAAAGTTAATGTTCATACCCTGAGTACAGATTCTTGGAGAACAATGCAAGACTTCCCATATTCTCGCCCGTTTTATCGGTTGGGAATATTTGTGAGTGGCACTATTAATTGGTTGATGTTAGACGTTAGTTCTTCGTTTTTCATTGTTTCTCTTGATTTGGAAAATGAGTCATATCAACAGCTTCTCCTGCCTAACTTGGAGAATGATCGTTCCGCGAGTTTGGGGGTTTTGAGGGATTGTTTGTGCATCTTTACAAGCAGTGATCTGAATTTAAATATTTGGATTATGAAAGAATTTGGAAATCAAGAATCTTGGACAAAATTGTACAGTGGTCTACACATGCAAGATTGTATTTTTCGTCACTATACAAAGGCTTTATATATTTTTGAGGATGAACAACTGCTGGTGGGCTTTTATGAGTTGGAACCTTACAAATTGAAGTTAGTTGTTTACGATTCTAAAAATGGTACTGTTAATTATTGCTTTTGGACTACATTACATGGCAGATTTATCTTTATTCTCTATTGTTTCAGTTTTTTTTATTTTAGTCAATAAGTGGTACCATTACTTTAGGAGAAAGCAGTTGTTGTTATCCCATGTTCCTAATTTAGTGGTGATGTAGTTGTGTTCTGTTTTGTTCTGTGAAACACTATTAAGGGCCCGTTTGGATTAGCTTATTTTAGAGCTTATATAAAACAGCTTATGCAAATAAATAAGTTTTTATGTACTATTTATAAGTTTTTAAGGTAGTTTATGAAAAACCCGTTTATGAAGATGCAATTTTCGTTAGTAAGAGTTTATAAATTAAAATAAAAGCTTATTTATTTACATAAGCTATTTTTCATAAGCTCAAACCAATCGGGGCCTAAGTTTATTGTTTTAGTGAAATAGAATTAATCAATTTCCCATTCCATTTCAACGTATTCTTCCCTAATTCTGTCTATCATATTATTTTTCATTTATACCATATAACCAACAAATTAGTATCAGAGCTATCATCTTACGGGACCTGTGAAAATGGAAACTGAAACAAGTTTCTCATAAGTTGCTCCTCCTGTCTTTGATTGGGAGAACTATGACCTTTGGGCAGTAAGAATGGAGTCTTACCTGGAGGCTTTGGATGTTTGGGAGGCCAATGAAGAATATTATGAAGTTCCTCCGCTGCAGAATAATTCTACCATGGCTCAGTTAAAATATCACAAGTAGAGAAAAACTCGGAAAGCAAAGGAAAAATTAGTTCTTTTCTCTTGTGTTTCACAAAATGTTTTCACCAGAATTATGACCCTCAAAACAGCAAAAGAAATATGGGACTATTTGAAGGAAGAATACGCAGGGGATGAGAGGATTCGAGGCATGCAAGTACTGAACTTGAAGAGGGAATTTGAGATGCAGAAAATGAAAGAGTCTGAGACAATCAAAGATTACTCTGACAGATTGATTTCTAGTGCAAACAAGGTTAGGTTACTTGGCACTCAATTCGCTGACTCTAGAATTGTTGAAAAAATTCTGGTTACAGTGCCTGAGAGATATGAAGCATCAATAACCACCTTGGAGAACACAAAAGACTTGTCTAAAATCACCTTAGCAGCAGTGTTACATGCGATGCAAGCTAAAGAGCAATGAAGGCTTATGAGGCAAGATCATGTGGTTGAAGGTGCTTTACCAGCCAAGCATCATGTAGTTGGAAGTACTGCAGGCAACCAAAGCAAAGATAGAGGTAAAAAGAAGAATTACCCACCTTGCGAGCACTACTGTAGTAAAATGGGTCATCCACCGTTCAGATGTTGGAGAAGACCGGACGCAAAGTGCAGCAAGTGCAATCAGCTTGGACATGAAGCTGTGATTTGCAAAGGAAAATTTCAACAATTTGAAGTCAAAGCCCAGGTTGTAGAGCAAGATGAAGAAGATCAAATGTTTGTGGCAACATGTTTTTCATCTAAGAGTAGTTCAGAATGTTGGCTGATTGACAGTGGTTGTACAAACCACATGACATATGATAAAACCATCTTCAAAGATTTAAAGCCAACTCATATCTCAAAAGTCAGAATTGGCAACAGTGTCTATATTCCTGCAAAAGGAAAAGGAACCATCGTAATTTCAACGAGTTCAGGTATAAAAACAATCTCAGATGTTCTTTATATGCCTGATATTGATCAAAATCTACTAACTGTTGGTCGATTATTAGAAAAAGGGTTTAAAGTATCTTTCGAAAATCAACTTTGTCTCATCTTTGACATCACTGGTCGGGAGATTCTTAGGGTCAAAATGAGAGGTAAAAGCTTCTCATTTGATCCAATTGAGGAGGAGAAGACCGCTTATTTCACTCAAGTCAGTCCCATTGAACTTTGGCACAAGCGACTCAGTCACTGTCATATTCAAAGAATGTTAAACTTGAAGAAGAAAGACATGTTAAGAGGCCTACCGGTACTTTCTGATCATTTGCCAAACTGCAATGCTTGCCAGTTTGGTAAACAAAACAGAATTCCATTTCCCAAAACTGTTTGGAGAGCCACTAAAAAGATGCAACTCATTCACACAGATGTTGCAGGACCTCAAAGAACTCCATCATTACAAGGTAGCTTCTTTTCATAGACGACTTTACAAGAATGTGTTGGACTTATTTCTTGAAATTCAAGCATGAAGTGGCTGGAGTATTTTTGAAGTTTAAGAAGATGGTGGAAACTCAAAGTGGCTCCAAGGTTCAATTTCTAAGGTCTGGTAATGGCAAGGAGTATACATCAGCACAATTTAATTTATTTTGCAAAGAAGCTGGAATTGAACATCAACTGATACCTCCTTACACTCCCGAACAAAATGGAGTTAGTGAAAGGATAAATAGATCAGTAATGGAGATGGCTAGATGTATGTTGCATGAGAAGGAATTGCCTAAACAATTTTGGGCAGAAGCGGCAAACACGACGATCTTTCTTCAAAATCGACTTCCAACCAAGGCTTTACAAGATAAAACTCCTTTTGAAGCATGGTACGAGTATAAGCCTTCACTAACCTTTCTTAAAGTGTTTGGTTGTGTTTGTTTTGCACATGTTCCAAAAGTTAAGCATGACAAACTTGACAAAAAAGCACTTCCGGGCATTTTTGTGGGATGCAGTTCAGTTTCAAAGGCTTACAAAGTGTATCATCCTCAAACCGAAACACTGACTATAACTAGAGATCTACATTTCAACGAAGACCAGCATAGGGACTAGAAGAATCCACCGAAAACATCTGGATCTCTAAGCATTATTGAAGATACTCATCCTGAAAAGCAAACAACCGAGTTGTGTCTGAATGAATTAGAAAATGATCCCTCCATTAGAGGCACAAGGCTGCTGTCAAACATATTTCAAAGATGTAATGTAGCAATATGTGAGCCTTCTTGCTGCGAGGAAGCACTAAAATATCCAAAATGGAAAAATGCAATGGAGGAGGAGATGTCAATGATACAAAAAAACAAAACATGGGAGCTGGTTGAAAAGCCTCAAGATAGAAAAGTCATTGGAGTTAAA
>Ga0228711_1003056_pt1 | contig 25946 bp, 19 predicted proteins | sample MedpolnodulmetaG_2_FD_177996 | JGI IMG/M metagenome (GOLD analysis project Ga0228711, IMG submission 177996) | Root nodule microbial communities from Medicago polymorpha collected in Santa Monica, California, United States - brown nodules | ecosystem: Host-associated > Plants > Roots > Nodule... | reverse complement strand
GTATATTCTCTTCTTACTACAGATTCAATTAACTTCACATACAGACAAATAGTTCCATCACAAAGCACAACATTGACATTTGACAGTGTAACATACCTTCAACCACAAATTTGAGGAAAAACATTGTGTGGAAATTCTCCATCTAAGAATCAATTGTCTCGAGTATTTTATCACATAATGACCAAATACTCGGCTGTAAAAAAATAAAATAACCGTGACTTTGGTGAACCTATGAAGCACGGACACTCCTCGGATTAGGCGTGTTCCTGAATTATTTATCTTATCTATCAATCTGATCCTTGATACTGTCAAATAATGATACTCTCTTCGTCCCAAATTAAATGACGGTTTAGACATTTCACACAAATTAAGAAACATAATTAATGTTGTCTACGAAAGAGAAATTCTAAGTAATTTTACAAAATTATCTTTCATTAATGATATGTGAAAGATAAATTAAAAAATTGAAAGAAGTGAGAGTAATAAATAGTTGAGGATATAGTAGAAAAAAATAACATTTAATGCTTCATTGGTATTGTAAAACGACTCATAATTTAGGACAAGTTTTTTTCTCCAAAGTGACTATAATTTGGGTTGAAGAGAGTAAAATTAAAAGAATGTCGAGAACTACATTTGTGGATAATTAGTGGAAAATATAACTTATTCGGATTGTGACTAGTTGCAACACTTACGTGTTGGAAAAAGGCTAGTCTCTTAAACACATTCTTTTAGCTGTGAACATTTATTTGACAGTATCAATCAGGTTGATAGATAAGATAAATAATTAATTGATCGATTTGATAATGAGTGACATAATTCATGAACCAACTTGATTTTTAACGAATAATCTCAGTATTGATTTGACAGTGTAACAATTTGTAATGACTTTCGTTTAGAAAAAAATCCAAAAAACAAATAAATTTTTTTTTATCAAATCCGTCCTTGTACACATAGAAGATGGTTAATTCAAGGATGTATTAGCTAGAGAAATGCTAAGGACAAACTCTCAAACACACTCTTTTGACACACTTCAATAACATGTTGACACATCATCCCCATCCTTTGTTTAATTAACTGGCACAAACAGTTACAAGGTTATGGAATAAAAAATTGGTCTGAGGTGGCTTCCTGTTATTGGAGTGTGTCAAAAGAGTGTGTTTGAGAGTTTGTCCTTAGCATTTCTCGTATTAGCTATTTCAAAAAAATTGAGGATGAAAATGACTAATGCGTACAAATTTGAAGACGAAATAGCCTATTCACTTATTTAGAATATTTACTGAAAAATTAATTGAAAAATTTGAAGAGTTGACGAATAAATTTTGTAGGACTAAAAGAATAAGAAATTTTTAATAAAAATTAAAACAAAAAGTTTGAATATTTATACAGACGGAAAATATATTTAATCCTAAAAATATATAAAGTCAGCGTTCTGATAGACACTTTGTTCTAGTATGTCTGGTCTTTTTATTTCGTTAATGCGTATAAATTACAAACCGTATTTTTTTATGGAATTTCGATTAAAATTGTTTTGATTTTGATTAAAATTATAGGTATAGATATTTTGCAGTTTCATATTGTACAAATTATACTTATAATTTACAATGACAATAACAACATTGCAACTATAATAAATTTTTATCTTTTTTGAATGACAACAACAATAGGTGAAGCATATGATGGTTACGGTGATATCGAGATCCCAGAAGAACTTTTAATAACCGATTTAACAGATCCCATTGATGCAATTGTTCAAAGCACATATCCAAGTTTATTGAAACATTTTCAAGACGGTGATTTCTTAAGAAGCAGACCCATATTAGCTTCAACAATTCAAGTTGTAGATGAAATTAATAATTACATTTTGAATCTTATCTCAGGTAATTCACTTATATATATTTTATTTGAAAAAATGATAGATCATTACTTATATCTTATTAATTATGCAGGAGATCAACAGGAGTATTTCAACACTGATTCTATAGATCGCAGTGAGGCAAATGATAACGATGTTTTTGAACAAGTGACAACAGAATTTCTTAATTGTCTTCAAACATCTGCCTGCCTAATCATTCTATAAAACTCAAAGTTGGAACGTCGATAATGTTGTTAAGGAATTTAGATCAGGTAGAAGGTTTGTCCAACAGAACTCGGTTAACATTCACAAGACTTGCAAATCATGTCATCGAAGCAAAAATTATAACCAGAAAAAAATATTGGAAACAAAGTATACATTTCGAGAATGTCATTGTCACCTTTGCAATCACCATGGCCGTTCAAGCTTGTGCGGAGGTAGTTTCCAATCATTGTATTGTTTGCGATGACAATTAACAAATCACAAGGTCAATCCTTAGGTCATGTTGGTTTGTATTTGCCAAAAGATGTACTTTGTCATGGACAACTATATGTTGCTTTATCCAGAGTCAAAACCAAGGAAGGCTTTAAAATATTGATGCACGACAAATCGGAAAAGAAAATTATCTAATACAACAAATGTTGTATTCAAAGAAGTCTTCCAAAATTTAAAATGATGTTTGTATCTACTCGTAAGTATTTAATCTTAAATATTTAATTTTACATTTTTATTATCTCATAGATATCAATTTCTAATACAATTATCCATCTCTAATTTAATTATGCAGGACACACCGTGAACGGTTGCCCTTTTTTTTGTTTCCACCATAAACTCATTTTGATCAAAGTCTAATTGAATAAGCCCTTTAAATATGTAAGTATCTAAATATCTTTGAAATTTGTTTTTGTTAATTTTAAATGCTCTTTTCTTCATTGATAATTTGTTTTGCTCATTTTAATGACCATATATTTGTTTTCAATAAGCCTTTAACTATTATAATTTGATACCGAATGAGTACTTTTTTGAAGGGTTAGGAGTTATAGGTCTAAATCAAACCTTATCCTAGGAAATAAAATGCATTACAAAATAAAATAAAATTTAAAAATAATCATAATTACCTCGTTAAAGTTGAAAGTTAATAAGATTAATTTACAATCAATTATATATGGAAAGAAATTACAAATAAAAAACACCGACTAAACCCAAAAACTATATTAAGAATAAGGTAAATCGAGATTAATCGGACTTTTCCCTTTCTCTTTATTGTGAGCCATCACTAAAACCCTGGTTTTTTCTCCTTCATCCACCAAACAGGGGTGATTTAGGGTCAATTTTTGACCCAAAATCACTCCTCTAACTCGTTTTTCTCTTTCTCTTTTATTAAAATAAGTGATTTTCACATCTATTTCGTTTTTTATTTTGTGATTTCGTCGTCTTCGTGCGACGTTTGTTTGTTCGTCGTCTTTGTGCGACGTTGTTTGTTTTTCTTGTTTCTCTCAAGTATATTTGATCTGTTCAGATTGTTAGATCAGTTTTGATCCAGTGTAGATCTAATCAATGACTTTGGCATCATCAACGTTGCAGATCCGGAGACATGATTATTCTGGATATTTAAATATAGTCATATGTGTAGGAATTTGTACTTTGCCGTTTTATGCTATTAACATGGATGATGTGAGCCTGTTCACAAATTCTTCCTTTTTGTTTATAGCGAATTTGCATTATATCAATGTACTCTATCAATTTGAATGAATATCATTTATTTTGTCAAAAAATAAGGTAAATCGAGATTAAAAATTAAAAACTTAAAAGTTGTTAAGGATAAAAGATTAGGCCACGTTATTAGAAAGTTTAATCTTATATCACACAATATCATGCAGTGTTGTATCAAGCCAATGCATGTAAGTGAACTAAATTTGTTAAGAAAATTCACTCGGTTTGTGCAAGTGAATTCAAAGTCACATGTATCAAGCCAATGCATACTGCCATAGATTCTTAACAAGCCAATGCTCGAGTTCAAATACTAATAAGTTTATACTTGAGTCACTACTAAAACGATAGACTGTCAAATTCATAGGTTTATAAACTAAAAAAGAGAGAGAATAAATAGATTTTAGTATAGAGAAATAAAAGCATAGTTTAGACTTGAGCAAATTAAGACAAATACCATAACATAAGCAAAATAGAAATATTGTTCATAGATTCGAAAAGCAAGGAAGCATACTACAGAGGTTCCAGTTATTACAAAACATAATCATTCGCAACATGAAGACCTAACCATCTACTTTGAAAACATGAACTTAGTGGCTGAAAGGTCCATCAAAGAGCTTGAATCATATTGTATCACCGGACACAAATTCAATTTCAGTGCAGAAAGGTTCCCATCCATGCTCAAGTGTTGCGATGATAACGTCATCATCCCTATGAAATCTGACCTCACATGTTGTTTTTGGATTGCCGAGTTTTCCGCAAAGAACCAAGTGGTCAAAGTCATATTGCCAAAGGAACTGCTTGAAATCACGATTAAGGACCTAAATATGGTAGACAATAGACATATATATGGTTAAAAGAAGTATTTAAAGGATGGAAATAAAGTGATAAAAATAATTAATGGTTTGAAGTATATACTCAACTAATTGATCCAGTTGAGCGAAATCCAGGTTTTCTAAATGATTTCAAAAAACATTGATCCATGTTTGTTGGTGCTTAGACTATGGTAGGAAGGGAATTGATGAAAATCTCGATATGTGTTTCCCAAAATCAACATAAATCGATTTCTTCCTAGGTAGTTTAGAAAAATTTGTCTTTGACCCTCTAAGCTGTAAAATTCTTTTATTGTATTCCAGCCTTCAGTGAGGAGAGGATTGTTAGCGGCCAACACTCGGTGGGATTTAGTCCCACATCGGATAGATAGGATTCTTGAGAAGAGTTTATAAAGAGGAGGCACTCCTCACCATACAAGCCGATTTTGTAAGGATGAGTTAGACCTCGATATTTGTTACATGGTACCCGAGCCTATCGGGTCCATCGTTGGGCTTGCATCGTCCACGCTTCAGGCCCATTGGGCCGGGTTGAAGCGTGAGGAGGTGTGTTAGCGGCCAACACTCGGTGGGATTTAGTCCCACATCGGATAGATAGGATTCTTGAGAAGAGTTTATAAAGAGGAGGCACTCCTCACCATACAAGCCAGTTTTGTAAGGATGAGTTAGACCTCGATATTCGTTACAAGGATACGCATAATCTCTATTAAAAGTTATATTGTGATAATGTCCTGAATGATCAAGGAAATTCCAAGTATCTCATAATTCTTCTTCAAAATTTTCCAGAAAATTTGAATCAATTTTATTGAATCAGATATCTTATTGATCAAAATTTCAAAATGAAACTTCTTAAAATTTAAAAAAACAATGTTATAGAATTAAAACATAATCACTAAGAAATAAATCTAATCAAAAGAGAATCACTAAACAATAAAAGTAAAAATTTTATTTTTAGGATGAGAAGATGGCTAATTCAAGGACGTACTGGCTATTTCAAAAAATTTGAGGATGAAAATGACCAATGCGTACAAATTTGAAGACGAAATAGCCTATTCACTCATATAGAATATTTATGCAAAAATTCATTGAAAAATTTGAAGAGTTGACGAATAAATTTTGTAGGAAGAAATTTTTAATAAAAATTAAAACAAAAAGTTTGAATATTTATACAGACGGAAAATATATTTAATCCTAAAAATATATAAAATTGGCATTCAGACAGACACTCTGTGCTAGTCTGTCTGCTCTTTTTATTTTGTTAATGCATATAAATTACAAACCGTAATAGTGATGACCTCTTTGTGTGCTATCTGCCACTGATGTCTGTAATAGTGACATAATTGATGGAACAGCCATTTTGACAATCTTCAGGCAACTTTGAATTTAACATATTCTCCCTCAGGATGAATGCAGGTTTACTAGGAGGAGGAAGTAATCCAGCTTCATTGTTAAGCATGTAAGTTACTGCAGCCATAGTGGGCCTATCTATGGTAAGTTCTTGTGCACACAATAGTCCTATATGTATGCACCTTGAAATATAATTATGATGACTATGATCATATATTTCTTGATCTATTAGAGATGAAATATTGTCTTCCCTCCATTGTATCCATACCTAAATGAGATAAAAGAAAAAGCAAAGAAATAATCAGACATTTGAATGGTGTGTAACAAAAGAAGAAAAACAGTCAATAATTGAGCTAAAAATGGTTTGTTGAGGCTTACAAATCCTAAAAGACTAAGATTATGCTCATCGTCATAAAAAGTTGAGTTTCTTCTCCCGATAACAATCTCTAGTAGCAATACACCAAAGCTAAAAACATCTGACTTCTCCGAAAATAATCCTTGCATTGCATATTCGGGAGACATGTAACCACTACATTAAAATGTAAAAAATTAATCAAGTTGCAAAATAATACTAGACAATTATTACTACTGGTATATTGGATAAGAAAGGCAATCTTACTAAGTTCCCACAATCCTTCTAGTATTGGCCTGATTTTCACCTCCTCCAAAGATTCTAGCCATACCAAAGTCTGATATTTTTGGATTCAACTCCTCATCTAACAGGACATTACTTGCCTTCAAATCTCTATGAATAATTCTTAGCCTAGAGTCTCTGTGAAGATATAGCAACCCTCGAGCTATTCCTTCTATAATGTTATACCGTTTCCTCCAATCCAGGAGTTTGTTTTTTGATGGATCTAAAAAATAAGGGTAGCATTATATTATTTAGAATAGATTAACAAAATATAAAGGGATGTCATCAAAATTACTCTATTAGCATGCTTCCAGAAAAACTAAAATAAAGAGAAGCATGAAAGTAGGGAACATTATATAAGAAAATGCTAAAGGGGGCTTCAAAAAACTAACCAAAGATGAATGCGTCCAAACTTTTGTTTGGCATGTATTCATACATCAACATCTTTTCATCACCTTCAACACAGCACCCAATAAGTCTTACAAGGTTGCGGTGTTGAAGCTTACAAATTACCACTACTTCGTTCATGAATTCCTCCAACCCTTGTCCAGATGCTCTAGAAAGCCTTTTAACTGCTATTTCTCGACCATCTTGCAGTCTCCCCTAGAAGAAAATATTATGTGACAACAATTATGGACAATGGTTTAAAAACATTATAACTTTGTAGCATTTAAGGCACCTTGTATACGGGACCAAAACCACCCTGTCCAAGTTTGTTGGACAGGTCAAAGTTGTTTGTGGCAGTTGCAACCTTTTCAAAATCAAATTTTAATAGCTCTTGTAGTTTATCTTGGGACATTTCCCCAATTATGTTGTCACTAGAATTAGCTGCAGTGAAAAGCATAACTTGAGCTTAGTTCCTCATCAATATAAGGTAAAATTTATGACTAAAGTTGAATATACGAAAATAGCAAGTTACCTGGGTGGTTTGATGTCCTTCTCCACGTGATATATGCACAAATGACAATAATAAGAGTTGCAATTATCACTGTACTTGTGATGAAGATTGTGTTGTTTCTCCCTGTATCTGTGTATATAAAAAATTTAAAATATGAGAAATTCAGTTCAGTTCTTAACTCCTAAGGCAGAGTCGAGTTAATGACCTATTATATATGTTTCAAATGCTTTTACAAACAAGAGAATACCACCTAAATCGGATACACGAACATATAGGTCAAGTCCTCCAATTTGGAATTGTTGTATATCAAGTAGATTGCCAGTCCAAGACATACAGCCAATCACATCATGATGAGAATACGCAACACAGGAGCAATTCTCCAAACATAAGATTCTGCATGTGTCAGGTGTAACTGCTAAACCTTCAGCAAAATCTGGAACTTTAACCATCTGTAATTTCAAAAACTCGTCTTCCTTTCTACTTGTGGTTTTATTGCTGACCCTTTTACAATGCAAGGGTCTCTTCCTAACGCACCCGCCAGTCCAGTTGTTTCTATTCCATTCACGAGTATTTCTGGGTTCAAATCCTGTCAAACAACTGCATACTGGTGAGCTCAATGAATTACAGCTTGCAAATTCTCCACATAGACCATAAACATCACATTCTGCGTTTCGGCTTTTCCATGTCACTTTCATTTCTTTCTTCTGATCGTTCCACCACGTTTCTTCAACTATTCGTTGTGAATTCAGGTGATAGATTATTAATTCCTTGTCATTTGGTTTCGTATAAAATATAACATTATTTCCTTCTCCATCATCTCCATCCTGAAAAGTATTAGTGTATACAAGTTTCATTTTTTGTATCCCTGTAAAGACCTTGCCATTCCAAGGACCACTGCGCCAACATGGCCGAGTTTCATTCCAAATAAACACTTCAAGTATATGTAGGCGTTCAACAGTACTACAAGAGAAGTTGCCAACAGAGGGGTCAGAAGGGCTTTTCCATGATGTGAGTTTTATACTTTTACCAGTTGTTTTGTTGATTGAAAGTTTCATGCCTGGAAGGAATGTATCTGAAGGTAGCTGAAAACTCTGTCATAAGTTGTTTCTGGTTGTGTTCTCCAGAAGCACAAGGTTACCGAAGTCTGAAAACTGAGAACTTGTATTTGTTGTTATGTTGGAAACATTTGATGACCAAATGACTTGTTTCTGTCCATTTAATACCACAAGATTGCCATCTTCAGATATTGTGACAATCCCATTAGAGTCATTCAGTGGTTTGTTTCTGTTTGCAACCCATATGATTGTAGATTGAGACTTCCACCAAATTCCAACGTAGCGGTTTGTAGAATTTTTAGGGCTAAAGAATCCAAAGGTGAAGTTACCGTCTTTGGAGATTAGAGTTTCAGGATCCTTGATAAACTGAGATGATGTGATGGTGTCTATACCAACACTAACATGTAACAAATAGCAACACAGAATGAATAAAACAGAAAACAGATTTTCACAGTAGCTGAAATCCATAAGGAAGATTACTAGTATATGATCAAAAGTTACACTATAGTAAGGTTATCATTACTCTATGAAAGTAATTTCTGCATTCATATTTCTTCAAAGGCCAATAGCAGAAGGCATTTAGAAATCAACATCATAGCTAAAAATAGACATATTCACTCCAATTAAGGGGTTAAGTTAGCAGGCGATGGTTTCAGAATGCGAATTTTATATTTAACAGCACGTTCAATATTCAATACCAGCATAAACTAAAACTTATAGTTTGACCAAATAAAAAAAAAAAATCATTAATCAAATAGTATATTCCCTTCTTATTACAGATTCAATTAACTTCACAAACAGACAAAGAGTATCATCACAAAGCACAACATTGACATTTGACAGTGTAACATAACTTCAACCACAAATTTGAGGAAAAACATTATGTGGAAATTCTCCATCTAAGAATCAATTGTCTCGAGTCAAAAAAATAAAATGGTCAAATAATGTTGATCAATCTCAATCCTATGTTTTGCAAAAAAAAAAAAAAAAATTATAAATCAAATCAATGGCCATGAATTTAAAAAACAAAAAAGTGGTCAAATAAAGTATCATTCTACCATCAATTTGATCCTTAAACTATTAAGAGAAATGATATTTTTACGACCTGACAACTTTTATGACAACTTTCTCCAAATATTATGACTGAGATTAGATTTCTTCAAATAACCTCCTAAACTGTGGTTTAAAAATGTTTATAAAAATAGTAAATAATCTTATATATTCCTTCTCGATTACACATTCAATTAACTTCACAGACAGTGTAACATACCTTAAACTGCAAATTTGGGGATAAACATGATGTGTAAAAATCCTCCATGTAAGAATCAATCGTCTCTCCTGTAAAAAAAGTAAAATGACCAAATAATGCTTACCATCTGCTGAGTCCTATGTTCCTTGTAATTATAAGTTAAAAGCCATGAATTTAAAACACATAATATGAAGACAATAGATTACAACAAAGAGAAAAGTAACAACTTTATTTTTGTAATTTAAGCACCAACCCAAAAATTTGGCTAGTATTGCAGTATTTATTAAACAGGTATGATTACCTCTGTTTTAGTATAGCACTCTTTATAATGTTATAACTTTTTTTTTACTTAATCACAATACTCTCTCCAATTTCAATATAAAAAAACCTATCTTCAAAAAATTACTTATATGCAATTAGTTTTTTTTTTTATTGGTAAAATTTTTTATGAAAAAGTACCATCTATTGGAACTTGTTTCATTAGAATAAAAAAATCATTAAAAACAAATCTTACATGAATTAAAGTGTATTTATGTCAACATTAAATAAAATCATAAAACCATATGGAATAAATGATAAGTTTTATGAATGGTGATCTTCTGATGTTTGCACTTGAGTTTTTGTTAAAAGAACAAGAATCACATAAGTGAGTGAGCTAGAAGTCACTCACATTAATAAATGCATTATATCTACTCAACAATGAAAGAATGAGTATATCATCAGTTGAAACATCAACATCATATCTCCATGAAGATTTATAGCTCAAGAATCATGATGGAAGAACTTGAATCACAATGGAAGAACTTACATCACAAGCTACACAAGAACGTGCTTGAAGTTATATGACAAAACTCACATTGAGTTTTATGTTATGTGATTTAAAGATCCTTCATGGGTAAACAAGATAAAAGGAAATATGCATACAAGTTAGGAAGATTCTCAGAACCTCCTCAAAGTATCACATTTCCAAAGCTTCTAAAGATAAGTTCAGAATGTTCACATGAACAGAGTTCAGAATGTTCATATGAATGGAGTTCATAATAATCATGAACATTAACCCAGAATATTCCAGAAATATTAAAGGATTGCTTCATGCATAAACAAGAATATTTGAAGTCATCGGATACAAGCAATGATGAACTAGATGTAAAGAAATATTCTTTTGAACTTCAAAAAAAGAATCATTTTGTTTGTCAAAACAAATGATCTCTCATTTATATGCTTCAAGTAGTTTTACAAGGGAATAAAGAAACAACCTTCATAAGGTTCAAAGTGTTGAAGAACATTAGTATTGGACCGTCAATATATTCCTAAGGGCTTAAGAACCCTCTAGAGAGACCTAACGCCCTTAAAAAGGGCTCCCTAGACGTTAGGCGTGCCCTTTAGTAGGCGCCGCCTTAGATAACTTCTAGATGCCTCTAGAAGCCGGATAAAAGACTAAAAGCCCAACTTACTTAGGGTATAAGTTACGCAAAGACAAAGCACATAGTAGGCTATAAATACTACTCTTCGGATCATTCTCATAATCCAATAATCATTCAAAACCCTATAACACAAAAAAACCCTAGTTTTCCTTACCGTACTTTTTTGACAAGTACAGTTGGCGCCGTCTGTGGGAAGAGGTAAAACCCTAAAACTAACCTTGACCACGTTTCTGAATCCAATAATCATTCAAAACCCTAGAACACGAGAAAACCCTAGTTTTCCTTACCGTACTTTTTTGACAAGTACAGTTGGCACCGTCTGTGGAAGAGGTAAAACTAACCTTGACCACGTTTCTGAATCGAAAAATCGTGATTTGGAAACCCTAAACCTAAAACTCTAAATCGTAGCCTCCGACTGCGATTTAACCACAAAACCCTAAATCGCATCTCTCATCGTGATTTAAGAACCCAACCTCGCCTTCTCTCCGATGAATGATTGTTCCTTCACCGCCATAGATTTCACCATGCCTCCTTTCAAGTTTACCATCATGAGACCAGATCCTACTTCATGGCCTGCCTGCTCCGTCGACACCGCCGAGGTAGATAGGAAAGGCAGCCCTTGTCGCAAGTCGCCTAAAGATCGGTGATATCGTGTCAGGTTGTAACTTTCTAACTTTGTTATTCTCCGTTCATCCTTTTTTTGAAATCATTAAATTAACGTAAGATTATGATCAGTTTCGACCTATACCGTTTGAATGGTGTATATCCCGTTTTTTATTTATATTTGTCTAACTGTAAAACTTTTGGTTTTAGAAATACGACGAATTGTTTGGATCTGTTTTTTATTAATTTCTTTTAAGAACGCATATAGGTTGAATTAATTCTAATTAAAAAGGTTGAAATTGAATTCATATGTGTGATTACATGTGTTAATCCTGTGATCGATATGTTGAAGCTCGGAGCGTGTGTGTATATATTTGTTTTGTGAAAAGTATTTTACAATAGTATGCTTTGCGATGATTGTTTTTCTTTTGAATTTGATATCGAAATTTAGATCAGTTAAACCACAAGTAACCGAGTTACTCTATTGGAGGTTATATCAGTTAAACAAATTAGTTTTTGGAAATACACATATGCAATCGCTAAACCAACGGCTTATATGTCAGAGGAAATTAAAACTTCTTTCTATAACTAATAATTAAAAAAGATCAATGAGAACAATCTGTATTCCATAATACATATATGCATCACATTTTATGAAACTATTAAAACTTTAATTGTTAACCAAAGACATATATAATTGCTCCTTTTTCAGTTTATATTATTTTATTTATGGAGTATATTAACAAAACTATGATGTGCAAGTAACCTGAGAAATAGATAACAAAAGAGATAGATAACAAAGTTTAGCATACTGAGCATTGCCAAGAACCAATAGAATAGCTCAACATGGTTTTGGTTCATGTCTGTTCCCTCTAGCCATCCTTTATTACTCTTTGTAATCCTACTTGTCACTGAATTTATGAGCTCAACAAAGACTGTACTCAAATAGTAACCAATTGACAGTGAAAGAAACGAGAAAGAAGTGGAAAACGCATTCCTTGAGGAGCTTTTTTGTAGGAAAACTCTAATAGTCCAACCAATGTGAACATATTAGCAATACCGAAGATTGCATAATGGAAAGAAAGCCAAAAGAGGCCGATTTTGTGATTATTGTGATCGTTCAAATAGTTTTTTCTTTTCACTTCTACTAACCCTGTTATGATCATTGAGATTGCTGAGAAAACTAGCTCAACACCAACTCTTTGTAGTTCTGTTAATCCATTTGGATGACCGGTGATTTCGCGAGCAAGTAGTACAAATGAAAATTCATAAACAGGTATCAAAAGGGTCATGAATACTAGCGGGATCAAAGGTATTGAAGCTGCTGGAATGTTGAAAGTGCCAATGAATGTGTTCTTAAAGGTTCCTCGTTGGACAAAAAAGGTAGAGTGGCCGGCTACGCTGTTTATATAGCACACCATCATTAATCTTCACGGTGAAGTGTGCAATCATGTTACCTCGTCATTATCTCAAGATTTCCATAAATATGGCAACTCCCTTGGAGCCCTCTCATATGTCAGGTATTATCATTCTATTTAGGTGTTATATTGAATGACATGTAGTTGAACAATATCAAGAGAACTAGTTTTGAATACTATCACTTTTTTTGAGCAATTTCGAACCAAATCAAACATGGCATGTAACTGTGGTAGATGCCTTTTAAGGTTTTATTTGAACCAAATGGAAATAAAAGTTGCTTTTATTAATTAGTTAATTATATGTCATTCTAAAGAACTGTATCTATGATATTATAAGGTTTTTATAATTGATTTAAAAGTGGCTAACATGACTTGTTCAAGTATGTATATTAATATTTATGTCCGGAGAATTTCGCAAAACAAGGTTGAACGAAGATTTCAACGACAGTGGCGTGAGGTTTGATGAGCAGTTGACTTGGCGAGATAAATCCAACTTGGGATGCAAACAAGCCTGCCAAGGGCGAGGTTAACAAAAGGAAGAACTCGCCAAACAGCACTCCAAAAATAAACCATGAAAAATGAAATATAGAAGCAACGGTCTCGTCATTAAATGTTTGAAGATGAAACACATAGTTATTCTAACCTTTCTCGACCTTTGAGATTTGTTTTGCAGATTCTACAAAAAAAGTGTTATGAAAAGATCAAGAGCGCCCAAACTGGGTCAACCTTTTTCAAGGCTCTGACTCGGCGCTAAAAGAAGATATAGACCGCCCAAACTGGGTCAACCTTTTTAAAGGCTCTGACTCGGCGGCTTGAAGACAATAGACCGCCCAAACTGGGTCAACCTTTTTAAGGCTCTAACTCGGCGGCTTGAAGACAATTGACCGCCCAAACTGGGTCAACCTTTTTAAAGGCTCTGACGCGGCGGCTTGAAGAAAATAGACCGCCCAAACTGGGTCAACCTTTTTAAAGGCTCTGACTCGACGGCATGAGCCCAAAAAAGGCTATAAATCCAAGACAAAGGAAATAAACGGATTCCAAATACAAGTAAGAAAAAGACCATTACCAACAAAAATCATTACATAATTCGTAAAGTCTGGAAATGAAATAGCCCGAACGAAAAATAACAGAGCAGAGTTATCAGCACCACGCCTTGTTCCAAGACTTGTGCTTGGGGGGGCTGTGGACCGTCAATATATTCCTAAGGGCTTAAGAACCCTCTAGAAGGACCTAACGCCCTTAAAAAGGGCTCCCTAGACCTTAGGCGCGCCCTTTAGTAGGCGCCGCCTTAGATAGCTTCTAGATGCCTCTAAAAGCCGGATAAAAGACTAAAAGCCCAGCTTACTTAGGGTATAAGTTACGCAAAGACAAAGCCCATAGCAGACTATAAATACTACCCTTGGGATCATTCTCATAATCCAATAATCATTCGAAACCCTAGAACATGAGAAAACCCTAGTTTTCCTTACCGTACTTTTTTGACAAGTACAAGTATGTTTAAGAACATCAGAATATTCAGCATAAAGTACAACTATCTAAAAGGAAGAAACCCAGAAGAAACATTATGAATTTCATATGTATGAACCCAGAAGGAGTTCAGAAGGTTGTTCAGAAGGTTCGTTAGAGCAAACCCACAAATCAATGTCCACACCAAGAACATGTAAGAACAGACGTGACATGAACATATCTTATGCAGAAAATGATTTTGACTTTGGATCAAGAAATCATTAAAGGCATCTATGGTGATTAAAGGATTAATGGACTTTGATAGTTCTTGGTATTTGTGCGTTCTTGAGTGATTAACCAAGACACAAACAAAGTATAAATCAAACCAAGGATCAAGTGATCCAAGAACATTAAAGCTTATGAACTCAGTCAGAGTTCAGAAAGTTAGAAAGAGTTCAGAAGGTTGGACAGAGTTCAGAAGGTTGTTCATGATGAACATCAAGAACCAAGCCCGGAAATTCATGAACCAAATGAAGAACATGCAAGATTCACGGGACTTAAATAAAAGTCAAGTAAAGTACATTGACTAATATCAATCAAGGAATAAAGACATTTATTTGATTAAAGTCAAAAATGGCATCTTCAATATTCATTCAAGACTATGAACATTTGAAGTACAAAACATTAGGAATATTCCATTAAGAATATCATCCTAGATGTTTTCCATGTTGCACTTCATCAATGTTTCACTATTAGGATTTGATTACATCAATTAAGAGTCTTACAAATCATCCTATGTGAAACAAAAGGAACATTCTGAAGTCCTTTGAGTTCAGAAAGTTCGATCATGCTCCATGCTTTTTCTGACATGAACAGTACAGTGGTTGGAAAGTAAAAAACAAATCCAAAAGCAAGATCAGGTCTGATTCAACAGGAATTCGACACATAAAGGAGTTGGTACTGTACAAAGCTAACCAAATCCCATAAATCATGGAAGTGAAGTGGCAACTCCACTTTATGAGATCCTGCACATTTTCCAAGACAGATTTCAAAGAAGATCTGATCTAACAACATTTTGAAGTCGTACAAGAACAATCTTCATAGTACAACCCAGAAATTCATGCGACATTCATGTGATAAAGCCCAGATGCATATCTGACCGTTTATCCACATGAACCCAGATGAAGATCATGATGAACACAACAACATTCTGAAGTATCTCAATTTGCCCAGAATTTCAAGTGAAAGTTGGTGGGTCCCAAGACACGTGGCACAAGACCATTGGTCACTCTCCAACGGCTACAGAGGCTCAAGAACTTTATAAATAGAGATCAAGACCTCAGCATAACACGCATCATTGCAAAGCATACAAGAAAAACAACATAAGAGTGTTTTGAAGCTTTAGCAAAAATTGATCATCATAAAGATTCCAAGAAGTCTTTAAAAGTGTAAATCAATTCTTTATGTTATCTCTTTAAAGATAACTTTTTCCTCCATTCTCCTTTTGTGTGTTTCTACAAACACTCAAACTTCATTCAAATTGTAATCAAAGTCTCATCTAACTTTAGGGGTACTAAAGTGTTAGTTTGAGCAAAAGTTGTAAAAGTCTAAGTGGTGAGGAGTGGACTAACCCACATTGGGTGAACCACTATAAATTTATGTGTATTCTTCTTCTCTTCCCTATACTCTTTATTACAGTATACACAACACATACAAACACATTTATTTATTTAAACTGTTTTTGCACTAACACTTCATAACGTTCTGAAGTCAGTCTACTAACTTAACTATTCCAAGTAAACAACTTGAGAATCATTTTTAAGTTATAGGTTTAATTTTTAAAGGGTCACAATTCAAACCCCCCTTCCTTGTAACTATTTTATCTACTTCCGAGTGGACGCATTTAGGCATATGTATGGTGGAAATATTTCTATGGTGTTAAAATAAGGGTGGAGACGGGGATTAGAAATTGGTTTGATGACAACTTGATTATAGTGGAGAGTGACGGGGAAAATGAATTTTTTTTCCGTGATCAGTGGTTGTAAAGTGACCCTTTGTGTAATATATTTAGAAGGCTCTTTGAGTTATCTCAAAATAACTATGTGTTATTTGAGAAGATGCATAGGTTAGGGTTGGATGAGTTGGATAAGATGTCATAGTTTTTTTTTTGGAAGGAGGTGCAGGGGATGTATTGTTGTTCTTTGTTGGACAACATTGTTTTTGAAGGCTAGCGTCATTGATAAGTGAACATGGAAACTTGATCATTGTGAAAGGAACCCTGTTAAAGGGGTATATCATCTGATGACGCAGGTGGAACATGATGAACCTATGGCTTTCAAAAAATCTCATTAGGAACAAAAATGCTCCTCAAAATGTTTATCTCTTTTCATGGAGCCTCTTGAATAACTGGGTACTAACAAAGGATAGCTTAGCTTGATGGAGTATTTTAAATATGGACTCATTTTTATGCTGCGTCAGGTGTGAGAAAGAGGAAAATGATATTATTTGTATTTTGAGTGTGAATTCTTTGGTAGCATATGACATAATGTTCTAAATTGGTTGGATAATTATTGTGTTTTTCCCATTAATTCTTGTGAAGGTAATATTCATTTTGGTGGTTCTCAATAGTTCCAAAAAAAAGTTCGTTTCAGTTTTCAGTTGATTTGGTTGACTTGCGTTTGGATTATTTGGAAAGACAAAATGCTAAGAAATCATGTTCATACTTCGAGTTGAATTGTTGGTGGAATAATGCGTATACTTGTCTTGGTTATTCTACCTCATGATTTGGTTCTTTAGTATCTTGAACTTTATATTTTCCATTTTTAGGCACATCTTGTGCTTGAAGTGTTTTTAACATAATTGATTTGGAGTCTTCATACAAACAAAATTCACATCAGTCAAGTCACAAATTACATACAATATATTAAATGTTAAGTAACTTAACACTAAAATTTCCATGGTGTTAGAAAAGGGGTGGGGATGGGGATCGAAATGAGTTTAATGATAATAAAAATATTATGTAACATTTTTTAAATAAATATAATATCTATTTTATTATTATTTTTAAGGGGATTTATTTTATTATTTATTATTTTGTTATAGCGACAAACATTTTTATCCAAAAAATTCGCAATTAATCAAAGCGTTTATTTTATTAATTATTATTTTATTGTAACCGACCAATATCATAACGGTACATTGTTTTATTAATTGTAATGTCATTTCTATTAATTATTATTTGGATGTAATTGACCAAATTTTATTACGCAATGTTTTTAATAAATTTGAACGTATATTTAATTTTTCATGCAAGTAATAAAGATTTTTAACAATTTGATGGAACTATTGTCACATGGGACATGCTGTTGTGAACACGCATGGGGGCTTCTATCTTGAACTAAAATATTTGCGTAAAGTAGAAGACAAAATAACATGAAACACATATATAATTTCTCAATATAATTTAACAAAATTGACATAAAATACCATTGAAGTATTAAGATGTACAAAAATAAAAATCATTCACTGATAGAAGACAAACTACCTTCTGATCAACCAGTTCAGAAAAATTAATTGTATAGACATTATTCTTTCTTTTTCCCTTGAACACTATGGAATTATCATTCTTGTTGATTATTGTGCAGTTGGTCTTATCAAACATCACATCATAACCACTATCACAAACCTGACTAATACTAAGTAGGTTATGTCTAAGACCACCTACCAACCACACATTATTAATAGAGATAGAAGAATTACCAATGGTTCCTATACCAATGATATTGTCATTCTGGTTGCCTCCAAATCCCACAGTTCCTCCCTCTTTCATTGTTAGGGTTGGGAACATAGACTTTTCTCATGTCATGTGCCGTGAGCAGCCACTGTCCAGATACCATGACTTGTGATCTTCCTTTACTCTTAGTCATATCTGCAACATTAAGAATTTCAGACTTAGGTACCCATATCTTTATGGGTCTTTTAGGGTTAGTACTGGAAGTTTTACTCTTCTTCTTTTGTGCCTTGTGCTTTAAGTTAAGTGGCTTCTGTTCATTCAATACCTTAGGTTTAACACCTTTTGGTTTTGAATCCCATGAAGCAACATTTGTTTTCCTTCTCTGAAACTTAGGCTTTAAGACTATAGACTCTGAGTTCTTCAGAACATGTGGCTTAGGTTCCGGTCTCTTCAGAATCTAAATCTTTAGAGTCTTAGATTCAGAGTTAGTCATAACCTTAGATTTAGAGTTCTTTGACTTTGAAACATTCACAATCTTAGAGCTAGAAGCTTCAAGTTCTGACTGGATTACAATCTCATACTCAACACCTTCAGACACAAAATAAGTTTTCAACCCTTCCTTAATGCATTCACAACATGATTTAAGACTGATTCCATTAGGTTTTCCTTTTGAGAATCCAATCCCTTTACCATTGTTCTTATATATGTTGTAAATCATAGAAGCCACTTTGCTTCTGTCAATGCCTAATATAGTGAAATCTTCAAGAGCATTATCTTGTTTACTTAAAGGTTTCTCATCACACTTTTCTTGTAGTTTTTGACAAAGGTACTTGAGTTTGTCTTCATAAGTTTTACAAATGAAGTCAAAACCTCTAAGTCCCTCCTCATATACTTTCAGATCGAATAGAGTCTTTTCTTGTGTTTCATTAAATCAACATATTTATATTTTAAATATTTCAACTCATTAGTTATGTGTTCAAAGTGTGGGAGGAGCTCTTTATGTGATTCAATAAGTTCTTCTCTGGGAATTTTAGAATATACCTCATTTTCATCCTCAGAGTCTGTTTCAGGTTCATCTTCTGAAGTCATTGTAGCTACTAACCCAACAACTACGTTTGCTTCATCTCCAGCTTCATCCTTGTCAGACCCTGACTCACTGTCTAACTCTTCCTAGGTGGCCATCAAACTTTGTTTGATATGTCTTCTGAACTTGTTGGATTTGAAAGTTGGTTTCTTGGACTTCTCCTTTGATTTCTCTTTCTGAAGATCAGGACAATCAACAATGAAGTGCCCTGGCTTCTTAAAGTAAAAACAACTTTTCTGATCTTTTTTCCTTGAGTCTTTGTAACCATTGCTTCTGCTCAAGAACTTCTTGTTCTTCCTAGCCAAATACTGAAGTTTGTTGGAGAGCATAGCCATTTTCTCAACAACAGCAGGGTCTTCATCAGAATCTTCAGCAAGGGACTCTTCTCCAGACTCATTTGTTTTGAGGGCTTGTGAATGCTTCCCTTTGGACTTTAGTGCAATAAGCTTTGGCTTCTTAGCAGATTCATGCTCATTAAGACCAATCTTCAACACTTAGAGTGTTTAAATCTTTAGCTTCCTCAATAGCAGTAACTTTAGGTCTCCATCTAGCAGGTAAGCTTCTTAGAATCTTGTTCACATGATCATAAGCTACATAACTTTTCTTCAGTATTTGAAGTCCAGAGACTAGAGTCTGAAACCTTGAGTACATAGCCTCAATGCTTTCATCATCTTTCATCGTGAACAATTCATACTGATGAATAAGCATAGTAGCTTTTGCTTCTCTGACCTTCTTGTTACCTTCATAGTTTGCACACAAGGAAGCAAACATTGCATTAGCAGTAGATTTGTCACTCATCTTCAGATACTCTACGTGAGGCAAAGCGGCAACAAGAATGTCTTTGATCTTGTGATGTTTCTTGTACAGCTTCTTTTGAGCAGCAGTGTGTTTCTTTCTATCAATAGCAACTCCTTCTTCATCTAAGGCCACATCACCAACGCCATCTTCAAGAACTTCTCATAGCTCTTCATATAATCATATAATGAAACAATACATTTTGGTTTTCCACCAAGAGAAAGTCTCAGGATCTCATTAAACCTTGGAGCTTTGTTGTTGGAGTCAGATGACTTATCATCAGAAGTACCATAATCATATTGTATGGCAGCACCACCAGAACTGGAACCTTCAACAGATGCCATGTTTTTCTCAGATCTTTTTTTGCTACACCGTCAAGTGCTAAGACAACAGAACCAAGGCTCTTGATAGAAACTAGGGTTAAATAAGTTTGTCGTCCCTATAAATATAACGAATTTTGATTTTAGTCCCTGTAAAATTAAACTGAATGTTTTCATCATCATAAAAAAAATTATTTTGTTTTTTGTCCTTAATGGATATAATTTTAACGTGTTTTTGACATTTTTTTGAACATAATATAAATATATAAATGTCGAATATAATAAACGGACATAACATAGATACAATTTGAACATGAAAGAGTTATAATTTTGCCATTTATATTAATATAAAATGGTCATTAAGGACAAAAAACAAAATAAAAAAATTTATGAGGATGAAAACATTCAGTTTAATTTTTTAGGGACTAAAATCAAAATTCGCTATATTTATAAGGACGAAAAACTTATTTAACCCTAGAAACTAAAGGTGAGAAAAACACAAGAAGGGGGGTTGAATTGTGTTAGTTTTTTTCTTTTTAAACTAAGTCATATGTTCAGAGTCTGATTAAGTTCAGAGTCTTATGCAGCGAATAATGTAGAGAGAGAGAGAGAGAGAGAGAGAGAAGAGAAAGACACAAAACGATTATACATGTTCCTTCCACAATCCGGAAGTAGTCATGTCCCCCTTGCACTTCCAAGGAGAGTTCACTAAAATCAATATCTGATTACAATTGCTCAAGCACAAAAGGAAGAGACTTCAAACTACTCAAGCACAAAAGCAAGAGGTTTCCTATGCTCAAGCACACACAAAAGAGTCTTCCTATGCTCAAGCACAAAAGCAAGAGACTTTTAAACAAACATAATTACACAGAAAAATGTTTGAGGTTGAACAGTTGATATACAATCAGTGGTGTTCACAATACAAATCAGATACAGACTCTTTAAGAATATAGAATTTCTATGATATGAAAGTTGTTAAGAAATTATAAGTGAACTTTGATGTGAAAAAATTTCAGCAGAGTTTTGGCACTTGTAAAATTGTTATGAGTCTCTTACAACCTTCGAGTTTTCACTCCTTTATATACAGGTGTGAAAGAGACGTTGTTGATTGCCAGCACATCAAAAGAGTCGTTGTTGAAGCTTGATAATCACCAATGATCTGTTGCTTGATTTGGTTATAGTCTTATGAGGGAACAATTTCAAATTCATTCCTTGAATAGAGAATAATCAGCGTAGCCACAACTGTTATCTTGTACTACTGCAGACATGAGGAGTGGAGTAGTGGAGTAGTGATTGTACAATTATACTATGTCATTTTCCTGTGCTCTTCAGTGGATAAGCATCCAATGTCTTCTAATTCCTTTGAAATAGCCGTTGCTCCAGGCTTCCATTCCTTCTGCAATGATATGGATTCAGAATAACAACTTTTAACTAATTCCAGCTTCCAGTCTTCAGACTCTGATGAACTCCAGCTTCTGATGCTCTTCAGACTCTCTGATGACGTCAGCTTCTGATAGTCTTTAGACGCTCTTTGTCTTCAGACTCTGTCTTCTACCTTGCAACACAAGATTCTTTTGTAGATTCCATTACTCTCATTTGTTCTTTCAGAATCAATACTTGACTTATAATTTTTGACTATGTTCCTGCACACTTGAACAAATATTAGCATATCCAATTGACATTTTAATACTTTGTTATCATCAAAACTTAAAGGTTGTAATATTAAACACATTTTGTTCCAACATGATCAAGTATAATTATGTAAGATCAGGGGATCCAACATGAGATGAACAACAAGGGCTAGCATGGGGGAATCAAAGGAAACCTGATTTATTGATTACGGTGGAATAGTAAAACTTCAAATAGGAAGTGACAATGAAAGGGCAATAGAAAACCCAAAAACACACTAAAAATCAGTAAAAGTCATCAATGTTGTATAGGATAATTTCATGTCTAAATTGCATAAAATTAATATGATGTAATGATATATATGTATTCTAACCAATATTAGTACAACATGTTGTGAGTTCTATGTACATAAACTAGCTGGATAATAAGTGGAAAATACAACTTATTCTGATTGTGACAATTGCAACTTAAGTGTTGGAAAAAGTTTATTTAGTCTCTTAAACCCATTCTTTTAGTTTTTGATATTTACTTGACAGCATGCGGGATCAGATTAATAGATAAGATAAATAATTCAAGGGTCGATTTGATAGTGAGTGGCATAACTCAAGGACCAGCTTGATTTTTATTGAATAATTCGATGATCGATTTGACAGTAACAATTTGTAATGACTTTCGTTTAAAAAAAATCATTTTTTTTATCAAATTTGTTCTTGTACACGTAGTTGCTGAAAAATTTGAAGACAAGTTAACCAATGCGTACAAATTTGAGGACGAAATAGCCTATTCACTCATTTAAAATATTTATGCAAAAATTCATTGAAAATTTTGAAAAGTTGACGAATAAATTTTGTAGGTTTAGAAGAATAAGAAATTTTTAATAAAAATTAAAACAAAAAATTTGAATATTTATATAGACGGAAAATATATTTAATCCTAAAAATATAAAGTCAATGTTCAGAAGGAAACTTTGTACTAGTCTATCCGCTCTTTTTATTTTGTTATTAGCGTATAAATTACAAACCATATTTTTTATGGAATTTTGATTAAAATTGTTTTGATTTTGATTAAAATTATAGGTGTAAATATTTTACATTTTCATATTGTAACAAACTATACTTATATTTTATACTTTCATATATGGTTTTGGGGTGGCTTTTTTACTTCAAATTATACCGTAAACAAATTTACATATAAGAATGTTATATGGTTTTTTGAAGAAAAATGTTTATACCATTTCATAAATAGTAAGAGTATCAATACACGAGGGTATTTTAAAATAAGTCGTGGGAGTAGCTGATAATGTGGTTGCCCTACAAGGGCGTGAGAAGTAAAATTATTCCTTGAAGCAAAGTAAGATAATATTGCCCAACTATACGTAGTTATTTTAGAGTCGAGCACGAAGCCCACGCAATCAAACTCCATATCACTAAGTCACTCTAAAGCATGGAATAATCCTAACGCTTCACCGACGTCAACAGAACACAAACGAGTAAAGCACATAGTTCTGGCCAAAACAAAAGCGCAGTCCTCGTCGCATAAGCACATGCCACAACAAGTACTGTTCGACTGACCTGAAAAAACGGCATCAATGTTGCATTGGAGGCGCCTGCACTGAAAGTGTTGCTATCGAAGATGAACTAGGATAGATATCGAACCACTAGCTTGAAGTTCAGCCGCTACTGGTAACTGATGTCGAGGGCTGATCCAAAGAATCTGTCGAGAGTTTAGGTGTTGTGCTAAATTTTTTATTCCCTTTATATACGCTAGACTAATTTTTTTATTTTTGGGGGAAGCTTTAGACATCAAATGCTGAATCAGATTATGATGACCTCTTTGTGTGCTATCTGCCACCGATGACTGTAATAGACACATTATTGATGGAACAGCCATGTTGACATTCTTCAGGCAACTTTGGGATGAATGCAGGTTTACTAGGAAGAGGAAGTAATGCAGTTTCACTGTTAAGCATATAAATTACTGCAGCCATAGTGGGCCTATCTGTGGCAAGTTCTTCTGCACACAATAGTCCTATATGTATGCACCTTGAAATATAATTATGATGACAATGATCATATATTTCTTGATCTATTAGAGATGAAATATTCTCTTCCCTCCATTGTATCCATACCTAAATGAGATAAAAGAAAAAGGAAAAAAATAATCAGACATTTGAATGGTGTGTAACAAAAGAAGAAAAACAGTCAATAATTGAGCTAAAAATGGTTTGTTGAGGCTTACAAATCCTAAAAGACTAAGATTATGCTCATCGCCATAAAAAGTTGAGTTTCTTCTCCCGATAACAATCTCTAGTAGCAATACACCAAAGCTAAAAACATCTGATTTCTCCGAAAATAATCCTTGCATTGCATATTCAGGAGACATGTAACCACTACATTAAAATGTAAAAAATTAATGACAATTATTGCTACTAATATATTGGATAAGAAAGGCAATCTTACTAAGTTCCGACAATCCTTCTAGTATTGGCCTGATCTTCACCTCCTCCAAAGATTCTAGCCATACCAAAGTCTGATATTTTTGGATTCAACTCCTCATCTAACAGGACATTACTTGCCTTCAAATCTCTATGAATAATTCTTAGCCTAGAATCTCTGTGAAGATATAGCAACCCTCGAGCAATTCCTTCTATAATGCTATACCTTGTCCTCCAATCTAGTAGTTTGTTTTTTGATGGATCTAGAATAATATTTAGAACATATTATTAACATATAAAGTGAAGTCATCAAAATTACTCAATTAGCATGCTTCCAGAAAAACTAAAATAAAGAGAAACATGAAAGTATGGAATTTTATTTGCGAAAATGCTAAAGGGGGCTTCAAAAAACTAACCAAAGATGAATGAATCCAAACTTTTGTTTGGCATGTATTCATACATCAACATCTTTTCATCACCTTCAACACAACAGCCAATAAGTCTTACAAGATTGCGGTGTTGAAGCTTACAAATCACCAATACTTCGTTCATGAATTCCTCCAACCCTTGTCCAGATGCTCTAGAAAGTCTTTTAACTGCAATTTCTCGACCATCTTGCAGTTTCCCCTAAAAGATAATATTATGTGAAAACAACTATACACAATGGTTTTAACTTTTAAATATTATAACTTTGTTTCATGTAAGGTACCTTGTATACGGGACCAAAACCACCCTGTCCAAGTTTATTTGACAGGTCAAAGTTGTTTGTGGCAGTAGCAACTTTTTCAAAATCAAATTTTAATAGCTCTTGTAGTTTATCTTGGGACATTTCTCCAATTATGTTGTCACTAGAATTAGCTGCAGTGGAAAGCATAACTTGAGCTTAGTTCCTCGTCAATAGAAAGTAAATTTTACGACTAAAGTTGAATATACGAAAATAGTAAGTTACCTGGGTGGTTTGATGTCCTTCTCCACGTGATATATGCGCAAATGACAATAATAAGAGTTCCAATTATCACTGCACTTGCGACGAAGATTGTCTTGTTTCTCCCTGTATTTCTCCCTGTATCTGTGAATATGAAAAATTTAAAATATGAGAAATTCAATTCAGTTCTTAACTCCTAAGGCAGAGTCAAGTTAATGACAATAATAAGAGTTGCAATTGTCACCGTACTTGCGATGAAGATTGTCTTGTTTCTCCCTGTATCTGTGTATATGAAAAATTTAAAATATGAGAAATTCAATTCAGTTAATGACCTATATATGTTTCAAATGCATTTACAAACAAGAGAATACCAAGTTCTACATCGGATACACGAACATATAGGTCAAGTCCTCCACTTTGGAATTGTTGTATGTCAAGTAGATTGCCAGTCCAAGACATACAGCCAATCACATCATGATGAGAATACGCAACACAGGAGCAATTCTCCAAACATAAGATTCTGCATGTGTCAGGTGTAACTGCTAAACCTTCAGCAAAAT
>Ga0228711_1003055_pt1 | contig 25951 bp, 9 predicted proteins | sample MedpolnodulmetaG_2_FD_177996 | JGI IMG/M metagenome (GOLD analysis project Ga0228711, IMG submission 177996) | Root nodule microbial communities from Medicago polymorpha collected in Santa Monica, California, United States - brown nodules | ecosystem: Host-associated > Plants > Roots > Nodule... | reverse complement strand
TATTAGAACAATTCAATTAGGTCTAAGTCGAAAACTATGGTCAGTAGTCATTCGTTCTCACTAAATCATGTTTATATTTGATCAGGATATAAAAAGCATTAAGAACAATTGAATTGAATAAAAACTAGATTGTCATTCACAATAAATAGAGTTTCATAGCAACATGGATCAATTAGGGTTACAAAGAATCATCTCAGACCTAAGCTCTAAGAGATTTAGCTACTCATAATTGAGTTTACAAATAATATAATCAATAACGAAATCAAAACATACATGAATTGATAGAAGGTTGAAGAAATCGCCCTAGCCGTCTTTAGGTCTCAAAATCGCACTTTGCTCTTCTCAATTCGTAACCCTTGTCTTTAGAATAGACTTCAGCTTAAATAGGCACAGAAATTCGCCCAAAACCGTGTCACGTTTTGAGTAAACCGTGACACGTTTTCATATGTATAACAAACAGCTGGATTAGGGTTTCACCAGATAGTGTCATGATTTTTCCATTGTGGCACGTTTTCCTCAATGCCGAGAGCATGTATTTTGCTTTGCCAAATCGTGTCACGTTTTATGCAAATCGTGACACGTTTTTCTTCTTTGTACTTTCTTCAGTTTTTCTGCTTTTCTTGCTGCTTAAGCTGCCTTGTGAACTCCAAAATGTGATCAAAATACATATAAAATTACGTAAAGACGAGATGTCATCACCTACATAAAGTGGTGCGACATACAATGATTTCATAATGTTAAAGAAAGTGTTCAAAAGAGAGTGTTGCTGGCATCCCTCGTTAATGCAATGCATTCGGAAAAATTATTTTTCTATGGTTTGTTTGATTTGATCCATTAATTGAGGAATTTTTATGACTCTTTACAAAATATGCATTGTATATATTACTCCCTCGGTTCCTAATTACTTGTCGTAATTGACTACTTCACACATGTATGTCAATGTATAACTTTGATCATTAATATATTTAATTATCTAGAACAAAAAAAATTATAAAAAGTTGATATTTTGAAAATATTCAAACAAATTGAATATTTTATATGCTAACATTTGTCTTTATATGTTAATTAAAAAATGTGATCAAGGTAGATCATGTGAATAATGCAGATGATCAAACTACGATATGTATTTAAGAACGGAGGAAGTAGTAGTTTTTTTTTTTTGAAAATGCTAACAAATATTTAATACCTTATTTCTACATTTAAGAAACTTAAATTTAAGAATGAAGTACATATTTAACCCAAGTTAAATGGTCAAAACCAATTGGTAAAAGTACTCATCCTCAAATGAACATGCCTCATAATCAAACAATTGACCTCGTTAATGAGCTTCAATATCAAAGACAAGTTGTTTAGGAGAACTTAAGTTCGATTTTCTAAGTATTAATTTTCTCGTTGAGAATCGAAGGGTTAATTACACACATCTAAAAAAATGGACATGCCTCATAATTATACACAAAATTCGAAATGCAAGGCAAAATATCATGTTTGCTGGGGAAGAAGAAGTGTTGAAGGTAAAATAGAAAGGAAATCAAATAACTATTCATCATTATAATATTTAAAATCGGTGAGATCTCCAGATTATAGTTCAATTGCTTGAAATCGTTCAAACTAATACAAAATTGCAATCGAACCACTCACGTAACTAAACTTTAGCAAATTCCAATTCACGCGATTGAACGACTTGATTCGGTTCAATTTTTAAACATTGTTTTTTTCTTTTTATAGAGAAATTTGAAAACCTTGTTATTCACCAAGAATCCTTGAATGGCTTCTCCAACAAAGCAGAAAGGTACATTTCCTGAAATTGGGGTCCCTTATCAAGCTTCTTCCCAGTAACCCACTTAACTTTCTTAAACCCAACACTTTCAATCATAGGTCCATAAACATTCTCCAATTGATCCCCGACACAAAAGAAATGGTCCAACCAAAACAACCCACCAGGTCTAAGAACCCTATATACATCAAACAACAAAAAATGAAGCAATGTTTCGGGTATCCAATTACTCAAAACATGCATGGAATGAACAATATCCAAAGTGTTATCAAAAAACGGAAACCGTTGTGAAATACTCATGTATAAAGGAACAACCCCTCTTGAAGCTATGAAGCTATTAAAAGGACCGTTTAAGTTTAACGAAGTTGTTATGATTGTAATGTTTCTATCTTTCATTCGAACCGCGAAAGTTGCTACTCCACCACCTATGTCTAAGCCAATTCGAACCGAACCGGGTTCACGTGTTTCTAAAACATCGTCGATACTGAAATCTAGACCGTTCGATCTAGGGTTTGTCCAACGGTGCTTCTCACGGCCGTTGAGGTCAAAACAGTCTTTACAATCATCAAAGCCTCTCTGCGTGCGGGAACGGTCAATGAGACATGTGTAGGATTTGCATGTGTAAGCGGTCCATACGACGGAGGAATTTGAGGGTGTGGACCAGAGACTTGAAGGGAAGGGGATGGGCGGCGGGAAATTTGGTGGTGCTGCTGGACGGCAACGGCGGCGAGGGAGAGGCTCACAGCCTTTTAGTAGGAGTCTTTGAGAGAGAATCTCGTCGTCTGGACATGATCCATTCACGTCGTAGGACATGAAGCTGCGGATATCGTCGGGAAATAGGGTACATGCGCTGCCGGCGGGAGGGTGGACGGTATCGGAGTTGAAGTTTCGGTTGAAACCGAGTGGGAGTTTTTGTGGTGACGTGGAAGCAAAGAATTCCAGTGGGAGGTTACCGTCGCCGGTGCTGTCTTCAACGGTGGTGGCTACAGTGGTGGTTGTAAAATTTGGTGTACAAGTGGAGGAATGGTAAGTGGAGGAAAGAAAGAGTGTTATGAGGTTTGTTAATAAAAGAAGGGAAATGAAGAGTAACTTGGTGGTTAGGGTTTTTGGATTAGGGTTAATATTAGAACCCATGTTATGAAATAGGAATGTGTGTTTATTCGTTTGTTATAGATTGATTTTGAGTTTGATTATGGTTACTAAGCTTCGAAGGTATCCATTTTTATGTGAAGATTTTAAGCATTTTCTTATTAAGTTATTGTCAAGTGTTAAGGATTCCTTTGGTATAGTATTATATTGTGTGCTAAGCACTAAGTGGGGGTAGATCACGAAGAGTTTTGACTTATAATGTGTTTTGTAGAAAGTCAACAGTTTGACCAAGATTTTCAATTTGTTATGCTCTTTCGTTTCGGTCTTGAGGTGATGGTGGAAGATTTTTAAGCCTTGAAGAATATTGGGAAGTGTTTGTTATGCAATAAGAATTAGCATTTTATTATATTTATATTGTAGGATTGCAAATTGCATACACAAGACATGCATTACAGATCCCTAGTTCCTTGTGGATTGACAAAGGAGGGGAAAAAACCCGCTTAAGATCCGGCAAGAACCCACATGAACATGCATGATGCATATGATCATTGACTTCTATATGCAAGTTGCGAGAAGTTAAATAAATATCTTTAAGAGCAATTATCATGTGAATGCAAAAATTTGAACACATTATTTGATATTTAATCACACACTTTTAAAAGTGTGCCTTATTAATAGTTTTAAAAAAAACTGAATATTATTCGCGTTTTGTTTTAATAGTCACATTAAAGTTGTTCATACACAAATCAATAAAACTATTACATTTTGCTAATTTTCATAAACAATTTCACATTTTTCGTACTGCCTTGTGTATGAATAGTTTTGGTAAAACAAACAACATATAATTGCAACTACTACTACCATTATTCTACATACCAGTAAAAACTAATAACCATAACATAATTCACACAACCAAAATGATCTGTTGTAGGTAACACTCAAACAACGAGTTAGGATCCTCTTCATTTATAATTCTCTTCATTTCTCTCATTTGAAGAGATAAAGATACAAAGAAAATTAAAAATCACATAAATAATTAATGGTGGTGGGACCCATTTATGAGTGAGAGTTACTTGTTCATAGTGCTGTTCTAATTTTTTAAAATAAATTTCAAACATATTCAAAGTCGCATATGTGAATTTCTTAGCGTTGTTGTTATAACAATAAGCATTTTATCGTGTTCAGTATAGAGATGTATTTCTATAGCCATTTTATCCTTCTTGTATTTAGAGACAATAAAATTCTTCTGTAGACATTCGAGTTAGTAATTACTTTTGTAGACATAGAAGAACGAAACGTCTTAAAATTGTTGGTTTTGGATTTCCAAACTGCTGTATTTGGATTTTCAAATTCTATTTTGAAAGAGAATATATACCGAAGTTGTTAATAGGTTGAGTCAGGACCATGTAGCTCTATTTAAGACATTTCATGGCACTACCCAATGTTGTGGAAGACAGACTATCAATCACGTTGCCTCCAAGATAAAACAACTTCAACTACAATTGTGCGGTTGACTATTGCATTATAGAAAATCGTTCGAAATTTATACATCCAATATGGTATTAGGACTACTCTTTACTGCTGATTAAATGCATAAGAACCAACCATTATAGCTTTACCCTTAACACATTCAGTTTTGATCAAAGCTTGCCTTATATCTCGATTTTTTCAATTTGGGCAAGCCTTCCAATGTGTCTTCAAGTGTGACGTTCCTTACCTTGGATTACCCACAACTTTTTTACCACAATAGTTGCAAATGGCTTTCGTCTTTCCATCTATCATTTTCCTTTTGAAATGATTCCAAACATCAGAAGTTAGCATTCTTTTACGACCTTCAATCTCAAGTTTACATGGTATTGGGCTTTCAATTTCATTAGGACTTAAATTAGGCTCTACATTCGGAACAGTTGAAACAACGACATTAGACTCATCCACATTTTAGGGTGTCAAATTCTCTTGCACATCAACTAAAGGAGTTAATGTTTGTTCAAAAGACATTTTGCATAAAAATAAAGTTCTATGTTAATGAATAAACAAGATGTGCAAAAAAAAAAGTACAAGATACACTAGTGAACATTAAAAATATTGAACTCATAATTTCCAAATAACAAGCTATGCTGAATTCTGATGATTAATGAACAAATCGTCGGAAAATAATAAAAAAAGGAACAAGCTCAAACATAGTAAGTATGAGAATGGCTTCAAAACAACAAAAATAAATAAAGAAGCAACAACTCAACAAACAAGCACAACATAAGCAAAACAAGACCCCGAACACGATCCAGCAAAACAAACACTGCGACAAACAAAGTAAAATGAGATCGACTACAAAGGCAACAAAGTAAGTAACAAACATAGCAATACAAAAAAAAAATCACATATTCGAAACAAACTAAATCATAGAAACCAAAACGAAAGAACAAAATCGAAAGCAAATAAATGAAAAAGGAGAAACAAATTACAGAAAATAAAGAAAATACAAATAGTGATAAAACCACATAAATGAAAACGGAGTACATATAAACATAACCTGAAGCACTTGAAAGGACGGCGACAACGATGAGAGGCTACAACTTGAAGGGATGCGAGTTAGAGAGAATGACAAGAAGAATCGTGAGTCTGAGAGAGGTCACAGTAGAATAAATAAGTGTAATACAGATTTGTAAGAACTAATAACAATAGAACCGATGTTCACAGAAAAATTATTGTATCGAGGTTGGTTCCTACAAAAAAATAAAAAACTAGTACCGAGCTAGGTTTTTTTTTACAGGAAGTTGAAAGGCATTAATGATATTTATGTAATTCACTCAGTTTAATAGTGGGTATGGATATATGCGGGTGCGGATACCATTAAATCTGCATCTGTAACCGTAATCATTGATTAGCGGGTAGTTAAAATATCCATTTAGTTTATCTGTGGATATCCATTAAGGTACCCGCTCTGCATCCGTGGCGAATTTTATCCATGGATATCCACAGGTGCGAATTTTTTTGCCATCCCTAACTGAAACCACTCTAATATGGTATTGTGACAGCTCTAATATGGTGCTAAGACCACTCAAATATGGTGTTATCACCATTCTAACCTCTAAGTTCTCCAATATATCATTATGGTACTATGACCACTCAAATATGGTGATACAACCATTATGACCTTTTAACTTCTCAAAGAGTAGAAAAATATTGAAAGAATATTTATATACTATTAAGATCATTCTTAATTTTGACGGGACATTATTATTCAAAAAAGGACTCTGATTTTAAAACTACTCTTTATTACGAAGGGACATACATTATCAAAGGGACTATATTCTTAAGACCTTTCTTAATTCCGATAAGACGTTATACCGAATAAGGACTAAGGTCGTAAGAACACTTTTAATTCTGAAGGGACATAAAAAGGAGATAAGGAGAAGAATAGCTGTCAACACAAGCCGGAGGAAGAAGAGAGAAAGAGTTATCGACAACTCAATATAACTCTTTAGTGTGATTTTTGAACTGAGAGGAGTCATTTATTTATATAGAGATTTTGTAACTGTTATAGCTAAAAGAGCGACAACAGTTACTCTAATGGATAAGATCAAAGAGAAACTTAACCACTAATCAGTTCAACAACACTTGTGGATAAGATAAGAAAAATAAACGAATCCGCAAGAGTGGAGGAAACATACCCATTGGATATGAATGAAGGAAAGATAAGAAACTTAGTTGAATTCTTATTTTTATCACAACCAACGTAAGATAAAATTATGTAAAGCGATATTCACGAATGAAAATAATAATAATAATTATTTTTATCATTATCAAGTATTTAAAATTAAATACTGTAATTTAAACACTTAATGTGTGTTCTATTTTACATGGGACCCTTACTCTCTATTTTTTCAATTCACATTACACTAACTCAAAGTCTTATTAGTTGGTGTTTAATCTTCCGATTCCTTCCAACTTCACACCTATGGATCATGTTCATCTACTTCATTTGGTAAAGGAAAAAATATAAATTCATTTGAAGTCGTAAGAATTTGTTTTTTTTTGTCTTGCATTTGATTTTAAACTTTCCTTCCAACTTCACACCTATATTTCATGTTCATGTTAATTCATAGATTTCCAACCTAACAATATAGGCTGATGTTCATCGACTTAAATGTTGGTTTTAAAATTTATTCAGCTTCATTTGTTCATGTTCATCTACTTGCGACTAAGTCATCTAAAAATTAAAAATGGAAAGAAAAAAAAAATTCAAAAGTGGATAAAAGCATCCACTATTATACAAAAGAAAAAAAAAATCAATTAGTTGGATGTCAGTCAAAACAATTTGAAAGGCCCATTTAAGTATAATCTGATACTTTCTAAAAATAATATGTACAAGATGATTTATTTAGAATGATTTTTATAAAAGTATTGTGAATCAAATTTTGTATACCATTTGTCTTCAAAAGTGAAAAAAATGTTTGACTTTGAATATGGTGTTATAGTAAAGTATCTTCAACCAATAAGTTATAAGAGTTGCATAAAAAATCAACAAAATATAAATACACATTTTCAGAAACAAATATTTTTGCAGGGACCAAAAACAATTTTTTTCTTTACAGGGACCAAAACTTAAATGGGCCATATTTGTAGGGACAAGTGCAATATTTAAACCTTATTTTTTATTAGGCACTCTTATTGTCTTATTTTATCCCGTAGTAAAATTTATGTGATCATCTCATGCACTTAACACATTTGCATATGTCATATATAAACTATGACAAACCAAAATTTAATTTGAGTGCATTATTCTTAAATTACTACATTTGAAGGTAAATTTGATGGAAGGTATGTGTCATTTGATTTGTTTGTGTTTGTGGTTCATATTTTTGCAGTTGAGGTTCCTACAAAACAAAATAATGTGGATGGTATTTCTGACATATCTGGATGGCCTGATATACCAATCATACCTGGTATACCAGACATACCCATACCAGATATTTCTAACATATTTGGATGGTCTGATATACCAATCATACCTGGTATACCAAACATACCCATACCAGATATTCCTGACATATCTGGATGGCCTGATATACCAATCATACCTGGTTTACCAGATATACCTATACCTGATATACCAGACTTACCTGGATGGCCTGATATTCCAATCATACCTGGATGGCCCGATATTTCAATCATACCTGGATGGCCCGATATTCCAATCATTCCTGGATGGCCGGGTACACCAAGTACACCTTCAAATCCTAAAACGTCTAGTCCACCTCAAGAGTCACCAAGCTCACCTTCAGAATCGCCCACTTTGCCTCCAGCAGCACCAAGTTCACCGTCTGAATCGCCAAATTCTCCTTCTGGATCGTCCAATTCGCCTCTTGAATCACCAAATTCACCTACTGAATCACCTAGTTCGTCCGCTGAATCGCCTAATTCACCTGATTCACCTTCACTTAGCCCATCTTCATAGATGTAGCTAAAGTTATTTTTCTAGAAAAATAATGTTGATTGTATCATTATGTGATTCTTATTTTAACACAGTAGAAATATATTCAATTTAGTTATGAGAGCGGCAACGCTTTTACTCCATGTTTGCAAGTGGGATATATTATATTATTATATCTTATATATTTAATGAGCTCAATTGTCTCATCAAATATTGAGAATAAAAAATTAGAAATTACTTTACATATGTGGAATCATAATTTAACTAGCATGCTTTAAGTTGATCTAATTGTGTATTTTAGTAGGTGGACCCAATTTTTTATTGGTTAGTTGTTCCCACGAGTGGTTTGTTAATTTGAAAGTATAAGGAAGAAATTCTAGTATGTATTAAATTTAGAGAGCAATTAAACTTATCGAATTAGAGTGAGGCAAGTCAAAACATTGAGCAAGTAGATCAGTTACCTAGTTTTTCATACACACATACACCAAAGCCAAAGCTCATACTTAGTGGAAAAGTTTAACCAAAAAAAGTGGAAAATGGTTGTTATCAAGAGCAAATCAATGCGTGGACTAAATGCAAGTAAGAACTATTCAATAAATTTTGCAACACATCTTGGTTAAGAAACAGTAAACTATCATAATATATGAATATATGATCAATTCAAGATAATTAATCAAAAATAGTAATTAGCTTTCAAATAAATAAATAATTAAGTAACAACACGTCTTGATTTCCACTTTCAAGGATCCCATCAAGCTTGTTTTCTTCTTCACTTCCGGCACACGCACGAGAGAAAGTTGTTCTCACTCATTCGATTATTGTAAGTTTGGATATACTTGTTCGACGAGTATATTGTAATTTTGCAAATATTCATTAGAAATTCGAAAAAAAACAAAAAATAAAAATTTGATAATAGGAGGTATTTGTTTTTTTTTGGGTTTTTGAAAAGAAAAAAAAAAAGTTATGGATTTTTTTAACGGTTATAAGCAAATACATCCCCTGAAATTTTATACATATGTGCAAAATATCCTCTAAAATTGATAATAATCAAACAATTTTATTCGTGTGACAAACAAATTTTCTTGTGCTCTCTTAGTCCCAAATTGGTCTCATTCTTCTTATTTTTCATATTCATATAAATGAAATATCATTCTATTATCCGTGCAAAATCATGTGATCAAACAACTTGGTATGGACTAAGCACACTCATAAACCTTCAACTTGGATTCTCGTATCTTCAATAATTTGCACTGAAGAGAAGTTAAAAAAAAAAACCTATTAGCCATTATATCATCTCATGCAATAACTTGGAGAAATGACAGGCTAAATAATGGAAGAGATAAGAGGCTAGATGCAGTAATTAAAAATAATAATTTGGCAACCTAAACCAAATACTAGCTAGAGGTGTGAATTTAACCAACCAAATCAGCTTGTTCTACGAGTAAGAGATGAAAAACTAACTAACCTTATCTCTAGCTAAAGGGTTTGACAAGAAGTACATAACCAGCTTGTGCAAATAAGCATTGTACAAAAAGATCATATCTTCATATTGGTCTGTAATGTAAGAAACAAGCAGCAATGAAGTATGATCATGAAAACTATATTTTGATACTTTTATGAATCTTATATGATACAATAGAAATTTTATTAAAACTATATTTTGTGATAGAGTATTACATTACAATTAATCTGTCTGTATGTGTGGGTTATGATGTGTAATGTATAGTATGATACAAAAAGGTTTTATGTAGAGTCGTCTCTAGCATAGGTAATAAGGAAACGGTAGAGGACTTTAGACGATTCTTTTGTACTTCACATAGTTTTTGAACATAGCATAATCGTAGCAAACATGGCGTGAGACGTTAATGTTTATCCACCATTCACTTAATTCACCAACTATATTGATTTAACTAGTCATATAGGTGAATTTATTTTTACTTAGGTTAGGCATCGGAACAACAATTTACTTGTTCATATAATTGCAGGACATATGACCTGGTTTCTTACAATTGTATTAAAAATAAATTGTGAACCAATGCCATTTCTTGATGGTGCCTACTGATTTTCATTTGGGACCATTTTTGGGGTTCCTAGCTATTCTGTTGGCAGTAAGAGTTACTTGTTCACAGTGTTGTTCTAATTTTTGAAAATGAATTTCAAACATATTCAAAGTCGTATATGTGAATTTCTTAGGGTTGTTGTTATAACAACAAACACTTCATTGTGTTCAGTATAGAAATGTATTTCTATATCCATTTTATCCTTCTTGTATTTAGGGACTGATAGACTTTTGGCAAGTGAACCAAAACTATCGAAGTAATAAATAAATTCGTATCCACGAGGACCGTTGTTAACTTCTACTCAGCAATTTCTTTATCAAAAAGGATGTATTAAATTTATAGTTTGCCCTTGGCAGTTGGATTGGTTTTTATAAATTAAATGGAATAAAAACAATAAAGATTGGTTTTGGATTTCCGAACTGCTGTATTTGGATTTCCAAATTCTATTTTGAAAGAGAATATCTACCGAAGTTGTTTCTAGGTTGAGTCATGACCATGTAGCTCTCTTTAAGACGTTTTGTGGCACTACCCAAATTTGTGGAAGACAGACTATCAATCACGTTGCCTCCAGGATAAAACAACTTCAACTACAATTGTGCAGTTAACTACTGCATTATAGAAAACCGTTCGAAATTTACACATCCAATATGGTATTAGGACTTCTTTAATACTGATTAAATGCATAAGAACCAACCATTACAACTTTACCCTTAACACATTCAGTTTTGATCAAAGCTTACCTTATATCTCGATTTTTTCAATTTGGGCAAGCCTTCCAATGTGTCTTCAAGGGTGACGTTCCTTACCTTGGATTACCCATAACTTTTTTACCACAATAGTTGCAAATGGCTTTCATCTTTCCATCTATCATTTTCCTTTTGAAATGATTCCAAACATCAAAAGTTAGCTTTGTTTTATGACCTTCAATCTCAAGTTCACATGGTATTGGGCTTTCAATTTCATTAGAACTTGAATTAGGCTCTACATTCGGAACAGTTGAAACAACCACATTAGACTCATCCACATTTTAGGGTGTCAAATTCGCTTGCACATCTTCTAAAGGAGTTAATGTTTGTTCAAAAGACATTCTGCATAGAAATAAAGTTCTATGTTAATGAATAAACAAGATGTGGAAAAACAAAGTACAAGGTACACTAGTGAAAATTAAAAATACTGAACTCATAATTTCTAAATAACAAGCTATGTTGAAGTCTGATGATTAAAAAAAAAATTGTCGGAAAACAATAAAAATAAAACAAGCTCAAACATAGTAAGTATGAGAATGGCTTCAAAACAACAAAAATAAATAAAGAAGCAACAACTCAACAAACAAGCACAACAGAAGTAAAACAAGACCCTGAACACGATCGAGCAAAACAAACATTGCGACAAACAAGAACATGCCGCATAACACCATTGAACGCAAAGCAAAATGAGATCGACTACAAAGGCAACAAAGTAAGTAGCAAACATAGCAATACGTAAAAAAAATCACATGTTTGAAACAAACATAATCATAGAAACCAAAATGAAAGAACAAAATCGAAAGCAAATAAACGAAGAAGGAGAAATGAATTACAGTAAATAAAGAAAATACAAACAGTGATAAAACCACATAAATGAAAACGAAGAACATATAAACATAACCTGAAGCACTTGAAAGGACTGCGACGGCGACGAGAGGCTACAACTTGAAAGGATGCGAGTTAGAGAGAATGAGAAGAAGAATCGTGAGTCTGAGAGAGGTTAAAGAGAAGAAGAATCGTGAGTCTGAGAGAGGTCACAGTAGAATAAATAAGTGTAATACATATTTATAAAAACTAATAACAAAAGAACCGAGGTTCCAAATAAAAAAAATAGTACTGATGTTGGTTCCTACAAAAAAGAAAAAACTAGTACCGAGGTAGGTTTTTTTAACAGGAAGTTGAAAGACATTAATGATATTTATGTAATTCACTCAATTTAATAGTGGGTATGGATATATGCGAGTGCGGATATCATTAAATCTGCATCTGTATCCATTAATTAGCGGGTAGTTAAAATATCCATTTATTTTATCCGTGGATATCCATTAAGGTATTCGCTATGCGTCCGTGGCGAATTTTATCCACGGATATCCACGGGTGCGGATTTTTTTTCCATCCCTAACTGAAACCACTCTAATATGGTACTGTGACCACTCTATTATGGTGCTAAGACCACTCAAATATGGTGTTATCACCATTCTAACCTCTAAGTTCTCCAATATATCAATATGGTAGTAAAACCACTCAAATATGGTGATACCACCATTCTGACCTTTTAATTTCTCAAAGAGTAGAAAAATATCGAAAGACTATTTATATACTATTAAGATCATTCTTAATTTTGACGGGACATTATTATTCAAAAAGGGACTATGATTTTAAAACTACTCTTTATTTCGAAGGGACATATATTATCGAAGGGACTATATTCTTAAGACCTTTCTTAATTCCGATGAGACGTTATACCGAATAGGGACTAAGACCGTAAGAACACTTTTAATTCTGAAGGGACATAAAAAGGAGATAAGGAGAAGAATAGATGTCAACACAAGCTTGAGCGAGAAGAGAGAAAGAGTTATCGACAACTCAATATAACTCTTTAACGTGATTTTTGAACCGATAGGAGTCCTTTATTTATATAGAGATTTTGTAACTGTTATAGCTAAAATAGCGACAACAGTTACTCTAATGGATAAGATCAAAAAGAAACTTAACCACTAATCAGTTCAACAACACTTGTAGATAAGATAAAAAAAATAAATAAACGAATCCGCAAGAGTGGAGGAAACAAACCCATTGAATATGAATGAATGAAAGATAAGAAACTTAGTTGAATTCTTGTTTTTATCACAACCAACATAAAATAAAATTATGTAAAGTGATATTCACGAATGAAAATAATAATAATTATTATTTTTATCATTATCACACTACTAATGTGTGTGTTCTATTTTACGTGGAACCCTCACTGTCTATTTTTTCTATTTACATCACATTAACTCAAAGTCTTATTACTTGATGTTTAATCTTCCAATTCCTTCCAACTTCACACCTATGGATCACGTTCATCTACTTCATTTGTTAAAGGAAAAAATATAAATTCATTTGAAGTTGTAAATTTTTTTTTTTCTTTTCTTGCATTTGATTTTAAATTTTCCTTCCAACTTCACACCTGTATTTCATGTTCATTCATAGATTTCCAACCCAACAATATAGGCTGATGTTCATCGACTTAAATGTTGGTTTTAAAATTTATACAACTTCATTTGTTCATGTTCATCTTTTTTTGGTTACATTGTTCATGTTCATCTACTTTCGACTAAGTCATCTAAAAATTAAAAATGGAAAGAAAAAAAAATTCAAAAGTGGATAAAAGTATACATATTATACAAAAGAAAAAAATTCAATTAGTTGGATGTCAGTCAAAACAATTTGAAAGGCCCATTTAAGTATAATTTGATACTTTCTAATAAATAATATGTACAAGATGATTTATTTAGAATGATTTTTATAAAAGTATTGTGAATCAAATTTTGTATATCATTTGTCTTCAAAAGTGAAAAAAATGTTTGACTTTGTATATGGTGTTATAGTAAAGTATCTTCAACAATAAGTTAAGAGTTGCTTAAAAAATCAACAAAATATATACCTATGGAAATAATAGTCTCCCTATGATATAAATACACATTTACCATTGTCATTTTGTTTTAAAACAATGACGTTTTCGAAGTTTTATAATTTACCAATAATGTTTTACGATCAAAAAGTAATTTATTGTTATACGGTGGACTCGTCCACTCTCCATTTCTCTTATATATACAATATCCTTTGACACAAATTTTCATCAGCAAACTTTTAGTTTATTTTAATATTAATTTACTTAAGAAAAATGTGTTCTAAATTATTCTTGCTCATCCAAAGCCTCTTGGTCATGGTTTTTTTTATCTCATCCATGGGAGAAGCTAGGAACTTGGGTAAGATTTCTTGCATTTGAATTTTCTTTTCATAAATAACATAATTGCTACAATTGAGATCTACTCATATCGACATTTCATTTACAATTTATGTGCTTCTCCACTTAAATTCATATATTTACCTCTCCCCCTAACATAGTATTCTCTTTGGACATTATGTTTAACGAACCATTCTTTATATTAACCGTGAAAGTCCAAGTAGTAAGACATCTTCAACTCTTTCACTCTAATTGATTATTTTTTTATTAGGCATTCTTATTGTCTTATTTTATCCGTAGTAAAATTTATGTGATCATCTCATGCACTTAACACATTTGCATATGTCATATATAAATTATGACTAACCAAAATTTAATTTGAGTGCATTATTCTTAAATTACTACATTTGAAGGTAAATTTGATGGAAGATATGTGTAATTTGATTTGTTTGTGGTTCATATTTTTGCAGTTGAGGTTCCTACGAAACAAAATAATGTGGATGGTATTCCTGACATACCTGGATGGCCTGATATACCAATCATACCTGGTATACCAGACATACCCATACCAGATATTCCCGACATACCTGGATGGCCTGATATACCAATCATACCTGGTTTACCAGATATACCTATACCTGATATACCAGACATACCTCAATGGCCTGATATTCCAATCATACCAGGATGGCCCGATATTCCAATCATACCTGGATGGCCCGATATTCCAATCATTCCTGGATGGCCCGACATACCTGGATGGCCGGGTACACCAAGTACACCTTCAAATCCTAAAACGTCTAGTCCACCTCAAGAATCACCAAGCTCACCTCCTGAATCGCCCACTTTGCCTCCAGCATCACCAAGTTCACCGTCTGAATCGCCAAATTCTCCTCCTGGATCGTCCAATTCACCTCTTGAATCACCAAATTCACCTGCTGAATCACCTAGTTCGTCCGCTGAATCGCCTAATTCACCTGATTCACCTTCACCTAGCCCATCATCATAGATGTAGCTAAAGTTATTTGTCTAGCAAAAATAATGTTGATTGCATCAGGATGTGATTCTTATTTTAACACAGTAGAAATATATTCAATTTAGTTATGAGAGCGACAACGCTTTTACTCCATGCTTGCAAGTGGAATATATTATATTATCATATCATATATGTTTAATGAGCTCAATTCTCTCATCTATTATTGAGAATTAAAAAATTATAAATTACTAGATTTTTGGAATCATAATTTGTTTAGCATGGTTATCATCAAATTCATGCTTTAAATTAATCTATTTGTGTATTTTCGTAGGCGGACCCAAGTTTTTATTGGTAAGTTTTTCCCACGAGTGGTTTTTTAATTTGAAAATGTAAGGGAGAAATTCTAGTATTTATTTAAATTAGACAGCAATTAAACTTATCGAATTTGATTAGGGTTGTTTATAAGATTCAGGTGGCTTACGCGTAAACCTACAATTTGGGCTCTAACTAATAAGTATACATAAAAAAAGGGTTGTGTTAACCGGCGTCCTCGGGGCACTGGTTAAGGTATCTAAAAATGGAAAAATAAATAAAAAAAGACACTTTTTTGACTTTTGAAGTCTTGATTACACAATTTTTGATGCAAAAACTTCTACATTTGTTTCCTTAACCAGTGTCCCGGAGGCATCGGTTAACATTTTCCATATAAAAAAAAATGAATTCCTAAAGTGTGAAAATAATTTTCTTGAAGATGATAGTTTTTAGGCAAAATTACATTTTTAGTCCTTTAACTAAATTTTAGGTAACAGTTTGGTCCTTTATCTTTTTTTCATTTCAATTTTGTCCTTTTGGTCCATTTTTATATGAATTTTCAAGCTTTAAATCTAATATTCTTATGCAAACATGGGTAAAAACCATAGATTTGAAGATTGAAAGGCCATAAGAAAATAAAACCATAAATTTGAAACTTGAAAATTCATATAAAAATGGACCAAAAAGACCAAATTGAAATGAAAAAAAGATAAAAGGACCAAACTGTTACCTAAAATTAAGTTAAAGGACTAAACATGTAATTTTACCTAGTTTTTATTACGTTACGAAATGCGATATTCAATTCCCTAATATGTCATTTTTCAATTAAAATGTATATAGTTTTAGCATTCCGTAATATTTTTTTTACTTAATGAACCCTTAATTTTATATTTTGAGGTCCAAATTTTAAACCTATATTTTGGGATCTAAGACGATCACCCTCCTTCTCTTGCCTCAGATACGACCCTGGCAAGTCAAAACATTGAGCAAGTAGATCTGTTACCTGGTGCAGCTAATCTCAAAGTCAATACTCTTTAGGAAATTCTTGCAAGCACCCACGTAAACTTAACCATCATTCTTATGATATCTCACTCCTCTATCATAGTGCTTCATACACACAAACGCCAAAGCCAAAGCTCATACTTGAGTGGAAAATTTTAACCAAAAAAAAGTAGGAAAATGGTTGTTATCAAGACCAAATATATGCATGGACTAAACGCAAACTATTCAATAAATTTTCCAACACTTGTGAATTGTCTTCACGACATATAGCATTACTGTTTTATTAAAACTATGTTTTGTGGACGTGTACTTTTGAACTTAGAGTAATGAATTCAACTTAAATATATTTTACTGATTTGTTTGCGTGACTATGTTCAGCTATGATCGTTTAGAAAAATAAAAAATGCAACAACAACATCGTTATCAACAATAGCAGTTATGCTAGGGAATGTTACCACCAAGTAATTTGGGAGAACTTGTTAATTTTCATCCGGTGTCATTTTAGTTAGAGCATTGCTATACATCTCAATGAATATTATCCCGAGCTGATCACGAAAAGGTGCCGGCCAATTAAATTGCTTCTTGGCCGGAAATCAAGGGAGGATGTGGTTATAATTTAGGAAAAGGTATTTAACAAATTGACCATCGTGAAATTTTCGCTTGGCAATTTGTTGCTATAAATATCAATTCTCTTTTAGTTATATTCTCCTACAAGCATGTTATAAATAGTTAGTCTAAATCTATGTGTAGCCTAAAATAGAATGTGATATTAGATAGTTAACACAAAAGAATCGAGGACAACTTCATTGGTAGGGATATTATATTTAATATATAGGAGTTGAAATTTGAACTTTGCATTTTCCACTTATTCATCTTATAAGTGAATTTTTAACCACTAGATTACTTGACCAAAAATAAATAAAAGTAGCGAACACTGCTTAATGTAGTGAAAACAGTGGAAAGAAATTTGGCGTGTAAATCTCCCAAATAAAGTTAAGAACTTTATCTGGAGGTTGTCACAAAACATCTTACCCACCAGAGGAAACTTGTTTAAGAAAGGGGTTAAAATTGAGCCTTTGTGTCCTATGTGCAATTCTGAAACTGAAACAGCTCACCATCTCTTCATGGAATGCAATTTCGCTAAGTTAGTTTGGTTCTCATCTAGCCTTGGCTTCCATGTCCCTTTACACTCCTCTCTTAGTAGTTGGCTAGGAAAGAAAGATAAATTAGGCTCACAGTTATTTTGCACTATTTTGTGGAAAATGTGGTTTTATAGGAATCAAACGGTGTTCAAGCTGGTTAATACCTTTCCCCCTGATGTTGCTACTGCTGCAATTGATTTTGTTGTTGATTTTAATCAAACAGTACCTGCTAAGAAATCCAAGGGGCAGCAATCCATTGCAGCTGCTCCTAGTCCTGTTCAGAATGCTCATATTATCCAGGTTGTTTTCCGGAGGGATACACCACTTATGGCTGCGTGTTTAAGGCTGCTCCAGATAACATCTTTTTCTCAGCTTGCAAAAAAGAGGAGCTGATAACAGATCCTGTCATGGCAGAAACTTTAGCCATTCGTTGGTGTCTCAATTTAGCTAAGGAAAGAGCCCTTCAGGACATCATTATTCAATCTGATGCTCTTGCTGTTGTTGAGTGTTTTAGAGGGTCAAATTCACTTGCTTGTATTGCTTTGATAATTCTAGATTGTAAGGTACTTATGAATGAATTGAATAGTGTGTCTGTTAATCATGTTTCTAGAGATCTATATGCATTAGCACATATCCCATGGTTTTATATGTTCCTCCAACAATATCAGGTTTTTGGATGTCTACTCATTAATCTCAATATTGATGTCCAGGCTCTCATATTTATCAATAGCCAACGGAAAAAAATCAATGCAATTTTATAATTTATGGTCAAAGACTTATTGTAGACCCTCAGAAAAAATTGCAAAATCCAATTTAGTCCCTAAGAAAAATATAGGTTACTTTTAGTCCATAAAAAAAAAAAAAAAAAAGACAATTTTGTCTTTACCTAAACCATCCTATGAAAAGAAATAATTAGGTCTCTAAGAAAAAATAAAAATAGACAGTTGAATTTTTCCTGCGATAGGACCAAACACATTAAGTTTTGTTGACATAATTGTCTTTTATATTTAAAATCAGAGAGTGTAATAGTTATAAAGAGACAATTTGGTACTTACAACATAAAAGTCTCAAATATAGTTTCTTTTTTAATAAACTTTTTGTCTTCTTTTTATCTTATTATTTAGCATTCAAAGAAAGTCATTCAATCTCAAATAGTACTCAAAATATTTTAAATTAGTCTTGTCTTTGTCAACCGTTTCTAAGTTAGATCATTGTCTTTATATTTTTGTTACATGACAAATATTAATGGAGGGATATGACCGGGAAACAATTGGTGAAAACAAAAACTATTTTGAAATATTAGCAAGAGTTATAGGTTAATTTGAGAGTGATTTACAATGACATAAACAAATTTGAGATTAATGTGTGAATGAAATGTGTACAAATACAAACCAAATCGGCAACCCTTGTTTATAGGAAAGGATAAGCATAAAAAATTGTCTCAATCTGTATGAATCAAATCAAAACTTCCATAAAAATAATTGAAATGTAAAAGTTCAATTGAATGTTGGAGACACAATTTGTGTCCATGTATATGTGACTGTGTAACTTTGTACAAGAGTATATTCTGTTTAAGACAATATACAAAAAAAGAAAAACAAAAGGGAAATCTAATGTCATCCTTAATTAGTCCTCATAGATAAATTAGAATGGCTTCTTAAGGTGTGTGAAATCCAATGATGATGAATCAACACACTCTGCTTTGCTTTTATATCCATTCAACAATTTCAACAACTCAGTAGCTTTCTCCTTGGTACTCTCAGCACAACCTACTTGCAACAAAACAAGTAGTTTCTGAAACATCCCAAGTTGAATTGCCTCAATCAAAATACCTTCCTCAGCCTTGTCACAAATCTTGTAAACAATAGAAACAACAAAACTAGAACTCAATTCAGAAACCCTCAAAAGTTTCTTAATAACAAGAGGCAAAGTCAAAGCATTTGACTTTGCTATTTGCACCCCATTTTTACTATCACAAAGACAATTCAACACACCTAAAGCTTTCTCACAAACTCCTTTTTCAGCATCAACAAGAATCTCCAATAAAATTGTAACCAAACCCAATTCAACAAACCTCTCCAATATCACTTTTCTACTCTTTGTTGAGTAAACCAAATGAAAAATTGTCGACAAACATGCTTTTGTAGAAGCTGTCCCAATCTCAACATTAACCTTAACCATGTTCACCAAAGAGTCAACAATCCCTTCAATTTTCACCAATGATTCAACATTCATTTCCTTAAGCAACAAAGAAGAATTTTGCCTAGTTGAAATTTTTTGTTGATCATTTAAGAACCAAACCAAACAACTCAAAGAATTTGAAGATCCCAAAAAGACAAATCTACCCTCTTCAGACAAAGGACGCATCCATGTCAGCACTTCCAAAATCTCTTCCAAAAGAACAACGTTCTTCTCAATCAAACCACGTGAGAAAGAATCAAAAACCTTAGCAAGAACAAGAGAAGCACCATTTGAAACTATAACCTTCTTGTTCCTCTCACTCTCTTTTCCCCAACCCTTGATCTTTCTCACCAATTCAAAACTCTTGCTCTCATCTCCTTGTTGCGCCGCAGAAAGAATCCTATTACACGTATCTGTAACTTCATAACGAGTTACTGGAATACGCGGTGTTGGGATTCTTTCGACGCCGTAGGAACGGTGTTGAACACACCAATCTTGAATCATTCTACGAAGGGAGTGATTTGGTACGATGTCAAAGGATGTTAACTCAGTTTTTGTAACGGGACATGTGTTGTTACCTGATTCAAACCATTTTTCGATGCTGTCTCTATCGTAGGTTATGCCGGTTGAAAGTGTAACGGGGTCTTTCATTAAGTCTAGTGTTACTGGGCAACGAAAATGAGTTGGAATTGCTATCTCCACTTGTAAATCGTTGCATGAATTTGATAATAACTCTTTTCCTTTTCTTGCACGACGGAAAACCCTACTACCTTTTGTCCATGATAAAACCATTTTGTGGTTTTTGATGATGTTGTGTTGTTTTTGATCTGTTGTTGTTGTTGTTGTTGTTGTGAGTATGATGAATGATGAAGGAAAATGAGTTGTTAATATATAGAAATGGAGGTAAGAGAGGTTGTCTTGTTTGACACACGGGGTCAAAGGGAGCAAAGTAAGACTAAGAGAGGAATAGTTTATTGAGAATGTTTCAAACAAGAGAAAAAATGAATATGATAAAGGGTTTATTAAGTGTTATTTTTTTGGTTTTGTTAACGTGTGGTTGAACGTTGAACGTTGAAAGAGTCCGAAAGAGAGAAAAACTTGGTAAGGTATAATTTTGAAATAAAGATAAAGGGTGATTAAATAAATTAATGAATTAAATTTAACTTGGAGGGGAAGTAGTAGTATAGGAGTAGTTGTCGTAGTAAGACTGTAAGAGGGTTGAATGTTTGAACAGCCAGCGTGTGGGAAGGGAGGTGAATGAGTCAACTGGTCGGTGGTGTGCTGATCTGGTATAGATTTGCATGGTCATGTTGTGTGGGTTTTGTTTTGTAGTAGTAGTTGTACTTACACTATTACAGTTACTACTAGTGCGCGTTGCCAACTTCATTCACGCGTGCGTTTTTCTACCATTCGCGTAGGAAACATGCATGGTCGGTGTTCCGGTGCTTTCTTTTTTATTTGTTCAAATACACGTTACATTACAACTTAAACAGTGATTGATATTTAGGGTAAACTCTTCTGCTATAGGAGTGCTCCGTGGTGATTTATTTTTAAAATGAACTGTTGGAAGTTCAAAAAACAACAACTGGTATTTTAAAAGCGACAATAGTATGAAAGCCCCGATTTGATTAGGTGGAGGAGTGCTAATAAGAACCTCGTATTAGATCCTCTAATGATAAGCAGGGCCGGCTTAAGGGTCAAGCCATCCAAACAAGGGCTTTCGGTCTCAAGATTTTGGGTTAAAAAAAGGCCTCAAAATAAGTTAAATTAGCTATAAAAAATATAATATGACATACTAATTATCAATATTTATCTAGCTTAGTTGGTCAATTTTAAGGCCTCAAATATCCTTTTGGTCATACGTTCAAATCTTGGATTCAACAAAACTTGATTTATTATGCTTTTAATAAGCATTGTATTTTATTTTATTTTTAATTCCAAGAGGTCTTATTATAAAATTTGCTTTAGGCCTCTTGTCATGTTGGACCGGCCCTGATCATAACTTTTTGTGACAGTGTAGTCGTCAGTTGTTTTCTATTAGTAATTACGATGGTGCAAATATAGTGATGGGCGACATTCTCGTTTTGGGTGATGATGTCATGTCCTTGTTGGTATTCAAGTTTGAATGGAATGTAATCTTACATCAAATATGAATAGATTTAATATTATGTAAATAAAGTGATCAGAACGACATTCGACGAACTTTAGTGTGGTGTTGAAATAACGAGGGTACTTGCAAAAGACATTATGATACTCAAGTCAGCCAAAAAGCTAGAATGGTAGCTTTAGGGTAGATGAAATTGTACCTTGAGAGATCGGAAAAGAGCCTTTTTATATGTGAAGATATGCAAGTCTTCAAAGCAGTGTTGGGATAGTCGTTGAGTTTGGCGATCAAAGATGATAGAGTCTGTAACTGTCAACCATTATTGTATTCATGAAGAACAAAGACGCTTCCAATTTTGTGATCATGTGATTTCTTGGTCGATTGAGATCTGGTTCGTTGTATGTAGTTATTGGGCCTTGTAGGATTATGCCTAAGTTTTAGGCTCTTGTTCGATGGTTTGCGAGATGAGCTAAAGACATGTTTATGGGTTTTTAGCCGACCTTGGATCCTATGTTTGAAATATAGACTAGTGGACAGAGCCTTTTGCGTAGTCCAGAACATATAATAGGGGCGACTCATAGTCACATGGTATGTTTGTTTTAGGTGAATTAGGGGAGAAAGAAGTTGATGAGAGAGGTTAAATAGAGGCATTTCATTTCTCTTGTTTGGTATTGTCTAATCTCTTAGACACTCTTCAGTTTTTTTTTTAGACAAAAGACACTCTTCAGTTTTGTTTATTTTGAAAAGAAAAAAAAAACAGTTTTCTTTCTACTTCGTTTTTTATATTCTGCGTAAATTGAGTTTTTTTTTCCACACAAAAGATGTTGTTCCCCCTATATCCTCCATTTGTTGTTAGCTATCAATTAATCAATTAATTTTTCTATTCAAACAAAAAAATTAATCAGTTAATTTTTAAAAACAAAATAAATTACCTAAAGTAGTTTCAATAATTTAATTAATTTGATTGTACTTTATATTATCAATTCAAATAAATCAAAATTGACGATGACTTAATTTATTTATTTTGGTACAAAAAGAGGGAAAAAGCCAAACGATCACTTAATAAATAACTAAAATTAAGTAAAATAAAATAAAAATGTGAGCTTGATGGATTTTTTATAATAAAGGGATATTTTAATACTTTCAAAAATAATCAACATTTCTCATTCTTCTATTTCTCTTAGACCAAATAATAGATCAAATCTACTCTTTTTCTCTCTTACTATACTAGAGAACCATGAAAGTAAATTTCGGATAGCTACATATAATCAACGAAGGGAAAAAAAAAGGCCCTCTCTCATTTTATTCATAATAAAACTTAGGGAAGAATTTAGGGGGAGATTTCATGTTTTACCTCTCAAATTTTAAAAAAATTTAACAGTATATTGAAGGGTTAATTTTTTCTTTTTATTATGAGGGTTAAATATTTTTAATTCCTACAAAAGTTTAGTCCTTATCAAATGTGATGGCACGTAGAAAAATTGTAATTCCTTTTTTTTATGGCAGAAATTGTAATTCCTTGATGTTGAAGTATCTCCAACCTTTTAAATATGAGTAATGATATTTATACAACCATTTTGTGACAATTTTTGAAACAACCTTCTTTTTCTATTTTCTAATTGGATAAAAACAATAGAGAGAAAGATGATAAGAAAGTAAGAATATAATGAGAGTGAGAACGAGAAAGTTGTCTAAAAGTAAAAATAATTGTATAAATATTATTTCTTTTTAAATATACAATATTGTATTTTTTTGTAATCTACATTTTTTTCGCTTATAGACATATTTTTATGGAAAATATTAATAAATCAGTTGCTTATGTTTGTTTATAAAGTTTGAGCTTTAAATTTCGTGGAGAACTTTGTTAACGTCACTTAAGTTCACCAACTATGTTATCTGCTTGGGATGTTTGATAATAATTTCGTGGAGTATACATTAATGTAATATGCTTTGTATATTGTTTCGGCGTAGAACAAGAGACTTCACGGAAGGCGTGTCATGATCAAAGTGTGTGTTTGTAGCAATGAGACCTCCTTTGTAAATTAGATAGGCTCTTCTATTAAAAAAGGTTGTGAGAAGCAGTTATGGGAGAAGTTACTAACCGTGGATGTTGCGAATTCGACGAAAAATCACACCAATAACAAATTTGATGTATGGAGTAAGGAATAATCAAGCAACCAAAAAACAAAGTGTATAGAATAATTATAAACACAAGCCAAAAGTAGTAAACAGCGAGAGAGAAAAGAAGAGAGAACACAAAAGAATTTGTTGACCCAGTTCGGTCCATATTGACCTAGTCTGGGGGAGAGAGCAGCCCTCCGTTTCACTATAATGATGAGTAACCTTACAAAAGAGATATCAATAAGTTACAAGAATAAGTCTCCTGCCTAATTCTACCCAAAGTCCTAATAGTGTTTCCAAAGGTGAATCAACCCTCAAACCCTAGTGTTTGTTGCAAAAGAGACAAACTCTATACAAACCCTAGTTTTGTTGTTGCCTTTCTAAACCCTTGTTTCAGCCCCCTCTATCTCAAGGTTTACTCTAATACAAAACCTATATTTATAGTAAAAGTAACCCCCATAAAATTGGAACAAATCTGTCCCAAAAATACGTTTCTGAAAAATATTGTTACGACAGTTCGGGCCCCGAATTCCTCCATTCGGGTGCCGATTTTTCACGTGTTGCCAGGCTGAAAAAATAGTGCAAATTCGGGGCCTGGACAACGGGCCCCGAATTAGCGGTTTCCAGAAACCTCAATTTCTTCAATTTTGAGTGACTTTCACAACAGTGGAAAAGTTAATAAGAGCATGGAGTCTCTAGGAGGTTATTTCCTATGAGCTTATGGATGTGATGATGAGAAAGTGAGCCGCCGGATAGATTATATTAAGCAGCAGTGAAGCTAGTCATCTTTATACGAGGGGGTCAAATATAAAATAAAAAAAAAGATAAAATTATATATTGAGTGTTGTTCAAAAAACATCTCTTTATAGTTGTTTAAGATATCGAAAATGTCAAAATAAAACGAAAGACATTTATGAAACGAGTAGATATCTATTAATATTTTTATTTCTACTAATTGTAGATAAATAACTTTATTTAGGGTAGCTAAAAATATATCATTGGGGTAGCTAATTACTAAATATACTAACCTACTCAAATGAAAAAAATAATAATTGGGTAGCATAACAACACAAGGGTACGGGCCGAATACAAAGAGTATGAGCCGAAAATAAGTCTAAGAGTGAGTTGAAATCGGTAGAATATTATGACGGTACAAAGCTCTCAAACATGAGACACGTAAAGATAAAATGATTAAGATAATAAGAAGTGTATAAGGATTGAATATTTATGACAGTCCATATACAAATATTTATATTAACTTGCATTTAGTAGTCAAAATTCCTAATTTGTCACTGGCTCATCGAGTTTTATGTTAAATCAACTTTTATTTTCTTTTATTTTATTACAATTGAGTGGACTTTTATATTGTCCCATTCTTCAAGCAATCTCTAGTATCTTTATATGACAACTAGGAGATGTACTTGCATAGTCCATCCTCAATCTCTCTCGTGTTTGTTACTTTGTGTTTGTGGTGCTTTTTGGGTCCTTAACTCGATTAGGCTAAGTGGTCATGAACATTTTGGATATTGTTTTGGAAAGTGACCATTTAGATGTGTGGAGTCGTAATTGATTAAAGGTTGTTCTTAGATACATATTTTGGAAAAACATATGGGTTGAGTGTGCACTTTCAGAAAATTTGTGTGGTTTGAGTGTGCACTTCCAAAACATATAGGTTTTTCAATAATGAGGGTGGAGATAAACCTTTTATACGTATATGTCAATGATGTCAATTTTTGTCTAGCTCAATGAGCTCATCTTTTAGACTAAGTTGAGTTCTT
>Ga0228711_1003054_pt1 | contig 25953 bp, 17 predicted proteins | sample MedpolnodulmetaG_2_FD_177996 | JGI IMG/M metagenome (GOLD analysis project Ga0228711, IMG submission 177996) | Root nodule microbial communities from Medicago polymorpha collected in Santa Monica, California, United States - brown nodules | ecosystem: Host-associated > Plants > Roots > Nodule... | reverse complement strand
ACAGTATAGTTGATTTGGATGAAAACCAATATTTGACATCATCGGATGCTAAGAACAGGCTTGTTGATCCTTGCATTGCCTCACAGTTAAAGTTAAGCAAGCAGATATTACCAATTCTTGAACCTTGTGTTCATGTATATTATGTTGATTTTAAACATTCTGCTAACAGTAATAATATTATTCATTTTCAAATTTTCAAATCTGGAATAGACAATTATTATGTTGGGGATTTGAAGAAACTGTATTTATCTAATCAGATGATTCCTGGTGATGGTTATGTCAAGGGTCCAGCTATGTATTTTGCTACAGATGATTTGGTTGTAGCACCCTTGACTCCTATTTCAGCTTTGGGTTTACTTAACCGTTTGAAAACTCCTCTTGATGATTTGAAGGAAAAAGTTGTCACTATTGGCATCATGGAGGTAAAACATAGTAAAATTTATATTAGATTTTTAATCTTCAGTTTATTTAAATGTTCTACGCTTGGGGCGTGCCAATTTCGGTGCGCTAGTTTGACTTTTTCAAAACAAAATACGCTTATGTTTACCTTATTGTCTTGTTACAGTGTCTTAGCATATTGAAGGCTTCTTTGACATCAACATCTGCCCTGACAAATGGTTTGGCTCACATGTTAACTGAAGCTAAGGAGGAGAAATGTTAAGAGTTTAAAGTTTGTTGTGTGTTTCAAGATTCTTGGAGGAAAGTTGGCAATGGACAAGGAGACAATTTAAAGTTGTTATTTCAATTCTATAGTATTTTTTTTTTTTTTTTAAGTTCCGAAGTTTTATTTAGTTTTGCTGTTGTCAATTTCATGTTATACAATAATTTGTGTTTGCTGTTTTAGTAAAGTGAAATTTTTTAGGACCTACTTCCTTCAACAAAGGGAAAAGGAAAGGGAGGGTGGGTGAGGGAGAGATTTTAAAATTCCTCATTGAATTATGTATAACATTTGAAGGTATTTTTAGATTACTAATATTGCTAACAACATATTTGTAAAGTAAGTTTATTCTATTGCAAACATGTCACCAAGCATCATAGTAGTATTCCTGTATAAGTTCATTATTCAATTGAAATATTCAATTTGAAGGTATTTTTAGATGACTATTATTCTTATCTAAAATTACCTCCACTAGAATAAACTTATATGACTAATTCACTTTACTTGTGATGGTTGACCCAAGATGGTTGGTGACATGTTAAAATATTCATCTAAGACAATTCTAGTATTTTGTTTTCTTCATCAATAAAATACAAAAGGGATTGTCTTCTTCAGAGTCCCTAGCTTAAGTTAAAATTCTTAGTGTTTAAGTTTAAAGCTTGTATATGGGGCTTTGCAGGGTCGTAACTATAAAATAGGAGGCTCGGCTCTCAAATAAAAATAGGTCCCTTGGTATAGATTAGTAGTAAAATGTCTAGAAGATTTATCTCTAGAAACCTTCACAATAGTAAAATCTCTTTTAGGCCATTTTGTAGCTAATAACTCAATCACTTTAGACTTGTCAGAATCCCAATTTCTTGATTCAAATACATCTACACCAATATGAAGGTCATTAAGATTATCAACATTTTCATCATCATCATCTAACTGGATTCAACCAAGTTAAATTAGCATGTGACATTTCAAACTAACAGATTCAACCAAGTTAAATTAGCATATAACCACTTACTCAATTGAATGGCAAGGATTAAAAACATATCATGTGTATTCTCATCCACCCTATAAGGCTATAACTAGGGGTCCAAGTTAAATTAGCATATAACCACTTATTCAATTGAATGGCAAGGATTAAAAACATATCATGTGTATTCTCATCCACCCTATAAGATTATAACAAGGGGTGGGAATAGACCAGGCCGCTCGTCAGGGGCCTATGACCCGGCCTACTGAAAGTCCAGTCCGGCCTAATTCGTTTAATAAATAGGTCAGGCATGCGCTTTTTAAAAAGCCTATTAATTTAAACGGGTTAGACTTAAGCTTATAAAAAAGCCTATCAGACCTATCAGGTTGGCCCGTATATTAGTATATTACATTTCCCCACATTTATTATTTATATAGTAATAGAAAAAAAATAACAATTCCTTCAAATTCTTATATTAAGTTGCTGATTTTTTTATCACATTGAAGATTTTATGCATATTTTTTTTTTTTTGCTTTAGTGCTTATTTTGTTTTCAAATTCTTACGGTTTGGAAGCTTGTTAAGTAATCATTAAAGACCCATATTGATATTTGATTTGTGTGAACTATTGTGGCTTGATACTAATATACCTAAGGTTAAGTATGATTATCAGAATAAGTTTGAAATCCTTCTTGTTACCAAACATGATTATTCTTGAGTTTCTATCCATCTATAAATTTTACGATTGTGTTTTATTAGTTTAATTTGTATCTAATTAATGTTTATTTTTACATTAAGTAGATTGCACAAATTGAAAAGAAAGAAAAATGGATGAATATGCTCTATTTGATACTTTGTAGCACAAACCAGACTTTTAGACAGGTTAATAGACCAGACCAGACTTTTACAAAAGTCAGGCTTAAAATAAAGCATTTGACAACTAGGCCAGATCTATTTACGCAAAACCCGACTCCGCCCGGCTCATTCCCACCCCTAGCTATAACAATCTCTTTGACTCAATTTTCCCCATTCATTCGTTAAAACCATTACTTTTTATTATTGTTAAATTAAATTAAATTGCATCATCATTTACTAGTAACAAAAAATAAGAATAAGAAAAGTAACAATAAATTGAAGTAGCTCGATCATGTTTTGTTTTGGTGAAGTTTCACAATTTTGCTCATATCAACATAATAGTAATGAAATTAGGAAAGAAGAATAAGTAATTAGCAAATTAGATAGAAGAAAGAAGGAGCAATTTTCAAACCAACCTTCAATTTCGTTTTCTCTTTCTCCCCTTTTGTTGTTCAATAAAAAATCAAAGAAAGGAGAACTACATGATATATGGAGGTTTGATTGGTGGTGGTGACTGGTGTGTGTACCAGCGCACGGCTGAGAGAGAGATGGAGGTTGGGCGGCTGAGAGAGAGATGGAGGTTGGGCAGGGACGCGAAGTTAGGGGAGAACTGTTTAGAAGAAAGAAACATGACTGTGAGGAGAGAGGTTAGGGAAAGTGTTCTTTTTTTTCTTTCCGACTTTGGTACCAATTGAAAATAGGGTCTATTTTAGTAGAATTTTATGTGTTTTTAGTTTCTTTTTAGAACTTTGGTACTTCAAATTTGTTTGTTTTTATTTCAGGATCAAATATGATGAAAGATTGAGTCTTTGAGCAAAAGAATGGATTAAGATGCATGATTAAAGCTTGTTTAAGAAGAAATCTAAAAAGAGGGAAATTCTGTCATATTTACGTGCTGATTTGGTGCATATTTATGTGCAGATTTAGTACAATTATATGTTCTGATTTGGTGCAAATTTATGCGCCGATTTAGTTCAAATTTATGCACCGATTTAGTGCAATTTTATGCTGTTCCTTTAGCTATAAATAGAGGAGCCATCAAACTTGTATAATTCAACTTTGAATCTTAGGAATTATTTGTGACAATTATTTCTTTGAATCAAAGTTCTTTATTTTCTTGTTCTTTTGTTTTCTTGTTCTTTTATAATTCTGCACTTTTACTTTCAGCCTTTTACTTTCATGTCTTTCTTCTCCACTTCTTTAATCTCTTTGTCTTCGATGAACATGAGTGAGTAGATTTCTTGGTCATGAGATTGTTGGATGAGTCTAATGGCTTAAATCCTGTCAAACCAAGTCTAGAACCCTAATCTTATGTCGATCTATTTTCAAATCTAATCACATCGTTTTTAAACTCAATAAAAAGTATTGAATGAAGAACCGAAAGGAGAAATTCAATAACTATTATTTCATCATCTCAAATGAAGGATCGAAAGGTGAAGTTTGATATTGGAACAAATGTGATTAGACAAGACAACACAAAACTCGATGGGAACACCCCAAATGAATGGTTTTGTGAAGTCTTGAGGCCACAGGTTTCGTTCTTAAAGGGTTTTAATAACAATCAACCATGAGAATAGGCGTGGTTGTTATTGAAGCACATTCATGGAGACCGAAAGGAGATATGAAATACCTTAGAGAAACCTGTCTTAAGAAAATAAATCTAACATAAGAGAAAGATATAGGTTTGGATTGAAAGTGATTTGTCATACGACGAACCAATAACCCCGAGCCGCTTTTAATTTTGAATTTTAAACCTTTAAACTTTAAACCTTTCAGCTAATCATAATTAGAAAGTGAATCGGTAATTACAATAACTCCCTGTTGAACGATATTTTTACTACTTCGATAGAACCGTGCACTTTCGGTTTCTACATCAATGGGGTGAAAATCGCTCAAAAAAAAAGAGGGGGCGCAAAATCGCACAATTGTCAAAAAGATAGGGGGCAAAAGTGCAATTAAACACAAGAAAGGTCCATCTAACCAAAAAGGGGACAAAAAGATGGGATGCAAAATCGCTCAAAAAAAAGAGGGGGTGCAAAATCGCACAATTAGCAAAAGATAGGAAAAAACGCAATTAAGCCAAAAAAAAACATTAAAAAATATATTTCAACCTAAATACAAAATGAATAACTGAATAATAGAACCTTCATAAAACTCTTCCACTCATTATTTTTCTAATGAGTGTGACCTTACAAGAAAACAATCACTACAATCAAATTGCCCAAAACTTTCTTCTTTTTTTGGAATACAAAACTTCTATGAAACATATTACTAATAAAAACAAAAAACAAAGAATGTGGACAAAACTAAATCAAAAAGCAGAATCAAATTCAATCTAGCTAGTCCAAAAATGGATATAGAAATGTAACATAATGATCTAAATCTTTTCAGCATTTGGGAAGATCAGAAGGTGGAGGTGGCAGCTTCTGATTGCGTCGTTTTCCATCCTGGACAATCCATGCCATTTTCAATCCCCAACTTGTATGCACTTCAAGATGGCAATGCATGAACCAAACACCTGCTCATATATGATCAACATAACATTAATGTCAAAAACATCAACTCTAAATCATATCCAAAATCTAAATTATGTAAGTTTTTATTTGTTAACTCTTAATTAGTGTATTAGATCAATATGATGTAACCAAGAAGTTGGACATTATTAATGAATTAGGAGAACTAAGTTCAATCCCTGAATGAAACAATTTTTAACCAAACTTTACTTATCTGCGGATTACCTGGCTCCTTGTCCTCTTGGCCGGACGATTAAGAACAAAAAAATATATAATATTATGTCAAACATACACTTATTGATTAAAAAAATGGAATTTACTATTTAAAATGTTGCCCACCTGGATTATCTGCAAGGAATCTCAAGGCTACCCATCCACCAGATGGAACACCAGCAGTATTCCTCTCAGCAGGATCAACCAAATTGAACTTAGAAGGATCCTTTTTAGGGTCAAAGTTTCCATTCCCTTGACCAACAATGAAGAAGTTAAAACCATGAAGATGCAATGGATGACTCTCCGCTCCAAGAATACTTGTATCCTGCAATACCAACTCCACTTTGGTATTGTATGGCAAAACCACTACCTTAGTTCCACTCTTTACCATGATGTTCTTTGGTGGTGTTCCAGTGTAGTTGAATTTAACAGGTGGATTAGAAGGAAAATCAGTAGTGAAAACTCCTTTTGATTTGTTGAAGAAATGAGCTTGAAGTAAAGCAGTGTTTGGCATCACAAATGAAACATTGTTAATAGCTGCAGCTACCCTTGTGTTATTAGGTCCTTGACATGCTTGGTTTTTGGAACATTGACTAATACCTAAACCAACTGTGAAGAAAAAGTGCTTGTCGACAGTTTTTGGAACGTTTGCTGGGAATTTCTTGCTGTTCAAGCTACGATGTTTCTTGTTGAAGTTCATTGCAAAGATAGTGTCATTGAATTTAGGAAGTGCTGGTCTAAAAAGTTTAACAGTATTGTTTTTTGACCTAGTGTTTGAAAGTGAATGTTTCTTGTACTCCAAGAAACCAATTGCTGTAGTGTTGTCAAAAGATGCAGGACCTGTAGCATAAGGTCTTGAAGCTATGACAAATTTGGCATTTGGGGTTTTGGATTTGGTTTTGAGAAGGACATTGGTGGTTTGGCCTGGTGTGATAAGTACAATGTTGGTTCTAAAGGGCTTTACATAAACAGCATCAGCATCAACAACAAGGAGGGTGTGATTAGCAATGCTAAAGAACATCTCATCATTGAGTGCAGCATTGATTATTCTTAGTAGATATGTTTTTCCTGGCAGAACCTTGAGCTTAAAGGTATCTGCACAAATAGAAAAATTTAAAAATTTGATTGAATGAAAATAATCACTAATATGGTTTTGAATGGACTATGTTTGTGCTTTTCTTTCTAATGTTCAACACTAACATAGATATGGACACCAAACACAACACTGACACATCGACACCAAAATTATTTTGACTAAAGGAAATAATTTATTGTAATCACATGTGTTGGTGCTGTGTCGGTGTTGGAGATGGGTACCTGTCGGATACTGGACACACTTTTAATCTACATACCTTTAGCTGAACAGTTGTGGAGAGGACCTGGAAGGCCATTGATGGTGTGAGCATCTGAGGTATTAGGTGCTAACCCTGTTTGTGTTGCTTGATTTATAATTGCTTCTGTGTCTGCTTTCCACCACTCCCCTACCATGTTATCAAAATTAATACACTAATTTAGCAAATAAAAAATGTACACTTATAATATGTAGAGTTCGTATTAAAATTTGTGACATATTTTGAGTGGTCTTGACTTACCTAATACAATTGGAATTTGTTTGAAAGGATGAGGGAATGGGTAAGGCACATGCTTTTTGGGAAGAATGACAATAGGACCATGAAGAGTAGATCTAAGCCATGAAATATGTGCATGATACCACAATGTTCCTCTTTGGCCTATGATTGTGAAGTTGTACACATAACTTTGTCCTGGCTGAATTGGACATTGTGTTATATATGCAGGTCCATCTGCCCAAGCACTTCTTACTTGGCGAATTCCATGCCTGAATAAATTAACCAAAATTTAAGTATATACTGACAGTGTAAAAACGTTTTACATATGCCTTAATGTATTGCTCCAAGCGGACATTTGTGCATGTATTTTAGAAAATTATACTATATATGATTGGATGCTTGTGTAAAATAATAATTAAAGTCATAGAATCGTGGAAATAAATTGTGTAATACCAATGAATGGAAACATTGTACTGAACGTGATTAACCACTTTAACGACGACTCTGTCGCCTTCTCTTGCTATGATTCTAGGACCTGGAAATTGTCCATTGACGGTTACAATGCTCTTTGTTTGGCAAAGTCTTGTGACATTTTGCATTTTGATCTGGAAAAAAGAATATTGATAAAGATTACATTATGTAAGTGTAAATTAATATCACAAAAGTTGAATGCATCTCTTTTGTCACAAATAAAAAAGATCATGATATTGAAATGCAATACACGTACGTTAAACTTGTAATGCCTTGTTGTTCTAACATGTTTTGCATGACTTGTTGTTCTAACATGTTTTGCATGAGCTAGCTCTGGCAATATCCACAAAGCACATAACACAATCAACATTGCTCTCATGAAGCTTGACATTTTGATATAAGCAAAACCCATTTCCTCTTTCAATTGTTTTCTTTGAAGCTCTTCAACTAGAAATTGAGGTTGATGTTTTTTGATTTGGATGGAGAAAACAACAAAATGATGTAGCTTATATAGTTAAGATTGAATTAGTGTAATTAGATAATTAGGTGATTTAAAATGAATTAGTGTGATTAGATAATTAGGTGATTGAAAATGAGATATTACAAACTTGGTATAACTTGCACAACAATGTTCCAAGCTTTATCCATGCCACTTGCTTAAGAGCAATAGAGTACTTTTCAAGCTAGATTTCATATATTTTGTAACATCCTCTAACGATCTAACATCATTTTCTAATATGTCCAATTGTAAGACAAGTTAGTTACATCACTAGTATAATCATCTAAAAATATGAATTAACTCAACATAATAGAATTTACTAGGTCAATTAGTGGCAATTAATGGTACTTGTCATAGAGATTTGACAGTGAAAAATCTAGGTAACTTAAGATATCTAATGAGATAATTATGTTTTCATGTTGTTGTGACATTGGAACAAATTAGTTAATGTAATTATTAGTATAGATAAAGGGTCAATTTGGTCAAATCATATTAATATTATCCAATAATATTTTGTATAGTTTGAGTGAGAAAATGAACAAAATAAAATAAATGTTGATAAATGAAAGGGACTGTTGATCACAAGCTCACAAGCTGGGTTAGATGGACTTGGTTGCAAGGTAAACTTCACACATCTACCGTTAATACTTGCTATTTAAGGAAGAAAAGGAAAGTTGCAATGTTCACAACCACATTATTTAGTTAGCAATGTCGGTTGTTAATTTGATAGTATAATAAACAAAGTCTAACAGCTTTTGATGTTATTCTTGTTGAAAAGGACATTTCCTTGGAAAATTTAAAATTCATTTTCTAATCCTAGGATATGTTTATAGTATTTTAAATTATGAAACGTTGATCAAGTTTGTCCCTTTATTTAAATATATGTTATTAAATGCATCTGTAACATTACTAAATTGATGTTATTATAATCACAGCAAATACCAACAAGAAGACAAATATGATTAATATTTTACAATTTTAAGTTTATTTTAAATTAGATCTAATTTGTAGGACTCAATGATCTAATTTGGGTTTAAAATATTGGTAATATGAGCAATTAGATCGTAGAGTCTTACAAATATGATTAGTATTTCTTGATTTTCTTTATCTCTCTTCCCTCTCATCTAGTACAATTCAATGATGAATTGTTTAATGGTTTACTTATTTTGGACCATATCGATTGGAACATATTAATCACTAAGGACTGCCGGCTCATTTTGGATACTTTCCTTGCATCATAAATTTTGTTGTGGTTTATTTTAATTGGTACGAAACAAATTTAGTATCTAAAGGGTGTCACAACTCAGTTGGTAGTTGTAAGGACAATATTATGTATGAGTCGAAATTCAAACCTCAAATTTTTTACTTCTCTATATTTAAAATGTGTGAATGAACACTAGACTAAAAAGTTTACAACATTCGCATTCACGTATCACATTGTGTGCTACACTAGAAACATGGGACTTTAAATAATTTAAAAAGAATTAATAATGACTTGAACCTTCTTCCATTTTCTTCCAATCAGATTTTATTTGAGGACGTGAGAACTTATTTTCTAGTAGGGAAAATTATTCCAAGGGTTTTGATATGTGTAATGATACTTTTTCAAATAGTTTTTGTTGTACCTATTATTCTAAGAGTCACTTACTATAATTTGGGTTAGATTCTTCGAAATAATAATAATGATTTGGGTTAGATAAAAATTGGAAAAATGCCTTCGATGCGGTTGAAAGAAAAACCCTCTTTTGAGTGTGCCACTGCCACGTCTTTCAACTAGGGTATTTTCAAAAACCTTGTGTAGCCTATGCTCATGAGTTCATACACTCTGGTTTAGAGCTGTCAAAGTAGCCTCATCAATTAAGCCCCATAATTTCAGGCCCCATATTAAATATGTTTACTTTAAGCTCAGTCCACTTTCTAGTCTGTTTTTCATTGGCTCCAATTGAGGGGGTTTATAGGGGCCAATTTTTACGTTTCATTTTACACTATGAAGTCCATCTAAGTTGGATTGTAGAATGGTTGATCTCAGTTGCAGTACATCTAAATTCAAAAGGTTGATCTCAATGTTATTTTCGGGGTCCCCGAGTGTTCTAAATATCTGTGTTGCCTCCAAGTTTAGGTGTTTCAGATTATTATTATTTTAGAATAGCTGTAAGTAATGTTTTGGAATAGGTGTAAAATTTGTTGCTCGGGTAACTATGTTCAATTTTGTAACAAGTAGAGCAAAGATGGAAAATAGTAGAGTTGATCTTTTACTGTTATTTGATCTATAAGTTCTTTTCTCTCCGAATTGGATAATATAAAATTTGCTACTGTCTCGCTTAGGATCAATGGTAGAGCACAAAATCTGCATTAATCCAGACATAGAAGGGAGGGGAGCTGTATTAAAAAACCAGTATTTTTTATGTATGAATTTGGAGAATTTGTTGGATTTTGCATGGGAATTTAAATTGAATTGGTACTGGAATTTGTGTTATCAGATGGCAACAAGTCTGAATTCCATTTTGGAAAAGAGATATTGCATGATTGGGAAAAAAGAGGACCTTAATCCAACCAATCATCAGTATGAATAGCGGTATAATAAGTGCTTCTGATTTTAAGTACTCAGATTCATGATTAAACGAAACAACAAAATACATTGGAAGATAATCTCAAAGCACCAGAAACGGGAATAGAAAATATAGAAAAATATCACAGGGTCAACCATGAGTCAAATATAAATTTTGAAAATAAATGTTGAACAAAAAAATTCAAGAAAAATATTGAGAGAAAAAATTAAGGGAAATGGGCCGATTTTAGGCTCCCTTAACATGTAGGGCTTACTATTTTGGGGCTTATAAAAAAAAAAGGCTCATTCACTTGAAATATTTTAGGCCTCCATGTCAATAGAGTTGGAGCCTAAATTGTCAAGGACCCATAAATTGACAGCTTTACTCTGGTTTATTTGTTCTGTTCATCATGCGTACCTTCACACCGCCTACCAGCATGGTTTTAGCTGCGTCTATCACTACAAAAAATAAATCTACTTGTAACAATTTTTAGAAGGGGGAGGGAGGGGAGGGGTAGAGAGATATTTTAGTTAAATATATGTTTAGTTCAAAAGAGGGGAGGGGAGGGGAGATAAGGCGAGAGATTTTAATTAAAAATGTGTTTGGTTCACTAGGGGAAGGGCGTGACTTTAAAATTAATTTATTGTTTTACCATTAAACTTGATTAAATATATGAAAATGCTTAATAATAAAGATTGTTAAAACCTAATCTAGACTATATATAAAGAAAATAACTCTTCCACCCCTTTGTGAGAGTGTGTTTGTCGATCCGGTTGAATCTCCATCAATCTTGAACGTTTTTCTCTTTGTGATGGTTATCCCCATGTGTCATGGTTAATAATGTTGTGCGAACCCTAAATTCACTTTTATCTCCCGTATGTTGGCTGCGCAAGAATCGCTGATCACCTCAAATTGATATCCTATAATTTTTCCATAAACCATTGTGATGTTGCTGCCTCTTTGTTCCATATAGCCAGATCCATACAATACCTTATTATGTGGCTAATCGCATATTTTGTTGAGTAGAATATGATGTCATTAATTTTGTGATGTGCCGCTAACTGTGTGTTGTTTTTCCCCACCCAATTGCCGCATTGCATTGCCTTTCCATTACATAGATATTACTCCTTTCATGATAATAACAAATTGTTACTACTCAACGTAGCTATGTAGTGCTTCATGCTAATGGAAACTCCATTAGCATGAAGCCATTGTTAGTATCAAAGTAGTGCTGCTCAAAATAATTTCATTGTCAGCTTGGACTAACAATGGCTTCATGCTAATCGAGTTTCCATCATGGTGTTAATTGTTTGGTGTTCGGTACTGCTGATCTCTAGCTTATGTTTTCACAAAGGTGTATACAATGAATATAATCAGATGTTTTCCTTACTTCGGAGCGACATCGGATAAAGGTTAGTACAATAATGACTCTAATTAGTTGGAACTGTCGAGGTTTAGGTAGCCCGAGCGCAATTCCTAATTTGAAATATCTAGTTTGACACTTCAATCCGAATCTATTATTTTTAAGTGAGGCACTAGCCCACCGAAATAAAATTGAAGAATTACGATACTTGCTTGGTTTTGATTCTTGTATTTCTGTTGATCGCACCGGCAGGGGCGGGGGTCTTGCTTTATTTTGGCGCACTTCTTTCAATTGCCAACTTATAGATTACTCTAATAATCATATCATTGTTGAAATTGTTGACGATGTTCTTGGTACTTGGAGACTTAACGGCTACTACAGTTATCCCAATGGGGGTCGCAGAACTGCTGCATGGGATTTTCTCCGTCAATTATCTGTTCAATTTGCAGGGCCCTTGTGCATATTTGGTGATTTCAACGACATTCTGGATGATAGTGAAAAAAGAGGCCGCAATACTAAACCTCGTTGGCTGATTAATGGCTTCCGACAAGCTATTCTTGACTCTGGTTTGTCAGGTGTTCAAGTTGAAGGCTACTCATTTACTTGGTTTAAAAGTCTTGGTACGCCGCGCGCGGTGGAAGAAAGGTTAGATCATGCTCTTGCTAATAATTCTTGTTTGAATTTATTTCCGAAAGCTACTGAAGAAACTCTTGTGGCACCTGCTTCTGATCATTATCCCATCCTCCTCCGCCGTATCCCTATGCCTCGTCCTCATCTCAACAAACGTCATTTTCGTTATGAAAATGCATGGCACTTAGAACCGGGGTTCAAGGATATGGTTACTGACTCTTGGCAAGTATACTCTAGCAATCCTCTCATTCCAAAATTGTCCTCTTGTGCGGAAGATATGTCAGCTTGGAGTAATGCTCATTGTAATAAGCTGAAAATTGATATTGAAGATTGTCTCTGTCAAATGAAAAATATTCGACTGAATTCTTCAGGTGATGGCCAAGTTCATATGTTTGAATTACGGAAGAGAATGCATCACTTACTAGCTCAGGATGATGCCTATTGGCGTCAACGTGCCAAGACTCATTGGTACCAGGATGGAGACCGCACACAAAGAAGGTAAATCATATTATTTCTCTTAAGATGATGCTGGAAACAAAATTACGGATGAACAGGGCTTGCGTGATGTAGCAAAAAATTATTTTGTTAATATTTTTCAGAAGCAGGGCAGCGCTTCTTCTCCAATTATTAATGTTATTAGCCAATCTATTTTTTCTCCTGATAATGAGAGGCTTACGACTCCTTTCACAAAAGATGAATTTCGTGAAGCTATGTTTTCAATGCATCCAGATAAATGTGCAGGTCCTGATGGTTTCAATCCAGGTTTTTATCAACATTTTTGGAACTTGTGTAGTGACGAAATTTTTAAGGAGTGTTGTGCTTGGCTTGATACGGGACAACCCCCTTGATTTGAATATGACGAACATTGCTCTTATTCCTATAGGAAATTCACAACATAACATGAAGGATTGGCGTCCAATATCTCTCTGCAATGTTCTTTACAAGCTCAATTCTAAAGTCTTGGCTAACAGGTTGAAAGTGGTCCTTTCTCAGTGCTTTTCTGACAACTAGTTTGCTTTTGTTTCGGGTAGGTCCATTCTGGATAATGCTATGGTAGCAATCGAGGTTATTCATTTTATGAAGACTAAGACAAGGGGAAATGACATGTATGTTGCTTTGAAACTTGATATTAGTAAGGTTATGACCGTATGGATTGAGATTATTTGCGAGTTGTCATGGTTAAGATGGGATTCAATTCTAGGTGGATTCACTGGATGAGTATGTGTGTAGAGTTAGTGGATTATTCTGTTCTTGTAAACAATGACAAGGTGGGACCTATTATTCTGGGGCGTGGCCTCTGTCAAGGCGACCCTCTTTCCCCTTATTTGTTTATTATATGTGTAGAGGGTTTGTCTTCTCTCATTAGGGATTCAGAGGAGAAATGTGTTATTACAGGTACCAAAGTTTATCGAGGGGCGCCCCCAGTCTCCCATTTTCTGTTCGTGCATGACTGTTTCCTCTTTTTCAGAGATGATGAGGGCCAAGCAAATATTATGAAGAATATTCTCTCTATGTATGAATCAGCTTCTGGCCAGGCCACTAGTTTGCCAAGCTGGATTTATTGGGGTTCAGTTAGTCTTAGGAACCGGAAAATATTTGGGTTTACCATCTATGGTTGGTAGGGATCGCAATGCAACTTTTGCTTTTATCAAAGATCGAGTTTGGAAGAAAATCAATTCTTGGAGTAGTAAATACTTATCTAAGGCAGGGCGTGAGGTTATGATTAAATCTGTCTTGCAGGCCATTCCTTCGTATGTTATGAGCATTTTTCAGTTACCACCTACATTAATTAATACTATCGAAAAGATGATGAATTCCTTCTGGTGGGGTCATGGTAGAACTACTCAACGCGGTATTAACTGGATGAGTTGGGAGAAGTTGTCAATGCACAAGGTTCATGGGGGTATGGGTTTTAAGGACCTCTCTGCTTTCAACTTGGCTATGTTGGATAAACAGGGTTGGAAGTTTCTTACAGAACTTGACTCTTGTCACTCGTATTTTTAAAGCACGATATTTTCCCTCGCATACCTATCTCACAGCACAACTTGGCCACAATCCTAGCTATGTGTGGCGCATCATTATGCGTGCCCGGTTTATTGTTCGTGGAGGTGCTCGGTGGAGTATTGGTTCTGATTCTTCTATTTCTACTTTGAATGACCCTTGGTTATCTAACGTGAAGTGTATTCATGGAAGTATTGTAGGTGCTCATTTTGTTCAGAATGTTACCATTAATAATTTGATGAATCTATACGACAAGAGTTGGAATGAAGAGGTAGTTCGCCAGGTTGATATAGCTGCTAAGATTCCTAACACGCCACTTATTGCTCAGGTTCAAGATGACCGTTTAATCTGGAAAGTAGGAAAAATGGTTGTTATTCTGTGTGTAGTGCTTATCGGATATGTGTTAATGAGCTCATTGATTCTTTTCATCTCCATCGTTCGGGTTATTGGTCAGGAATTTGGAAGCTTAAAGTTCCTCCTAAAGTTAAAAATTTAGCGTGGCGTATGTGTCGGGGCTGCCTACCAACTCGTGTTTGTCTCCTTGACAAAGGAGTCCAATGTCCTACACATTGTGTTGGTTGTAACTCGAATCATGAAGATCTTGCTCACTTAATTTTTTATTGTCCTTTTGTTGTCCAAGTTTGGCATATGACAGGTATTTGGGGAGCTATTCAACATGTTATTCAATCTACTACGTCAGCTGTTGAAACTATCTTTTTGTTATTGGATACGTTGTCCGCCGAACAAAACCAACGGTTGGCAGCAACTTTATGGAGCCTTTGGAAGCATCGAAATCTAAAAGTTTGAGATGATGCCACGAAGGTAAGTACCACGGTTGTTGAGCGTGCAAAGAATTTGGTAGACGATTGGCATCTTGCAAATGCCTCTAGCATAGTTGCTCTCGCAACTCAGCAGCAAGCACAACAACCTCATGGTGGGGAGCATTCGGCCGCAACTTTGGATAGCAATACGACACCTGCGGCCTGGCAGCATCCTTTGTCAGGAAGGTATAAGTGTAACATCGGTGCTGCATTCTCATCTAGTCTTAACCGAACTGGAATTGGCATTTGTGTTCGGGATTCTGATGGTACGTTTGTCTTGGCAAAGGTTATCAGTTTTCCATGTATTTACTCGGTTGATGTTGGTGAAGCATTGGGGTTACATAGTGTTATGCAGTGGTTAAGTGATATGCAATTTGACAATGTTGATTTTGAAACCGATTCCAAGATTACCCGTGACGCTTTTCATTCTACTCAAGAAGACATTTCGGAATTTGGGTGCAGTATTTCTTTTTGTCGATCTCTATTCAGCTCTTTTTTTACCAACTCTAGGGTGGATTTTGCTAGGCGACAAGAAAATGTGGTTGCTCATGTGCTTGCAAGAGAAGCCACGTTTCTAGCTAGTCCCGTTGTTTATTTTTAACATACCCGATTGTATTGAATCTCTTATTATTAATGAAATGCTATAAACATATTTCTTTAAAAAAAAATATTTTTGGGCCGACTTTTTCTCTTTCTAAAAATGTCCTCAATTTTGAATACAGATAACACATTAACAAATAAATTAGAATAAATTTAAGTAGTAAAAAAACATAACAAACACGATATGAATATACATATGTTTGGTTTTTATTACCTTTATCATTTAGAAAGTGTAACAAACTAGATGAGTATATTTATGCGTACTTTTTGATTATCCCAATTATACCCTTAAACAACTTATCCATAATAAAGATCGTTGTTGGTGCCACTAAAAAAAGTTAGATTATATTTTTAGTTATATTGTTGATATCATTGAGATAAATAATCATGATTAGTTTGGTTTGTTATAACTTGAAAGCAACAAACATTTATATTTTTAGTTTTAATCTAAATCAAAATTTCATAAAAAAAAACGTCGTTAATAATTTTCAAACGTTGGCGTAATAATAAGAGCGAAAAGACGGGCACGTGAGTGTCCATCTTTTCGCTAGTAATAATAAAAGCTGTTACGAGGATAGTATTTAGATTTTGAATTAATTTAAGGATAATATTGGCAATGCAATAAATTTTAAATAGATCATATCCCCTCCCCCTCAGAAAAACTCAAACTTGGAGGAAAGCAAAAAGTGGGTCTTGAAGGGATTTTGCTCTCCTCCCTCTCCCTTTTAAAAATTGAACCAAACACATCGTATTAAAAATATTTTTTCCCCTCCCCTCTCCTTCAAAACTCTCGAACCAAACAAACCAAAGGGACTTTACTTTGGAGGTTTCACAAACAATAAATGAATGAAGAAACAATTGTTTCCTTTTTTCCCTATGGTATCCTTTTTTATAGCATGTTTATACCTAAAATTAATTATCATGTTAGTCGATCTTAACAAATATACAATTAAACTATTATGCGACGAAGCCTCTCAGTCGATTGAAGGTTAGGCATTGTTGAAGTAGCCGAGTTAGGAGCTAGTTTTTTCTCAATGTCACTAACTCAATACATGGGTCGTCAGAGAGCCTTTCAAATGAGTCAAAATAAATTTAGCCTTAACAATGATGTGAGAAACCCACATTCTTTGTTTGTAGCAGCACTAACCACTTTGAGCAATGAGGCAAGATAGATGATCTTTATAGAGTTGCGCTCTAAGGACTTTGTCAACAAACCACCCCGATAAGGAGATTGAAGTTGAATGTGGGGTGCCAAGGTCCCAATAGCGAGGAAGTTATCACGCACAACCCGTAAAATTAGCCAAGCAAGGACATTTCACTTTAGACCAGGTCGTTTGGCTAATAGGCATAGTTTTTCTATAAATATTAAGTTCATACCCAATAATAGACACATCCAACAAGTTATTTTTGCATTATCCATTTATCTTTTTCTCTTATATTTTTTTTTTATACATTTCTTAATGTAGTTCAAAATCTCAAACAAGTGATCTAAATGTCTATTGAAGAAGTCGATTGCATGAGGCAAAGGAAATCACAGTTGAGGAAACTCAGTGGCCCTCAGCTTATTTCATGTTTCCATCAATAAACTCATAATATGAATATCAACATTAAGAAATAACTTGTTTTTTTTTTTTAAGAAACTAGCCCACAAAAATTGACATTAAAAGAATCAGACTTAAGACCTTAAGAATGATCATACTCTAAGATCTCAAGTCAACACCACTAAATAAACCCAAGTGGGTTAATAGCAACATTGTTTAACAAGTAAATAAGGGTAAACATCACAGGAGGAGGAGCTGCTACACATGATAGTATCTTAACTACTACCTCCATGGTGTTGCTACCATTCTTTTGTCCCTCTCTCGTTTACATAAGTATGCGTTTTTTTTTAAGAGAGATAATATGAAGACATTTGATGACAGATTTTGACCATGGGTAAAAATGTTTTTTTTTTCTTTTTTGCAAATTTTGTGGGGACTTTAAGTTTGAGGCTCAGCGTTAAGGGGTTTGTTTCATTTGTACAGAGGCGGTCTTGCAAGGGAGTTTAGTTCAATGAAGACCCACGAGAAATTAGATTCCGTGATATACAATACAAAAAATTTTCAAATATTTTAGAAAATTATGTGTATTTTAAAAAGTAGGGTTAATTATATTTTGATTCCCTCTTAATACACCAACTTTCATTTTTAGTATCTCCAAAATTTTCTTCCAACCGTGGTCCTTTAAATTTTTGGCTAACAATTTTAATTCTACTTATTTTTTTACAAAAGTCCACATTTCATGTTCCAATTGAATTTTTTTATGACATGTCATTCTTAAAACATTAAAATACCATTAATTTAATAACTTAAATTTAATTTAACAATTAAACCTTCAATTTGATGTTATACATAAATCAATAAAGATGAAAGACTAAATAGTTAGATTATTAAAATGATTTCACTTTAAAGTCTTATTAATGACATGTTATAAAATGGCTTCTCTCTCCCCATGAATTAGTTACTACATCCGTCCCTACCAGAGTGATTTTTGCTTATAGAGGAGTTATTGTTAACTCCTACTTGCACTATTTGTTTTTTCCCTCGTGATAGTGATCTTAGGACAAGGTGTGAATTGAATGAGATTCCATGTATTTTTCACCATAGGCCTTTTGATCATGTGGAACATCTCATTATCCAACTCATTCAACATTTTATTATATCTTTCAATTTTGTTCAATTTCATACGAATCTGCAAGCATTCACATAAAGGTGATCGTTATACATTAGTGTTTAATGTTGATGACAATGCATTAACTAATCCAGGCAAAGCATGTTCGGGGGACTTGTGTGTAATTTTGATGAAACTTTTCGGTTTGAGTTCTATGGGAGTATATGTTAGTCAAACATGCTTCATGCAAATATCCATGTACTCTTTGTTGGTTTATATATGTTGTTCTGCTAAGCTGGATTTTGGAATGTTCTAGGCTATTTAGATTCACTTCATGTTGTGCAATTAGAAACTATTGGCACACATAGGGATGTCAACGGGTACCCATGGGTACGGATAGTATGATACCCGTCTCCGCTCCGTTGGATAAATATGATACCCGTGTCCGCCCCGTACCCTCGTGGGTACCCCACTATGCGGATGACCGTGGGTATTGAGGTATCCATGGGTACCCATGAATTTTTGATTTTATTTATTTTTTGGTACAAATAATAATTTTTTTTTAATTACCAAAAAACTTCAACTTTTAAACATCCATACATAATCTATTCAAAATTTTATAAATCATAAATAATCAATAGAAAATTCATGATTCTTACATAATCCATATGATATGTTTTATGATGTGAATGAAATAGAAACGGTGAACTTAATAAGATGGATTAAAAAAATAAAAAATAAAAAATAAAAATAGGTTATTAATGAAGAATCTTAGGTGGACGGTAAAATTTCCTTCAATAAGGTAAAAACTTTCAATAATAAGATAAGATATATAAACACTTTGTCTAACAATAGTCTTAGCAACGTTAAACCCTATAGTTACTCTAGCAAAACCAAACACTTTGTCTAACAATAGTCTTAGCAACGTTGCCAAAGTAGTTTCGGGGAGATCTTGAATGTTAAAAGTATTGTGTATGTTCTAGGCAAGTAAAAGAAGGGTCATGCTAACATGTGTCTTTACGAAAAGTAGTAGATTTGCATGAAATTCAACAATATTTTAGCTTTTAAAAAGTTAAATTCATCATTTTTTTTATCAGTTTCCAATGCAATATTTCTATTTATATCTTTTTAATCAATGTCTTAAGGGCATTCTTTAGCATTTTCTTTAAAAGAATTGTTTTTAGTCATTTTAAAAGGGACAAATAAAAAGTATTAGAAAAAAGAAAAATGTTATATGTCACCAAAGCTTCCATGTATTAAAATATATAACACTTTTTTTGACAGAAAAAAACATAAGAAACTTAAAAAGTGATTATCTATATTTATGTATATACATGAATAAGTGTTTATCAATATAGCATACCACCTACATATTTGTACTTTTCGTGCAAATAATCTCGTATGAACAATTACATTTTCAAAAAATAAAAGAAAATATACAATTGCAATTTCCTTTATTTTTATATTGAAATATTGCAATTTCAAATGTAGTAACAAAATAATAGAGTGTATGAACCAAGAGACTGTTGATTTTAAGTTGCTGACAGCCTTCTCCATAGTTGATGTCTACCAAGAGGCCCCTCATTAAAATCGCACGAAGGGAATGGACCACAATTTCAGAAATTTGAATAAGCTTTAACTCGACCACACCTCAATACAATCATCATTGTTCAATAGTTCCTTCAAAATTGCTTTTGTTTTTAAAAAAAAATAAAAAAGCATTGAGAATTATGATCTTATCATGCTTTACACTCAAAAGGACTGGTCAAAAATTACAACCTGATCGATTGAGCAATTTGAAGAATCTATTAAGCAACCTTCCAATACAGCATGTGGGTCTAACTACACAAAACTCAATACTTTTTGACCCACCAAATCACATCGTACGTGAGCCAAACCGACCCTAGATTTTACAAGATCAAATTCCATCCACATATTCTGTTGTTGGTGATGCCCAATGATAAATGACTCTACACCTAGTAGATCCGAGTTCCCAAATGTGAAGCAGTATACTGAATCATTCCCCACAACCCGACCCGGAACTCGATATAAAAGTTGCTCGCCCGAAACCCTCATCTCGGCTCCATCAAATACTAAAGTAACACTTGGCAACTCGGGTAATTTTGATTGGTTCAATGGAACCCGATAACAAAGATCCATTGCTACTTGAAACGCAAAATTCGGATCATCTAATACCTGTAAGGTACTATTTGTTTGATTAAGAAACTCTTCTCTCAACACACTATAAACTGGCCCAAGTAAGAAAGTAAACTGAGTACCCAAATCAAACATAGTTTGACCCGCTCCAGTATGATCTGGAGCGATCATATCATTAGACAAATTAAGTAACTTCTCTGAAACCTTAATTCCCATTAACCGAACCGTGTACGCGGCCCGATCAAAATAGGGCAAAGGAGTGGATATTTGAACCAAAGGAGTATAATTCAACGACCTGACCCATGAGAAATTGGATTCCCCAAGAAGCAAAATACCCGAGAAATCCGAACCCGATATACAATATGAGAATTTGGGTATCTTAAGCTGAGAAACAAAAGAAAGTGACCCGAGATTCATACCCATTAACCCGGTTGTATTAAAATCTCCATCAGAGTTAGTGCTAATGCTTGAGTCCATACACCCAAATACAATTCCCGGGTTATCGGATCCTCCAAACCCGAATGAATCAGAAGCAAGGTTCCCTTCGGAGGAAGAAAAATCTGCGTAAGAAAGAGTTGCATGGCAATGATTGTTGGAGTCACATGAAGCAGGTATGGGAAAATCTCGGGTTTGGGTAGTGCATGTGGATGAAGAACAAGAAATGGGTTTGTATGAAGAAGAAAAATTCGGGTTAAATACCGGGTCCATCATGACCCGGTTTGTTGAGTTGTTGCAATGAAGCCATGAAAGTTCACTTCCTGTGTCAATGACTAATGACACGTTTTGTGGGGGGGTGCCAATAGTAATTGAAACTGTGAGACTAACATTGTGATGAAACCTAAGCTTGTTTGGTGGTCTTGGAAGATACCCAGATGAGATAACTTGTGATTTGAGTGGTAAAGTTAAGATCTTTGTTTGTATTGTGAGTGGTGAAGTTTGTAGAATGAAGAAAATAAGAATTTTGAGAAATGGGTTTGTGAGAATGGTGCATCTCATTATGGTATGCAAATGTGTGATAATGTTTTGGTTTTTGGTTTTGAGATGAGTTAAATGATTGGTAGATTTTGAGTAAATTTTGGGGACAAAGTAAAGTATATGAAAAACTTGATGTTGTTAACTTATAGGTAAGAATCTCAAATTCTCAATGGTTTGTTTTACTACACAAGAAAAAGATCTAAGAAATAGTTGAGATGAGATCTATGGTTGTACCATTATATCATATGGTACCTAATTAACATACTTATGTTTCATGTTTGGTATGTGAAAGTTCATGTGTGTCAATGTATGTATATACTAGTATGTTAGATTTGATTTAATTCTAATGACATATGTTTTTGTTCTTTGTTGAATTATGTTTCATGATGTGATTCTGAGGTTGCTTTGTTTATACTAATAATTTGGTGATGCTAACATGGTTTAAAGAAAGACAGAGTCTCCTAAGTATTAACATTGGAAGGCTATGCATGAAGATTATTTAGAAATCAAGCATGCTCAACAAGTCAATACTTTCATATTAATTAACAAAGAAAAACACCCCAATAAATATTATTATGTTTTCAACGTAACATTAGTTATTTTAATTCTACTGTAAAAAAAATTATTTATTTTAATTTTAATTCTACCTCCAAATTAACATTATGTATCCAGGTATGAAGTTTTCACTCTTTTTTTTTATTTTTATTTATTACAATTTTTTTTCTTTCTGTATAGAGTAATAACTTTAAGTTACACACAATATGGGAACAAAGAAGTACTTCCAGTAGGTAGATGAGATCAATCAAGACTCTATAGTTTTATTATCTTCTAGCTTTAGCCCCACCTTATGGTAGTTGAAGTGTGGAACTGTTAATTGTTAAATATCCAATACGTAAGGTTCGATTATGTGTTATTGACATGAGAAATGATATTTATATAACTATTTTGTGACAACTTTTTGATAACTCTATCTTTCATACTCACATTATGTTTTTATTCTCTCTATTTGTTTTTCTCTTTCCATTGTTTTTGACCAATAAAAAGAGAGAAAAAAGAAGTTGTCACAAAAGTTGCATCAAATGGTTGTTCAAATATCATTACTCAATTGATATATTAGATAATATTGTGTTTTCTAATATATGAATAACAAAAATGATTTTTTTCAAAAAAATCATTTAATGACGTAAAGTAAGCAAAAACTTAATACATCTCTTATTTTTGCGGTGTATTTGTCTCGAATCTAGGTTATTGTTAATATATAAAATGTGAGTAATATGTCAAACATCCGATAAAAAAGTAAATGTTGAACATTTTATAAATGATATATTCATAAAATTAATGTCTTATAGTTTTGGATTGAAATGTGGTGTCTCTCACATTTGCTTGATTGTTCAAACCCGGATGTGATGATCCATGGGACTCCCTCATAACCCAATTGGTTATTAAGGTTGAAGGGTTAATATACAACCAAATGACTTTTAGGAAAACCGACAACTTAGTACATCTATTAAATAAAACTAAAAAGACGAGAGTTTCTTAAATTGAAGGTAAATTCTTAAATTTGTTAAAAAAAAGTAGTAAATTTTATTCAATGTCATTGTTGAAATTTGATCTAAAAAAGAAATCAGAATTGATCATTTTCTTTGGTTTGTAAAATGACATGTGAAGCAGATACACACTACAGGACTTGTACCTTCACAATACATGGTGTCAAGTTGTAAAGCTCCATTTTGATTATTCTATGAGGGAATAATTGCAAATTAAGAATATATGATGATGGCACACACACGTTGTGTCAAAGGCATGGCTTCAATAGCAGCCTTTCTTGGTGTACAAACATCCATGAAATTATACTATAAGAACATAATGCCTTGCTTGATCAGGAAAATGATTTTTAATAAAATGACTCTGTTTATGTGTGTCTCTTAAATAAGAAAAGCATACCCCTCTAAGATGTGCTTTAGTTTGAACACGTAGATATTTACTATTTCATATATGGACAAGTTTTTTTCCGACCAAATTATGTGGATGGACATGTTGCTTTATCTCACTGTTACCTATATTAAATATCACTCTTTATGTACCCAAAAAAAATGTTCAAATATCACTCTTCATTGTTTTTAACTTTTTCTTATTGTTTGATAAAAAAAAAAAACCCTTTTTTACTTCTAATACCTTAGATTCGACTTTTATAAAGTGAACATTTTCCTTTAGAGTTTAGAGCATATAATAGGAATAATTACAACCTTAAAAGGAATACAATTTTCTTCAAGAAATAATATATGTACAATGTGTGTAGAAAAGAAGTCAACATTTTGTCAAAAAAAACAAGAGTAAAATACATGAGAGAAACTTGAATTACACTTCTCTTCCCTCTAATGTTAAATTATATACTTCATTCCCTTGAAAAAAAGCATTTATACTCTCCTCCCTTAAAAAAAACTTGAATTACAACCTTCTCCCTTAATAATTAAATATACACTACACTTTAATATATTTTAGCATAAATAAATATTTTTATGAAATATACTAATTTCTAACCACCATTTAGGAAGAAAAAAAATTCCTTTCTTTATAATTTAAATTTCAATGATAATTAAATTTAAATATTTTGCTATTAATTTTATAGTTTAGAGTAAAAAATTAACTTTTAAATAACCATACTTTATTGTCTTTAGTACTTTTTAACATATTTTAATTTTATTTTTGGTTGTTTCATATTTTATAATAGAGTTTAAAATTAAATGTTAATGAAATTGCAAATAAAAAATAGTGAAAATATGTATTCAAATATATTAAAATAGACCCGCAATATCATTTTTTTCGTAGCGTGTTAGATTTTATTTTCTAGATTATTAGAGATAAAAAAAAAAGTTATTGAGGGAGTAAATGGTAGATTTTAACATAAGAGAGGAGAGCAATGTAATTCAAGCTTCTCTTGGGGGGGGAGTGAAATGTTTTCGAATATATTTTGAATAAGAGGGGAGGGAAGTGTATATTTAACATAAGAGAGAAGAGGGGGGTAATTCAAACATCTTTGAGGGAGAATGTAATTTACTCAAAAAACAATTACAATACATGGATTTTTAATTTTTTTTTTTTTTAAAAGAATGGTCGACCAAACATTACTCGCATTAGGACTGAAATGGACCTCAAGGAAAAAACACCAAGACAATGTGGGCTATGTCGAAAGACTAGTAATATTAAAAGAAATTGTCTTTTTGTAAGAAATCAATAGTTAATTTTTTTCATGTTGTGTTTTATTCTGAATTATCGTTTTTATAATTATTGTTAACTTTTGACTCATATTTCGAACTTGTTTATCCATTGATCGAATTGAACAATACATTCTAGGGAAGGATAATAAGGAGAATACATGATGAAGATGATAGGAAAAAATTGTATAGGTGTTTAAGAATGATTGTGGTTTGTGATGAAAGGAGATGTTGTATTTATAATGATAAAAATAATATATTTTAGTACATTTTGCGACAAAAAAAAAATGTCTCGCCATTCCATTTGGCATGAGACAAAAAAAAAATGTCACATCATGCAAGTGACATAGAAGAAGAAAAAAAGATATCACACCATTTGGTTTGGCGTGACACCTCGTTAAATGACAACAGAAAAAATCATGCGAAACTAGGGCATTTAGATTATTTTCATCTAGATCAAATATGTAACTTTTTTTCGTAGAAAAGTAAAACTCAGAGTTGGGAGGGCAAAATAATAAAATTAGTTTTTTAGCCCGGCTTAATCTCACGATTGAAATTACAAAGGATCAGAAAGACATGATAAGTAAAAGGTTTATTTTATCCTATCTATATTTGGGAACGAAAAATTAATACTCCCTCCGGTTTCATATATAAGAAAAGATTCTTTTTTTTAAGTTCATTGAATAATTAATGAATTTGCTTTACAATGTAGACCAGATATATTAATTGTTCAATGATCTAGAAAAAAAATATTTTCTTTTTTTTTGAAGAAGCTAAAATGAGATATATTACTGAAAGCCTGAAGATTTCAGCACAAGGAGTGCCGAAAACCCAGCTGAAAGAGTATCAAGTACAATACAACAATAAAAACAGGGAACAAAACAGGAAAACTAAAAAAGAGATCTACCCTGTTACAAAATAATTCTCAAACAAGGTAAAGGTTTTAACCACCAAGAATGGTAGGAGAAAACAAAACTAGAACGATTTGCTTTCAGCCACCAGTAAGATTGAAGCTTAACTTTATCTAGCAATTGTGTAATTGAAGCTTCTGTTTGGTGAAAAACACGAGCATTCCTTTCAAGCCAAATCACCCACACACAAGATAACCATATAAGCTGAAAAGCGGAGCGATTGTTTTTTGAAAAGCCTCCTAAGGTGCCAAATTGATATAGATGGTCTGGCACATGTTCAGGAAACACTATGTGGTAACTAAGCCAATGAGAAATACCATACCAAAGTTTACCAAAAAAATCACAA
>Ga0228711_1003052_pt1 | contig 25956 bp, 8 predicted proteins | sample MedpolnodulmetaG_2_FD_177996 | JGI IMG/M metagenome (GOLD analysis project Ga0228711, IMG submission 177996) | Root nodule microbial communities from Medicago polymorpha collected in Santa Monica, California, United States - brown nodules | ecosystem: Host-associated > Plants > Roots > Nodule... | reverse complement strand
GGGGGGGGGGGGGGCTAGTATAATTAGAGTTTACAATTGGAGGAATGAATAAGGTGTATTAAAAAGATTAATTATTTTAGGACAATTTCTTTTTACGAATAGGGTAGTTATTTCTGGAGAGTATGATTTATTGCAAAAAATATAAAATAAAGATAAATTTTAATATTGACCAGTTTTATAAGTAGTCTACTATGAAATAGTACTTAAAAAAAAAATTTAAAACTTCAACGGCGATGGATATCGTCTCTCTATACTCTATAGTATATGTTAATGGTCATCTTTAATTTTATCAACTGATATAGTATAATGATTTGATTGATATCAATTTGATTAAAACAACATAAAATAAATATGTAGGTTTATTGAACCGGTGTTAATCAAGTCATCATCTTAACCATAAATATGACGAAAGTCATGACTTTTTTATTTTTGAATAGTATCGTCGATGGTCATTGATGTTTTTAATAATTTTAAGCATCGATCTACGGTGAATCTCTTATAAAATTGGTACACTAGAAACTCAGCATAAAATAAATAAGACACGGTGAGAAATAAATAATTAATGTCATGAAAAATTTAAAGTAGATATTATAAGAATGGACAAATATTCTTATAATTTTACCATTTTACATGTATTAAATATTCAACACCATTAGCAATGGCTAATAGTTAAGAAAAGAGTTCTCTCTTTTGTGAGTTATCACCTAAAATTTTAGTTTCTTCTCCTCTATCGTTCCATTCATTTTCATTGTCGGTGGATCCCTCTTCTCCTAATTCTCTGGATCAATTTTTGACCTCTTTAAATTATTTTTCTTCATCTCTATTATTTAAACAAATGATTTTCACATCTATTTAATTTTTCTTTCGTAATTTCGCCGTCTTAATGTGACGTTTGTCCGTCATATTTGCGCGGCGTAGTTTGCATTTTATGTCTTAGTTAAATGTTTGTTCAATTCATATTATCATGTCAACTTCGATCCAAACAAAAAAAGGAAAAAAAAAATGGAATGAACAGATAATTTTCAAATACTTTTTTTAAGAAAAATAATTTTCAAGTATCATCTTTAAGGACGGAAATAGTATAAGAGCTTGGAGCCTAAGAATTTAGTAAGTAAAAAAATAAGTTAAGAGGGCGTTTCTTTGAGACCCATGTCTTTTTGCTCTTGTCTTTTCTTTCTTGTTGATCAAACAAAGAGACTAAGATAAGAATTTCCACCAGAAGCCAAAGATAAATTTCCGCTAGAAAATCTTTCTTTAAATATGTATATTTTTATATCTTAATAGTTTACTCCGACCAATCTCATAAAAAAATATACTCCAATTAAAAACAGAACATATATAGACTAAAAAGAAAAACAGAACATATATAACTTTTAGATTCGTTTAATTTCTTTATCAAAAAATAGCATCTTTCAAAATTAATGAATTTGTTGATTCTATTTTCTTTTTTTCAAAATTTCATTCAGATTTAAAAATACAATGTAAAGCATCAAATAATCTTTTATTAGTTTTCCTGTAAAATTTAATTTTTATCTTAGACAAAATGATCTGTAAAAGAAAAGAAAAATTAGTTATTAGTAGCGACCAATGATTCAACCATGTTCTACCAGAATATAAACAACAGAAAGAGCACTCATTGTCACCCACATGTCCTTTTTGACTTGTCCAAAAGCTAATAATCCCTTTCATTAATGACCTGTTCCAAACAAAGAGTACAGAATTTTCCTTTTTTACAGAAAGGCATGCTGATTGAATGGATGGAGTCCATTTGCATCAAGACTAGAGTAGCTTTTTTCACTGGACAAGGGTATGTGTACGAATTTTGGCTGGCTCAGAACAAGTGCAATGGAGTTTTCTACTGGCAGAAGTGGAATTCAATTACTAACATTTATTAGAGTAACTTACAAAAGTTTACAAATATTCTCTTCCAAATATAAATCAGTACATTTTAGTTTTTCCATCATAAATAAAAAATTAAACAAGATTTTTATAAATTTTCTTATACGGTTATACTTATCTTTTATCTAATTATTTTACAATAAAAAAAACAGATGCAGGCATGCCCGCAAACCAACAGAAAAACAAAAGACACCCTCCTCCATATGGCATCACTGTATGTAGGTGGGGATACCCTTCTCAAATGCCCCACACCGACAACATTATTGGGACCATTTATCTTTATTCATTATCTTTTTACAAACAAATAAAGTAGAATTAAAAAATATAAAACGCAAAAGAAACATTAAAAAAAAAAACAAACATGATCATATAGACATATACTCCCATCTGTAAATATACGAAATAAAAAAATAAAATAAGAACCGCTCAATAAATTTCTATGCTACCACAAAAGTTAAGACATTATAATATCTATATGGTTTATGAAAAAAGAATAAAATATTTGAAGCTGTCATAGCCGTGTCTTCTGTACTTTGTTTCCAATCATCTTTTGCTCAAATTTCTTGATCACACCAGCAAGGTCTCTCAAAGTTGTATCCAACTCATAAGGTGTTTTGTCATATGTGGTTGATGTTGAATTTAGAAACATTTTACATGATTCTCTTCTTTGAGCTATGGTTCCATGATAGTGAAAATATTTTATCCTTCCTTCAGTTTTGTGAGTTGTTTTTCCATCTAAATTTTGTGACATGTGAACACCAGTTGCAAATAAGCTACGTGGTTGCACTGCATATTTTCTGTCTCTTCTAATCCCTTTCTTTACATCTTTGTACACCAACTTCTCAATTCCCCATTTCCTGAAAATTCATATACCCAACCCATGTGAGAAAAATCACACATAACATGGCCACAAATAATACTATAGCAATTGTTGTTTTCAAACCAACTGTAAAGCAACAAGACATTCCATTTCACAACTCAATACAAGCTTTTCCTATTTGGTATGATGACAATAATTTTATTAATTTAGACTACATAATTTTTTAATATATACTTTTCATATCTCCCTCCCTGTGTACCTAGACCTCTATGTAAAATAAAATTATTTTATTCATCATTACTAAAATCTAACCATAAATTGAACAACAAAATTGGGTTAGATTATAGGATTCGGATTCCCAAATGCAGCTAGAGAATTCCGCATTCATATAGTCGAGACATCAACGGTCCTTCGACCAAGATCGGACAATTCAATAAAGTACAAATTTTTACAAGTCAAAATCAAGTTTGAATCGATATTGTCCGACCGTGATTGAACGGTTATTGAAGTCTCAACTACGTGAATGCGGAGAATATCTGAGCAAAGGGAGCTGATCCAAATTACAGCTGGATCTAACATTGTTGTGGAAGTGGGACTGTGAACATTGTAAACAGTAATTATGAAATAGTATTAATTAAAAGGGTTGGTTGAGTGCACAACAAACAAATCAGTCATGATCAAGTCTCACTTGTAGACAAAGAAATAAAGGTCCTAATCTAAGATCAAATTCAATGTGTATATATATATGCATGAAAGTTCAGGGAAACCATCATCTCCATGCCACACGCCTATATGATTTTTCACTTGGGGTCCATGCAAGCAACGGTTCATAATATAAGACCGACATCAATCAAAATAAATGATCATAAAGATTTTCATATTACTTTTTAGCATCCTCTATGCTTTTTTCAATTACCACAATTGAGATCATGCAGATAAATGCTACTAGTAATAGAGAGCCTTTAACTAATTCAACATGAAGACATTGGTGAATTAATTGAAGACTAGTTCTGAACTTTTAGCAAAACATTAAGAACCTTTCACAAAACAAGACCAATTTCTTATTTTAAACGGTTAACAAAATGGTCCAGCTAATAAATTAAATTAGTAAAGAAATTAATCATCCTAGAAACAAATTCAAAAGAGACCCCACCACATAAGACCTGTCCTAAGGCATGGCAAATTCCAAAATCAAAACAGGTCGTATGCAATAATATATACCACACCAATCAATCACCCCACCCCCCACTCTAGGAAAAATAACAATATTCAACCACTCAAGATCTACAACATTATTTGAGTAACAAGGCAAAATAAGGAATAATAGAAACCAATGACATCAATTTTCATCCTTCAATTGAACTACCATAGTAAATACTCACATAACCGTTAGAAAGATTCAATTCACCTTAAACCACTTTAATCTCACACACACACTGTATGTTTGGTATCATAGTTAATACTAAAGAATCACGACGATGATCCATTGTGATTTTACAGAAGTTACAATGTGTAGCTTATGAAAAATTACAGTAGGTAAGTCGTATGATTCTGACATACTCGCTGTGATACCAAACATTGGCTAAATCAGATCCACTCAAAATCTAACAAAAATCAATTCCATAACCGACACAAAAATTCACTTCATAATCTTCATCAATTTCAAGAGCACATAAACAAGCATAATATAGAAAATGAAAAGTTAAAGAATAAGAAGAATGTACCTATAAGTTTTTCCATAATCAGCAGAGTGACAAAGCTTAGCATTCATAGGCATCTGTTCAATGGTAAACTGATTGTACTCGGATAAAGAATCAAGCACAGATTTGATAGTACTTTTAGGAGGAACATAGATATACTCATCCACATCAAAAAAGAACATCCACTTAGCCATAAACTTATACCTATGCAAACAATCATTCACAACCATAAACTGATTATGATAATACCCATCAAACCTTTCTTGATCCCTTATATCTTGCAATGTAACATAACCAAGTTCAATCCATGGTTTCAAAACTTGATAAACCTCTTCATGAACACCACCAGCATCATGTATCACAAAATGTGAACTTGGTCCGAAGAATTTCACATGGTACGCGATCCATTCACGAACACGCTGTGGATTCAAGTTTCCATAAAGGGATGAACCACAGTAGAAATAATCATACTTTGGTTTTGAAGTGAAAATGTTGAAATCTACACTGTTTTTTGGTTCGGTGAGAGCTTGGATTTTATCTGTTATGTTTAAGCTGGTGTCGCCGCCACCTGAAGTGGCGGCGTTGAGAATCAACTTTCCACCGGAGTTATCGGTGTTGAGAGGTTTTGGGAAAGTACAGTTAACGATTACGACCGTGTAAACACGGCCGTAGCCCCAGTCAGGGAGGATCTTGTAACCGACTGTTGTGACTGGGTCTCTGACACCGACGTTGGTGTTGTCAGCGTCGGTATCAGAGATCCATTCACACTCGTAAGTCGGTTTACTATAAAGATGAAGTGGTTTAGAAGCTATGCCAATAATAGCAAAAGTGTTTAAACCACCACGATAAGCACCCATGGTTATGAAGTTATAAGCTGCTGAACCGTAAGGGTTAAAAGCGCGTTTGATAATTCCGTTTTCTGTTACATGTTCAGTTGGAACTAACGGTGGTGGAGGAAGATTTGGAGGTGGTGTGGAAGTAACGGTGTTAAGTTTCTCCGTTACTGTTAAGTTTTTGGTGGTGGTGGTGTTAAGGAGTACTGTTTGGGTTGTGGAAACTCTAGAGATGCAAAAGCGAAGATCAGAAGCTGAAATAGTGAAACGAGAAGGAATAAATTGAAGAAAAGTTGCAACGGTGCAAAGAAGTAGAAGGGTTGTGATTAGAAGTTTAAGTTCAGCTGCGTAGCTTCCAAACAAGGTTGTGAAGAGTTTTTTTTCTCTTTCTTTTGCCATTGTATTGTGTGGTTATGTTTGTTTTTCAGGTTCTTCTTCTGCTTCTTTGGAGAAGAGAAGAAGAGGGAAGCACTTATTTTGTGCTTTGTGGTTTTGGGATGTGTGTGTTGTGGTGATGTGGTTTATATATCAAGTATGGTTATGATGCAATTAGAAGGGAATATTGTGATATGTGATGGATTTGTGATTGAAGGTTGTGTATTAACTTTGAGATTATGAGATTGTGCCGACTATCTCATGTTAATTATTGGTAAGAAAAATTTACAATATATAAAATAATATTTCAGTCAAAGTAAAAAACATAGTAGTATTATTTGTTTGGGTCAATCACACGACATATTTGAGTAAATTAGAGATATAGAATTTTCTATATATCTAAAAAATATATGGATTAAATAAAGTGCAATATTGATACATCTTTTTGGAAATAATCAAATGTTGTGAGCAATGTTGTGGTAAAAATATAGTGATTATATTTGACCGTGATATTTTAACTCTTTTAACTAATAATTCAAATCAATTGATTTACTCAACTCCCTGCTTCCTCAACTTTAACATGTTCCATTTACAAAGGCATTGTTCGCTTTTAATCTTCATTCTATTTTTTATTAAAAAAAAGGAAAAATAAAATTGAATTTGAGTTATTAATGTGCAGTATAATAAAAAAATAGGAAAATTTTGAAGAGATTAATTTCTATAGAATACATAATGTGTGTGTGTATATCCTCCAACATTTGACTATATATTTGTAAAGAAAACTAGCAATAAACATAAAAATATTTGTAAATAATGATGATTTGAAATATTATAGTGAGAATAATTAATTTATGATGTATTCGTGTTGATAAAATTTAACTATTCGTAGTCAATTTTGGTTTTTTCAACATTATAATGTGACATTTTCTTTTTGTTACTCATATTTTCTCCACTTAAAAGAGAAATTCATCACGTTTGTTTGAGCCAAGTATCTTCAGTTAGAATATTATTTTCTTCTAGATGTTGGTTATAATCTTAAATATCCATGTTCCCTTAATTTAACATTTTTTAACTATAACCAATTTTTTATTTAATCAATAATCTATAAACTTACATCTATAGGAGTTTTTAATAATACAATGTTAAAAAAATATGATTGAATGATATTTTTTTGAAGGAAGAACGATATTTAAAAAATACTAGTAGTATCATTAAAAAGGGCCAGCCAAATTAAATCCTTTTTTAATAGGGATACTATTGGTCAATATTCATTTATATTTTGTACCACTAAATATGATTAATAATTTTTATATTATGTAGTAATTGAGATGTGATTGAAAGGCATATTTTTTATTATTATTTTAAAGGTCGTGTTTACAAATTAAAAATATAAAGAAAAAATAGAAAGAAAAACAAATTTGATATTGAAAAAACACCTTTTCAAGTTTAAAAAAAAAGTTTCAAAAAATAAAATATATAATTTAAAAGGTAATATTTCGCCCTAAAAGAAAAGAAGGTAATTTTTTTTTTTTGACATTGAAGGTAATATTTATTTTTTTTGGATACAAGGTAATATTTTCTTTTATAACTCATTAACTAGTAAATTGAGTAGAGCGAAAAGGATCAAGAAAATAATCAAGTAAAATCAGATATGCTAAAATACTCCATTAACTCCAAAAGAAGTGATCAATTTGTAAATAGTAAGAAGTTGTCTTTAAATTAATGACACATTTCATAGGTCTTGCTAACCATTGTCCTTATGATAATAATTAAGGAAATTATAAATAAAAATTTTGTCTTGAAAATATAAATTTTGACTTTTGATTAAGTAATAACTATACAATTTTTTAAAAAAAAAAAAAAAAAAAAAAAAAACTTGTTTTGATTGTTTAACCAATGTCTTGATGACACTGTTTAGCCTTCTCTCTTTTTTAATTAAATGTTTACGAATAACAAATTATAGTAAATGAGTGATGTACATAAGAGGGGTTATTCTTAGATAGTCACAAACCTAAACACAAATCTTTCAAGCACACTCACAAAATATAAATTCGATATCATATTCTTCTAATTATTTTAAAAGTAATGATATAGTTAACTTTATATTTTGCTTTTATGTGAGTGTGTTTAAACTTGTGTCTACGGTCTTATGACTATGGAAGACTTGCGCACATAAGAGATTCATTAGACTAAAAAATACGGATGTCTCAGTTGTGTATGTTTTTATTTGCACTAAAACATTATTTTCTTATTCTAAAAACTAGTAATCCCTTCGTTCCATTTTAACTGAGCTCTTAGCTCATTTCACATATATCAAGAAAAAGTGTATTCCTTCCGTCTTTAAATATAAGCAAAATTGAGTTTTTAGGTTAATTCATTTAATGATGTATGTGGTTTATAATATGGACCACATATATCATTAAATGAATGAATCTAAAAAGTGATTTTTGCTTATATTTAAAAATGGAGAGAGTATAAGTGAAAGAGAGAGAAATGGGATTGAGTGTCCTTATCAATTATTGATGCATTATTCTTTATCATAAATGCAAAGTAGAATATATTAAATTGAGAGTAGTGAAAGTAGTACTCCCTCCGATCTCAAATGTAAGAAACTTTTCACTTTTTAAGTTCATTCAATAAATAATGTATGTGGTATATAATAAGGACCACATACATCATTTATTGAATGAACTTAAAAAGTGAAAAGTTTCTTACATTTGAGACCGGAGGGAGTATTAATTAGTGTTATAATTGAAAAAAATAATTAAAATTTTATTGAAATGTGAAATGGGTCAATTTTTGTGGAACAATATTTTTTGCAGTTATTATGGACGGATTGAGTAGTATTTTTTTTTTTTACTCAAAGAAATACAGCTACCGTTCCTTTCATTAAAATACAGCTAACGTTAATTGCAGTGTTTTCTGTTTATCACCGTCTGATCCGGTACTTATTGTCTTAATTTGTGTTTCAGACTGCGGTAATACCAATGAGTGGTTTGTTTTTTGGTGCATTACCAATGAGTAGTTATCTCGCTTTCCCTTTAATCAAGTTTAAGCAAACAAATCTTAGGGCCCAGATAAAATAGAGCAACTAGTATGGGGAAAAGGATTTTACTAAAAGAAAAAGGAAAAACTATAGGAAAAAGGGTAAAACAGAATTTAATATCATTGGGAAGAGAAAAAGGAAAGTGATTTAATTATGTTATGAAAAAGTTATTGTAATTAGAACCCAAAAAACCAACAAAAAGATGAACAGGACAAGGTAGGTCCTAGGCTATTTTTGTAGACTATAAAGAAAAGAAAAATAAGATATAGATAGAGAAATGCAATCGGTATCTATTGGACTTGTTACCGTTAGAATTTGAGGTTAGAACTATAAGAAGGTGAAGATGATGATAGGAATGAGAAGTGGATTGACGGTGTCCACCGTTTTGGCGTCAAGTGTGGTCCAACGTTCATACTGTTTCAACCCTTTAACCGATGGTTAATTAACATGGCTTTCTTTTTTGGTAAAAAAACAAAAGAGAACAGGAAACAAGTTCATGATGTAGGATAAATATATTTTGATGAAATGGAAAATGAAAGAAACAAGTCAAAACAAGAGAACAAGAAGGGAAGGCAAGTGCATCTTCAACGGAGTCCTTACTTAATAATTACTCCTCGGTAATGAATTTCTATTAAGCAATAGACAACTGCTTCCTCCGTCCCAAATTGTATATTGCTTTAGAGAAAAAATTTGTCCCAAATTATATGTCGCTTTACAATACCAATGCAACATTAATGTTACTTTTCCTATTATAACCTTAACTATTTATTACTCTCTCTTCTTTCAATTCTTTCATTTATCTTTCCCATATTATTTATTAAGGACAATTTTGTAAAACAACTCATAATTTTTTTTTCTCACACAATATTAATTGCATTTCTTAATATGTGTGAAATGCCCAAAACGTCATACATTTTGGGACGGAGGGAGTATATAAGAACTCCCTCTTAGGCAACTAACGGACTCTACTTGTAAAAGTAATAAAATATGTACCGGTTGATCTCATGTGTAAAAGAAATAATAATTTATTTTTGTATAATGATCTAAAGTTAGAGGAACCTATTTAAATACTTTTTTCATTGGAGTCTTTATTAGGTCATTGGAGTCACCCAGTCCTTAGCATGTATTTTTATTAAAAAAAAATTATAAATAAGTGATATGTATACGTGAGGTCTATTTAAGTGGTCTTTATTAGTGGACTATCATTATGGATGCTCTAAGCCTAAGGATAAGCGACCTCTATAACAATAGTCATCAATATGTGAGATTGAATTTTAGAGGATATCTATTCCAAATATTTAAGGTATTGTTAGAGGAAGTTTTGGTCTTCGTAAATCAATTGACACATTTATTGTTCTATTTAGGAGTATGTTGAAAAGAGATGTTATAATCTTCGTGTAAAATTGATTAATGTTTGGGATAAGGGGAACATAACGATGGAGTTGAGAATAATAAGATCTTAGTTTCTTCCTAATTGCAATTATGTATGACAAAATTTTTTTTATAAAACATAGTATATGTTAATGGCTTCAAACATCAAAAACTCCTGTCAAATCTTGTTTGTCGTCAAAATTATGCATGAATAGCTCTTACTCAACCTTAAGTTCACGTAGTAGATCTCTGCCTATCAAATAAATAAGTCGAGCACTAAAATGCATATAATGTTAACATAAACACACATAATTATATTAGAAAGAAAAAAGATAATTTCAATCGTAATCATATGACACATACTACATTCATAGACTGATCATCATTCTTCTTCTGATTGCAAAGGTTTATTTAGAATCTTGAACAACCTTTAATCAACAATCACATGAACATGCTTAATAAACAAAACAGTCACGAGGAACGACAGACTGAGGAAGGAAGGAAGGAAGAGAGAACGAAACACAAACCTAATGAAGAAAGAGAGACGAGTGTGAGTCACAACAAAAGAATGTCGTGAATGAATGGAGAAGAAAGCATTTTCGATGAAGGTGAGCATGAATTCTTCACAAAAGAGGAAGGTGATACTGGTTGTTTTTTCTCATCTTTGATGGGTATGAGTGAGGTTTCTAAATCGAGAGTGGGAACACAAGAGAATGAGGATTCTAGGTTTTTTTTTTCTTTCAATTTTTGTGTAGTTTTTGTCGTTTCCGTGCTTTTTTGGGTTTTTTCAAAAAAACTTATGGACTCTTAAACTTGTCATAGACTCGTAAGTTTATATGAGTTTGTACGAGTCTACTATAAAAATGCAATTTCATTTATTTTTGCCTCCTAGACTCGTAAACTCGTTCGAGTCTACTCTCGAGTTTGACAACCATGCTTGATATCATTTAAAACTGCATGGAGTTTGCACATTAAAAAGTAGAGATTTCAATAATGTCAAAGAACCCAAGTAACCAATCACCATTATTGCATAAGATGTCACCTAATCCTGATCTTTCACAATTGTTGAACGAGTTTTCATCCATATTAACTTTTATAGTGCCTTCGGGAGGGGAAATTCAAGTAACCTCACTCATCGGTTTATGCATGGTAGAAGTACCTAGAACCTGAAAAAGCTATAATAATCGGCTCTGTCTACGGGGCATGATGTGAATAGGTCATGCACCCGTGAGAGATGTAATACTAGTTTTTTTTTTTGTTTGAAGCATCTAATGCTAGCTGTTGGATATATTATAAAATAATGAACGGTTATGATTGAAATTAATAGTTACCTGTTAAAGTGGTATTGTTCGGTGATTCTTCTTCTTTATTTATATATATATATATATATATATAGACACACACACCTACCTTAAATTCCAATAATTATAAACGGTGTTTTTGGAAATGATTCAAAAATTTATGAAAAACCCGGTGTGCAATTGGATGGAAAATCCGAGAAAATAGTCCTTCTGATTCTTAAAAAAAAATCTGAATTTTTGATTTACTAGTTCATGGAAAAGAGTCGTTCATTCTTATACTTATAACTAGATTCTAACCCGTGCGATGCACGGATTTTGTAGAGTTTCATATATAAATATCATATTGATTATACATTCAATACTATGCTATAAAATGATTGTAAAAAACAAAAAAAATGCAAAAATTAGACCAATTTAAGCTATTAAATTTGTTTTCTTACCAAATAATATTACCAGGCTGTGTTCCGAAGTTCTTCTTTCTCAACCTTTATCTTCGATTACATTCATATTAAAAGAACAACTAAAATAAACAAATTAAAAATAGTAAACATGTTTCAAAAGTCAAAGGGAGAAAGCAAAGTAATGTTATAATCAAGTAGTGATTTTTGCAAATAAAAAGTCAAAATAAATAACTTCAAGTAATATAATACTTCCTCCGGTCCTAAATACAAGGGAAGAATCTTTTTTTAGGTTCATTGAATAATTAATGTATGTGGACTACAATATAGACTGAATATATCATTTATTCAATGAACCTAAAAAAAGAATCTTCTCTTATATTAAGGACCGAAGGGAGTATATGAGAAACGAAGAGGCCAACAAAATTACAATAAGAAGTTAAGTTTCTAGTGATAAAATTATCATCTGAATCAGTCAAATTATCAACAATTTTAAATATCGTAACACGTAGTAAGCATACACCAAAAAACTGATCATAACCGCAAGGCCTATTAAATTTATAAAAATGAAAATGAAAAGGAAAATAATAATAATGAAAAAGAATGATCGTCAATAAAGGAACCGTTAATATTGAAAAGAAATTGCTATTAGAAATGAAACTGCTAGGGCATTTGTGGCTTTAAAAAAAACTTTAGTACGGTATATCAATTTTGGAAGCAACAATATTTAAATCAAAATGGAAATGGCATAGTGGTGGAAGATGTAAAGTGTAGCTAGATGGTACCTTGTTCGAATCCTTGAAAGGACAGCTTATGTATTATTAGGTGATATTAAGAAATAAACAAACAAATTGTTTCATCATACTAATTTTTCATATTATTATACATTTATCCTTTTATCAACAAAATTATCATTTAAATATTAATTTAATTTTAATTATTCGTTTCGTCTCGACAATTAAAAAAAATTCATAGTTTCAAAATAATTGACACTTAAAAATATCAACATGAACAGACACTTTTCCATCGATTGAAAGAGATACAAACAACTAACGGTGTCAAATAATTGCTACTTAAGAATATCAATGTATCATTTATTATTTTTTTGTATTTATATACTCTTATTTATTGAATTTTATTCAACTCAACTACTCTACTTACTAAGACTAACTAATGTTCTACATTAATGTTAATCTTTTTAAAATAATCATTAGTTTTCAAAATTTAATCATATCAACTTTCTCATATAGGTATAAAAATAATTGATTTTGGAGATATAAGCAAATAAGTTCTATAATGAGTGCGGTGTAAATATTCAATAGAAAGATTATATTAATGTTAAAAAAATTCATTTAATATCTTTAAAAATTTGACAATATCAATAATATAATTATTTTTTATATGATTACCGCTGTTCATAATTTGCTACACATTTATGGAAAAATTCATTAAAAAATATGAAGGTGATACATGAGTTGACTAAAAAGTAGGGACTAATGTTATAGATAGTAGGTCATACAAATATTCTCATATTTAGTAAGTCATTTTTTGTAAGATTCTCATCTTTAGTAAGTCAGTTTTACAAAGATTTTCAACTCATTGAATAGTCAGTCTTTGTAAGATTCTCATCTTTAGTAAGTTAGTCTTACAAAGATTCTCAAGTCGTTGAATTTCCCGTCTTTGTAAGATTCTTGATCGTACCTGATCAGAAGGTGGTTGTCGGTGCTTGGTTGAAGGTGGTGGTTCACGGTGGTGAGAGAACTTCAAAGAGCGCTGGACCGAATGAGGGGTGTGTACCTGCAGACACTCTGACGCTCAAGTCAGTAGATGTTCAGAATGGGGGGTTTTAGAGTGCAGAAGATTCTACCTTTGAGGCTGCGAGGAGCCTCCTATTTATAGAGGTGGGTAAATGCAGAGCCGTTATAAGGCACACGTGTGACCGGCGGTTACGAAATCGTAAGAAGTGTAACCACTGGTGAGATATTCGCGAAAACGTGGGTAAAGAGACGTTGCCGAACGTTGCAGGACGTTTGAACTATTCTTATTTGCTCTGTATACCCCCCTTGCGGGGAAGGGGTCTGTCGCGAGTAATTTTGTCAAATGCAACATTTGGGCTTGATTTGTTGTTGGGCCTAAGTGGCTTATGTCGAGGCAAAATCTCTAATTAATTTTAAAGATAACAAACCTTGATGATTAAGAAATTAATGGACTTTGATTAATTTGTTGGTATTTAACTTGTGCTCTTGAGTGGTTAATTAAGACAGGAACACGTTTCAATTCATACCAAGATACAAAGAATCAAAGGACATAAAGACTTAAGAACTCAGCCAAAGTTCAGAAAGTTAAAAAGAGTTCAGAAGGTTGGACGGAGTTCAGAAGGTTGTTCATGATGAACATCAAGAACCAAGCCCAGAAATTCATGAACCAAATGAAGAACATGCAAGGTTCACGTGACTTAAATAAAAGCCCAGTAAAGTACATTTACTAAGATCAAGCAAGGAATAAAGGCATTTATTTGTTTAAAGTCAAAAAGGGCATTTTCAATGTTCATTCAAGACTATGAACATTTGAAGTACAAAACATTAGGAATATTCCATTAAGAATACCATCCTAGATGTTTTCCATGCTGCACTTCATCAATGTTTCATTATTAGGATTTGATTACATCAAATAAGAGTCTTACAAATCATCCTAAGTGAAACAAAAGAAACATTCTGAAGTCCCCTGAGTTCAGAAAATTCGATCCTGCTCCATGCTTTTTCAGACATGAACAATGCAGTAGTTGGAAAGTAAAAAGCAAATCTAAAAGCAAGATCAAGTCTGATTCAACAAGATTTCGACGCACAAGGGAGTTGGTACTGTACAAAGCAAACCAAATCCCCTAAAGCATGGAAGTGAAGTGACAGTTTCACTTTATGAGATCCTGCACATGTTCCAAGACAGATTTCAAAGAAGAATTGATCTAACAACATTCTGAAGTCGTACAAAGATAATCTTTATAGTACAACCCATAAATTCATGTGACATTCATCTGCAAAAGCCCAGATGCATATCTGGCCGTTCATCCACATGAAGATCATGATGAACACAACAACATTCTGAAGTATTCTCAAGAACACAACAACATTCTGAAGTATTTCATTATGCCCAGAATTTCAAGTGAAAGTTAGTGGGTCTTAGAACACGTGGCACAAGACTATTGGCCACTCTCCAACGGCTACAAAGGCTCAAGAAACTCTATAAATAGAGATCAAGGCCTCAGCATAACACACACATTTGCAAAGCATACAAGAAAACAACTTAAGAGTGTTTGAAGCTTTAGCAAAAACATTGATCTCACAAAGATTCCAAGAAGTCTTTAAAAGTGTGCATCAATATTTCTCTTATCTTTTTAAAGATAAATCTCTCCCTCCATTCTTCTCTTGTCTGATCTAAATCATTTAAACTCCATACAAATTGTAAACAAAGTCTCATCTAGCTTTAGGGTTACTAAAGTGTTAGTTTGAGCAGAAAGGTGTGAAGTCTAAGTGGGTAACTTAGCAAGAAAGGTGTAAGCCTGCTGAGGCTTAGAGAATACAGTTGTTGTAATTGTTCAGGTGAACAAGGTTGTAAGGTGCATGATTTGAGAAGTTATCTCAATCATCATAGTGGAAAATCTCAGAAGATTGTGAAGGGTGGACTAACCCACATTTGATGAACCACTATAAATTTCTGTGTGTTCTTCTTCTCTTCTCTTTACTCTTTACTTACGGTAAACACATCACACACAAACACATTTAATTATTTAAATTGTTTTTACACTAACACTTTACAACGTTCTGAAGTCTGTCTGTTAACTTAACCATTCCAAGTTCACAACCTAAGAATAACTTTTAAGTGGCAGGATTAATTTTTAAAGGATCGCAATTCAAACTCCCCTTCCTTATGACTATTTTATCTACTTCAGCTTAAGGCCAGGTCTTTGACGGGACCAGAACAATTCTCATATTTAGTATGTCAGTCTTTGACAGAAAATGAAATTTTTTATTCATAATATTTTTTTAAGAGTAGATAATACAATCTATACAAATTATTATTAAGATGTTTAAGTTTATTTCATTCAAGTTTAATACTTTATGAATGCAAATATAAAAAATTGTATGGGTCGTACAAAGCATGCAAATATAAATTATAAGGTAGTGTTTAGGGACGAGAATAAGCTAGGCCGAGCTAGGCTTTGCAAGACCTAAGCCTGATCTGTCATATTTTTTTAAAGCCTAAGCCTGGCCTGCAGCCTGTCATAGGCCTACTTTTTAGGCCTGAGTCTGGCCTTTTGAAAGCCTGATACGGCCTACTAGCCTGTTTAAATGCCTATATCTTATGAACATCTTTAAATAAGAAATGTGATCTAAGTTTAAATGGACTAGCGAACTAATAGTTCAATTGGATTAAACTCTTTTTTGATAATCAACACGAGGTTTTAGGAAATTCGACTATATATTGTATCATATTTCTATTCTAGTTTATAATAATACATTTATATATGCAAAAAGTTAATGTATACTAATAAAGCTTAAATTATTGAAAAAGTTTACATATTTATATTTTAATTCAAAGTACAAAATATAATATAATAATAAATAATATTATTCATATTACTTAAATAGGCTGGCCTAATAGGCTTTTTGAGAGGCCCGTGACCTGACCTTTTAAGCTAAATAAGCTTAAAAAAAAAAAGCCTAGACATTCTCTATTTAAGAAAAAAGCCTAACCTAGCGTAGGCTAGGCCGTAGGCCGGCCTGGCTTATTCCCATCTCAAGCAGTGTTCTTTTAGTTTTAATGTATAATAAATTTTATGATGTTCTTTTAGTTTTAATGCTGAGATTTTTACTAAAAGAGAATACAAGGAATGTACTAGGCTTTCCTCAACAAAAAAAAAGGAACGTATTAGGTTGCTGGGAAATTTTTTCAATTTTTCAACAATGACAAAAACACCATTTCTAAAATTGAATCCAAAATCAATTGCATTTATTAAATCAATATATATGTTAAAAAGAATACAACTATAGTAGGTCACTTAACCTACTAATCTCCGCCATTGAAAGTATTCAACTTATATCCAATAGATCATATCACTTTTACAACAAAAATAAAAATAAAAATCAAGTCATGCATCCGTAGAAGACCCATAAAGGTCATGCACCGTAGCCTTTGCCAGTGGCGGAGCCAGGAATTTTATTTAGCATGGGCAAAATATTTATCGCAAAACGTTACTTCCTTCCTGCGAATAATTTCACATTTCCTGCGGAACCTAAAATCCTAAGGTATTACCTCACCTGGGAACTTAAATCCTTGGCAAAATCAGGAAATGTATTTCCTGCAGAATTTACACAAAAATCCGTAGGTAAATCCACAGGAAAAGCCAAAAATTCTAGTGATGGCTGGGCTTGCGACAAAGGAAGTTGGAGCTGAGCCTAGGCTAGTGCCCAGGTTAGCTGGGGGTGGCTCCGCCCCTGGCCTTTGCCATAATAATCCATTTACTGTCGTTAAACACCATGGTATTTTAAGCCTGTCAAACAATCCAAGTGACTGAACATAACCCTGTTTGTTTTGTGCTGAAAAGACTTGATTGTTTTGATAAATATATTCTATTTTTGCTTCTTTAAAAAAAATGAATCTTCAGCTAATATATTTCCTACAGAAAATGAGTATATGGCTTTGGGGACAATTTTTCTTTTATTTCGATCATTATTATTAATATTATTTCGAGTAAATGATTCAACGATGGGCAAGCCCTTCTTCCTATGGTGACACGTATCATCCTTTTGCTACGTAGGCACTGATTGCTTCATACACATGTTACTCATAGCAAATCTGCATTATTAGTGGGACCCTGCTATGATCTCTTACCTTTATCTTTTTTTTTCTTCTTCTTGATGAATGAATTGGGAGAAACTCTTACATGTCATAGGATCAACACTTCACCATTAGACACACGCTTATAAAGCTAAAAAAAATAAAAAGAAAGTGATTAAAATAATATTTATTGATGTAACTATTTTATTTATCTTTTAATTTTTTAAATTTATGTGTGTGTCTAAATTTTGCGCTTGTATGCATGTGCCTACACAAGACTTTCTCATGAATTTATGCTAGAATTTTAGAAAATTATTATTATATTGATCATACTTATAAAAGAAGGTTGGATCAATAAAAACGAATGTATTTAATTCAAAATTTAAACAAGATATATCAATTGCCGTGGACAAAACTTTCTCTTAAAGATATAATCAGAGGGAGTATATTGTTGAGTATTAGTTATTGTTAAAAAAGATGTCCACAATATTAATATTAAGATAAAACTGAAAAAAGATTATAATATTAATAATCTTTGAAATTTTGATCAATTTATAAAGATATTGCATAATATATGTATGAATCAAAGTTCGAAATCTGAAAACCTTATTTATTCACAGGTAAACTTTAATCACCTTACTACTTGGGGGAAAAAAAATAATACTTACTTTGAAACAATTTTTTCTTTCTTGAAAAGACATTTTAAAGTGGAGGGTGTTATGCTACTTTCTTCCATTTTCTGCACATTTTATTCTGTTTTGGCTTTGCTATAATTTAACCATGCCTGTTATACTTTATTCAGATGCAGTTGGAGTAAACAAGAAGATAAGTAGAAATCATTTCAAATGAATCTCACATTTTGTGACTTTTTCTTTATTGAAAAAGTCCCTTTGATCCTAAGTCGAGTGACATTGAACTTCAATACATTTTGTGAGATTACGTTTTCTCATAAACCCTCGATCACCTACACATCTACTGCCACGCTTTCAGTTAATGTGTAGTGTAGCATATGATTTCTTATCCAATACACTAGCCTGGTGGGTAAATAATATGAGAGGTTCATGAATAATTTTATGATGAGTACCCAATTGATTGGTTTGTAATTATGTGTGCATATCATTGACAATTCACGCTTAAGATTCGAATTATCGAAGAATATGACCAAAATTATAAATAGACAAAAATTAATATAACAATAGACAGGATTTATAAGGACAAGAAATGATATATTAAAAACAAGAAGAAAATGAAAATATGGACAAGAGAGGAATGGAGGTAGATGGCAGAACATTCAAGATTCTAGAGAGAAGATGAATGATAAGTTTTTGGAGAACGATCGTAAAAAAAAAAAACTTGATTTCATGATATGATTAAAGAGAATGTTGAACTCATAACCGAAAGAAGACATAATCTCATAAATAAATAACACATAATTTTTTAACCAAAATATCCTTGCATAAAAATTATACTTTGTTTGTCAAGTTTAATCTTCCTTACTATTCAAGTCATTCTCTTCCTTGTTCATAAAGTTTTGTCTTCCTTCCTAATCGAGCTTTGCTGGGTGCCATTCTTAACCATGTTAAGCTCACCAAAATCCACATCTAAAAGGGAGCCCGCGATAAAAATGCCTCCTCTATGAGATCTCGGTGCTACTGCCCCGCCCCACCATCATTTTTTTCGAATTACAATTACTTGACTTCCTTTTTTCCTAAGCAAAGAATTAGGAGGGAGGAGCTCTTCTTGCTATCGAAAGCCCTGCTTTTGCCAACATGACAACAAGCACGAACTGGCGGAGTCAACTGAATGATCAAAGTTTCAGTTGCTTCCACTGTGGCCTTCTTCAATCGCCTTGACACCTTAATTTCAGGGAACCCCCTCTCCTCTCTTCTTCTCTTCATGTATGTATGTGGGATGTCTGCCCTGTCCCGAATAGACGAACAGGAACAAGCTGAAGAAAGGCGCGAGGGAGAGTTTATACTCAATGCACCTCCCCTCTTCCACAATTAGGTGAAGACCAGGGGACTCGAAAACCCCAACGAAAAACCTTTCACTACGCCACATGATTCTTTCGTGAAGCGCTCTCTCAGGCGCACTCCTGCTCGGCAAGCAAAGAGGTTTCAAAGATACCAGACGGCCAAGTTAAAATCACTTTTATTTCAACAAAATCAATCTAAACAAAAGAAAACTTGGGTTGAGCAAAGAAAAAGGTAATGAGTAGCTCATGCCCGATACTTAATCAAAATACTCATAAAAATAAAATAAACTTAAGTGTTGAGCCTTATTAAAATCATTTTGTGCACACACATTTTATTACAACTTAATTAAAAAATAAAATAAAAAATGGGTCGCATTTCATGCGCCCACTCTCCTTTTTTTATTCTTGATACTAAATTGAAACTCTTAATAATTGGTTTAAAGTGTGGTTCTTAGGTTCTCATCATTTTAAAGTTAAGTATATTTTTCGTCTTTACAAATTATCAACTATTATTTTTTATCCCTATAATAAAGGTAACATTTTTCTGTTCCTATATGAAAATTCTCTAAAATTTCATATAGAGAAATGGGCATTGACAAAAGTGCACGTGATAAGTGGGCATTGTCTAAAATTTCATAAATATATAAAATGTACGGGAGAAATGGGCATTGACTAAAATCTCAGAATTAATTCAAATGTACAGGATAAATTGAAATTGACTAAACTAACTTTGATACATGGGACAAGTTGTCATTTATAAAAAAAAAACTATTCCTGATAAAACGTTTATACTATTTAGAACATCACATCGCTTCAATTCTACAATGATATTGAACCGTTATCAACCAAAATTCACACGAAAAGTGGGATTGTCTAAAATATCGTAAATAAATAAAATACATGGGAGAAGTGGTCATTGACTAAAATTTTAGAAGTAACTCAAATGCACGGAATAAGTTGTCATTGACCAAACTAACTTTGATACACAAGATCAGTTGTAATTTATAAAAAATTGTTCCTGCTAAAACATTTCTACTCTTTAAAATATCACCTCACTCCAATTCTATAATGATATTGAACCCTCATCAACTAAAATACATGAGATAAGTGACCATTAATTAAAATTTTAGAAATAACCAAAATGCATAAGAAAAGTTGACATTAATTAAATAGAACAATCATACATGAGACAACTTTAAAACAAAGTCACATATGAATAAAAAATTTGACTGAAATAAATCATCCACATCGACGGGTACCCGTGCAAATGCACGGGTATCTTACTAGTTTATAATATAAAACTATACTATTATTATCTACACTTGCGACACTGTTTTTTTACTATAGTCAACTCAAGGCTTACAAAAGAGGCTTAGGTCATAATAACATATATCTTAAACCTAGCCAACGTTAGAAGAAAATAGAATCAAAATAACAGAAGCAATATTTGTCTATAATTTAGCCTCAATTATTTGACCAAATCACCTCAAATATCCCGTTTTGATCTCCCTGAATGGGTAGGTACTTACCCATGAGTCACGATGTTCATTACAACGAGAGAAACTTTTTTTTTGTTTATGGTGGCCGGGGTTTGAACCCAGACCTTGCATATATTATGTATTGTTCCTACCAACTGAGCTAAGCTCACGAGGACCAACGAGAGAAACTTAATAGAACATGTATATCGTCTAGCTTAGCATGGCTATTAAAAATTTACATCTGAGCAAATGAGATTAAAATTATTGCACTAACAGCAGATTCTGAAAATAATCTAGACTGCTAGACTTGGGTAACAAAAAAGAGAGCTTGAAGAATGAACGCAGCATGCAACTTTCGAACTGATAGTCTCATAAGAAGACTGCTTGAAGAATGAATACAAACCAATTATCAACTATAATCAGCATCTTGTTGATAATAATATATCTTTGAAAGTAATCATAGGTTTAAACCATATTAAGCAAATTTGATGTAGTAATACCATGTCATGAACCAATTCCTTCCAAAAGCTTAAGCCATGCTAAAGACATGTGATGGTTCTATATCTAGCCCACCACAAGAGGAAGAAATACTTTCACATTTATATATGAGAGAACCTAACTCTGCCTATGTTGCACTACAGAACTGGTCTCAAGCCTAGAAGACAATCAATAACAAATGTAAAAACACTTTCATCGAATCGTGACCAATGTAAACTTTTGAAATAATCGAGTGTCTCAAATTATGAATGTTCTACAACCAGTTAAGGGGGTGGGTTTACTCCCACATCACTTAGAGATACGGCCTTTGCAATGCTTATAAAGCTTGGACAATCCTCACCTTATAAGTTTATTTTGTAGAGTTGAGTCAGACCTATTCTAAAATGGCATCAAAGCAATCCCTGGCCTTAATTACTGACCACTCCTAGCCGCCGTAATTGCGGCAAATTCGGGATGCATTCATAGCAGCCTCTAGCACCTTCATTGTGTTGGGTGTAAGGGGGTGGTTCTAGTCCCACATCGCCTAGACATGACCTTTGTAGTGCTTATATCTTGCAAACCGGTTTTAAGGGGTTAAATTAGGCCTAAGCTCAAATTATAAGATGCCACAGAAGAACTAGGCACAGGTGGGATGCATTTTAGAATATTCTCGTATAAGGAAAGCATATATGAAGAGCTTACCCTTGAATTTGTAGATGACATCAACTCCAGAGAGTATACAGACATGTGAATCGGCAGAAGCAACCAATAATTTGGTCGGATCACTGGGCGAAAACTGAAGAAATAATCATACAAGATTAATACCCACTTGTCAATAATTTTATATAGGAAGAGAAAGGAAGGCAGTAAACTGCAGAACAAGGTGGTGTGACAGAAATAACCAACCTGAAAGCCAGTGATCCTTTTACCCGATGTCTTCTTTTTGCCTTGTAACGAAAATTCAGCATCCATCTTCATATGATTATCTAAACAAGTGAAGGTAAAAGAATAAAATCATCATTAGAAACCAATAATTTCTACTTATAATCATTTTTGGTATCGAAAATTTGAATCTAGAAACTCTCTCATGTCACAAGTATAAGAAAATATCAAAATAAAAAACAGTGATCCATTGTTTGAACTTTAAACATATACACATTTGTTACAAAGGAAGATACAAAATCCTCACACTATATGCTCAAATTAAATTTTTACTACAGATCTCCTATACAAAATTTTCAATAATCGCACAGAGTATTATATACCTGTTTTGACTGGCCTACATGGGTCTATCTACTGACATAATCACATGTGAAACTGTTTGGGAGAGTTTATGAAAATAGCATATGACATGTCTACAAACTGCTTTCAGCTTATGTCCATAAACTCTTCATGATAGCTTATGAGAACAGTTTATAGCTCATATAAAAACAGTTTGACTTTACTTTATATTTTGTTATAGAAACAGCTTATACATAAGCAAGCATATGACAAGCGCTTAAATTATAAGCGCTTTATTAAGCTGTTTATCCAAACAGGTTCTATATTCCACTCATTGTACGTAGGCTTGAAATTGCAACACAATTCCAAACATCTACAGAGCTAAATGTGTGTTTACCTAGGATATTATAGAAACGGCAATTGCCCGCCATGGTACCCACGATTGTGCCCTGCAAGAATGAGTAAAATCTCATAAACAAAACAAAAAAGACACTTTCCTGCCACAATGTTCTTACAGTTAAACGTCTAACGAAACAGACCTTTCCATTAGGGCAGAAGCAGACAGCTGTGACTATCTCTCTGATATCAATGTAATCAACAACACGACAGTGAACAACTTCCCAGATGCGCACCTTTCCATCAATTGAACCACTGATGAAAAAATTATCATTGACGGGATTGAAATTCACACATGTTACTGCATCAAAGGAAAATCCAAACAAAGTGTTATTTAGCAGCAAACAAAAAAAAACACGATATTAGGGTGAGAAAGTTATTGGGAAATACAGTTATTGTGGGAGAAAACCAATATTATCAAAATCATTCGACACACTTAAAAATCAAGGTAAAACTGACGCACCATAATTATTGTGAGAGAAAACTCGAAGACATTTGCTAATCCCTACTTGCCATAGGCGCACAGTCTTATCAATGGAGGATGACAGTAGAAACTGCAACAAACGAAAGAATGCAAACAGTGAGTTCCATTTGTATAAAACTAAAAAATGATAAGCGAATTTGAAGATGGTGTAAGACAAATAAAATTAGCTTGCTTCTGTAGGAAACTAACCCCTGATTTAGACCATGCAAGGTCTAAAATGTCATCACTATGCCCCTGGAATTCATGCAAGGTTTCACCAATATACGGAAGGTCTTTGGTGGATAATTACACAAGTTGAAGCAGATGATTTCCTCAACTTCTCTGTTTTAACTAATTTATCTTTATCTACATCAAGGGCAGCCACACAACCAGTAAACTGATTCATTTTGAAATATATATTTGATGGATCATTGTCCAGAATGTTCAATTCATTTGATCTTTCATTCTCAACCACCTGCCAGACACGAACAATGTCGTCTTCACCACCACTAGCCAAATATTTTCCATCAAGACTAAACTTTATCGTCAAAATAACGCCTTTGTGTGCTTTAAACTCCTGTTCAGTGTAAAGAGACGAAAGCTACTTAACTTGCTTCTTACGCGGATGAACACAAACTATGTATCCTAGAATCGAAGTCTTTGTTGCGGCAAGTTTCATCAAACCCTTGATTATGATAAAAACAAGCAATAGAATCCAGTTTGCTTAACCAACCTTTCTTCATCTTCTTTTTAGCAACACTCAGCAATCTAGTACTTTCAGCATCTCTCTGCAAATGTCGGCGAACAAACGACGACGGCCCAATATTTTTATGAAACTCTTCGAAACTAATCAACTGGTTCGAACCCAGAACACGCAGAGTATCAAGTTTTCCCTCCTGATCCAATTTATCTACAACATATTCTGTTCCATCATCCAAATTCTTTATCATACATGTTAAATTCTCGGTATCACCATCACGATTTTCTAACAAACTAGAAGCAACTGAGGATATGTGATGTCTACAGAAGTGTATGGTTACAATAAGTTGAATCTCATCCAGACATTTTACACTTTCTGGAAGTGCAAGTGAATAGCTGTCAATATAATGATATATTATATGAAACAGTTTCAGGCCTGTGCTTTTAAGACCTCTCATAAAAGTTTTTATTAATCTGCAGATCTATCACAAATCAACAGGTAACAATATTCTGAAGAATTTTCCAATTGCATATATTAGAAAGCACTAAATGAAATTCAAAAGATGTAGAATATGATAGCAACAGCAAATATTCCATCAGTAAACAAGTTATTAATTATCTGGTCTAAAAAACTTTAGGCATAAACAACATAAACATTCTCAGGAACACCAATCTCGAGCATTCTGGAACATGCGCAACCAAGGACTAGGCCCCTTCTTATCAACATTCCACAGCTTTGGATACCATGGAAACTGCCACATTAAGAAGCAACGCTCTGGATGAGGCATCATTGCAAGATGTCTTCCATCGGGAGAACAAATAGCTGCTACTCCTAGAGGAGAGCCATTCACATTGAAAGGATATGTCTCTGTTGGATTACCAGCATCATCACAATATCTTACAGGAGCTAAATCTGAATGAACAACATGTTCCAACACACCTTCGTCCGGGAAATAAGCTCTTCCCTCACCATGAGCAGTCCATATCCCCATTGTACTACCAGCCATGCCTTTGAACATCATAGCCGGCGAGTCCTTTATTGTCACATTTGTAAAGCGGCATTCAAATCTTCCGGACTCGTTGTGAATGAACCTAGGCTGCGATAGGTCGCCGCCGGCACCATGCACACCCCCAACTTGTGGTCCTGGTACCCATCCCAACAAAGCCATGAGTTGACAACCATTGCATACCCCTAGACTGAAAGTGTCGGGACGCTTGTAAAACTCTTGAAACTGTTTCAAAACGGACTCATTGAATCTTATGGAAGCGGACCAACCTTTTGCAGAATCAAGCACATCGGCATAGCTAAACCCGCCAACAAACACAATTCCACGGAACTCTTGCAAAGAGACCACACCATTAAGAAGGTCTGACATAGTAACATCCCACGGTTCAAAACCGGCAGCATGAAAAGCTGCAGCCATTTCTCTGTCTCCGTTGCTCCCTTCTTCTCTTATCACAGCTACTTTAGGTTTTAAAGAAGCAGACATGTACTTATCATCAGTGAAGGAAGGAGTATAGGTCAGTTCCCATGAGGGCTTGTAACGATGTTTAAGTCCTTCTCTCTCCATATCCACACAAGAAGCCAATCTTTGGAATTTTTCCAGCTGAAAACTAGTATCTTCCCACATGTCTCTAAGAATACTAGTTTTTTCTTCCAAACAAGTCA
>Ga0228711_1003051_pt1 | contig 25960 bp, 15 predicted proteins | sample MedpolnodulmetaG_2_FD_177996 | JGI IMG/M metagenome (GOLD analysis project Ga0228711, IMG submission 177996) | Root nodule microbial communities from Medicago polymorpha collected in Santa Monica, California, United States - brown nodules | ecosystem: Host-associated > Plants > Roots > Nodule... | reverse complement strand
GTAGATTTTGTCAAGTTATTGTCTTTTTCTTGGTTAAAAGCTAAGCTGCTTTCTTCTGCTTTCGGTTACAACGACTGGTGGCGGAACCCTTTATTATGTATGGGTATTAGGGAGTAGTCTTATCTTAGTTTCTTTTTGTTTGTTGTCGAGATGTAAGGCAACAGGTTACCAACTTTGTACTCATTTTGGGTGGTTTTCTTGGCACACCTTGTGCTAGTTGAACCATTTTGATTAATATGTTTTTCATTCTGACTTCTTCAAAAAAAAATATGTGTGAAAAGCTTAACTAGCTCAGTTAAATTGGACCAAGGGAGTATATTTTTTTTTTTTGCAGGTCCTACTTTTGAAAAAAAATATCCAAGGAACTAAATAACACCTTGTCCACGTTTCAAAATATAAAAAAAGTAAACAGCGCGTCCCACGCGCTCTAAAGAGCGTGATGATAATGGTTGGTTGAAATCAGGTTCGTTACAAACCAACTCTATAAATGTGACGCAAACTCTTACACCCAACATCACAACTCAAACCGTCCATCATCTTTTTCTCTTCTCAGTATCTCTCTCTCTCTCTCTCTCTCTCTCTGCAATCTCTTCCTTGATCCTTCTAGAATTTTCCTCTCTTTACCCCTTTTTCTCGGAAACTTTTCTAACTCCCCAAATCCTTTTCCGATCTCACAAATTCGTGATTCAGAATTTCTAAAAACCACTACGATAAGAGTGGTTGAAGAATTTGGAAGAGAAACGGAGCTGTATGAACTGGTTCGGGAAGCTGAATTTATCATCAAATTTAAATTTCAATCACTTTGTTACGTGTTTGTTGGTTTTTTTCATCCATTTTTCTCCTCAATCATAATCCATTCCAGCAATATGGAGTCAGGAAATAAGAGTAACGCCAAATTAACCAGAGGTTTGCTTCATTAGTTTCATATCATTAATTAATTAATTGATATTAATATATTTTTACATTGTTTATTATCATTTATTAATTGATTTTTACTTGTCGGTGTTTGGACTTTACTTTGGTTTGTTTATACAAATAAATACTAATTATATAATATAAAATGTTCTCAAAAAAAATGTATAAGTAGTAACAGGAATAAGGAATAGTGGAACGCTACAAAAACACATTTTAACTCACACTTTTCAACATACTTTCTTTGATTGATTGGATAAAATTCACACGGTCTCACCAAGTCATGTGGGTCCCATATAAATTTGGTGGATCCCATGTGAATTTTAATCAATCAAAGAGAGTGTGTTGAAAAATGTGTTTTAGAATGTATGTTGCTAACATTTCTTATAGTAATATGTGTGAAATGAATTACAGGTTTTTAATTTATTTTTTTTGTGTCTGAGGTTCGAACCCCGGACTTTGCATGTATTATTTATTGTCTTACCAATTGAGTTAAGTCTACACGGATAATTTAATTTTTTCCTTTAGTTTAGTGTCTGGAGGTCACCGTTTTAAAATGTGGAGAAACAGAGTGTCTGGAATTCGAACATTATTATATTGCCACGTAAAACTTACATATATTGCTACGTAAAACTTAGGGTGTTTTTGGTTTGCAAAACAGTAAGTACTGGACAGAACAGTACAAGACAGAATAGCACAACATAAGACAGAACAATACAGGACAAATTTTAATAGCATTGAATAATTTTTTTTGTTTTATATGATTTTTGGGAGACGAAATGCTAGTTTGGTATTTTAGACAACTTGTACATGGGACAAAAAGTTGTGTTGTGGTTTGGTGAGGGACAAAAATATCAGTTTTTGTCTAGTCGCTTGCCTCCAACAGTTTGTCGTGTACCTGAAACAGTTTTATAAATCAAACACTGAACAACTGAAGTTGTTCTGTCCTGTCCTTCATATTTTAGCAATTCAAACGCACACTTACACTTTGTAACCACTTTATTGGATTTTAGTATACAACTGATTTAATTTTTAATGAGAAATGCTAGCAACACACATTTTCACACACTCTTTTTGATTGGTTAAAATTCACATAGTTTGATTTACATTTGTTTTATGTTATTTTATTGTTTTATATTATTATTATATTGCTATTATTTAATTTTTTATTTGAAAGAAATTTGTAGTCCATATTAAGTCATTACATGTGACACGTGCATGAATTGTTTATTTGGATTTAATACTTACCATTAATTCTGCATCTCTATCTCTATTTTCACTTAATAAAATATACAACTTATTACACGTGTCCAGTAATTGATAATTTTAGACTTTTGAATCGATTTTTTTATCTATTTTTTTAATAACTATGACTATTTTCTTAAATTGATTGATGGGGACGGGTAATAGTCCCAAAATGTGTAACTAGTGTAGTGTTCATGTAGTTTTTCAATATCGAAAATAGTCTCTGATTGTGAACTTTCTAAGTTAAAATAGTCATTGACGTGAAAATATTTCATTGATATTGTTATATTAGTCCCTCAAAATGACTATATTAACATTAGAGATTATTTTGAGTTTTGACTAACGAAATGTACAATCAAAACAATTTATGCACACATAGATCAAAATAACTATTACCGCGTGTGAATGTTCTAAAAAAATCATTAACTTATTTTTGAATTTAATTTTTTTTAATTATTATGATTCCAGTTTAAAAAGAAAATTATGTGTTTGTTTGGTATTTGTTAGTTGAAATTTGTATGGATTTCAAGAATTTAGGTAGGATTTACGTAAATTTCAAGAAATTTTGGTAGAAGTGAAAACGTACACGTTTAAATTAGAAGTGTGTGCTAATTAAATTAAATTTATCTAATAATAAAAAGGTTGCTTTTAGTCAAAAAGTGTGTGCTAATTAAATTAAATTAAATTTTCAAAACAATAGGTTTTTGATGAAATCATGTTAAAAACACAACTTTTAGTCTTAAACAATCATTTCGCTGAAAAGTGCAGATAAAGGTTTGTTGGTTAAAAAATAACGGATAGCTGATAACGTTGTTTATAACAAATGAACTTATAGCTATAAGTTGATAATTAATAAGATGTTTAAACGATACTGAATGGTTTTGATTGGACATTCCCCCAATAATTTTATGCTTAATTTATACTCTTTGAGAAATGGGAGTGTGATTTGAAAATGAGACTGGTTGATCAATTGGGTATTTACTTTGATTTGTTTTGTTTGTAGCTCTTTGCTATGGCAATGTTAGCGGTGTGCAGGAGAGGTCACCATCTGTTATTGTCATTGGTGGTGGCATGGCTGGGATTGCTGCTGCACGTGCACTTCAAGATGCTTCCTTTCAGGTATTTGATTTATGAGTTCAAACAATCGACAATCGTTGTTTTACTAGACAGTTAGTATCTTACTGTTATAAAACAATGATTTATTGCTTGTGGATGCTTACATGATTGCAATTATCCGTTAATGGGATTGGCTGAATGAATTTTTACCCTCTATCTTCTAATCGAGGTCTTTCATGAAACAAATCTAATTATATTTATAAAATGGTGGAAATCTGGTTTAGAGTTACTAATAATTTGATGTGAGTGGCATTCTAGTCAAGTCGATTTATTTTTTTATAAATCAATTTTTGTGATTTTTTTTCCTGCTTTGGTTCAATTTACTGTTGTTAGCATTGAAATTTGTACTTCGGGAAGAGACCCTCGGTGATACTTGCTAGTTTAGATTTGGGGTTACTTTTCACTTTAGTCGAGTAAAACTATAGCTCTTAAAGGGATTCAAGAATACATGCAACAATTGAATTTAGGCTATATGTTGCCCTTTTTTATTTCGTATTTTTCTGATTTTCCTTGTACTTATTTTTATGAACCCGGCAGTAATTCATGTGTTTGCCCCAATATGCAATGTTGGCAATATAATATGTAACTAACAATAACATATACCTCAGTATATTGTGTTACCGTGATGCTTCTTGTTTGAAGCTTGAACTTTCACACTTAACAAATGAATAGAAGCTGTTTTTTTGCTTTGTTTTTCTGCTTCGTCCCCTACCTCTCTCCTTTTTAGGAATCATGCACAACATTGTGCTACTGAGTCGTTTCTTATTTAATAACTGGATATACATATTTTTGTATCCCGTGGTCAATGATGAAGTGGAAATATAATTAAAAGAAAAACATTCTAGCAAAGCTTTGTGTTTCCTATTATTTGAAACTTGGAGCTGCATTTTTGTAACCTGTAGTCAATTAATATGCATTTTCTGAGTCAAGGGACTAAATAGTGCTTTGTTTTTTAATTTTTTGGTCAGGTTGTTCTCTTAGAGTCTAGGGAAAGACTTGGTGGCCGAATTCACACCGATTACTCGTTTGGCTTTCCTGTTGACCTGGGAGCATCATGGTAAAGCTTATTATTCTCTTTATGTTCTGATGTATTTGAATGTTGATGAGAATGTGCAATTTTTTTTTCTCCATTTATTTTCTTATTAAAAGGCACACTCTTTTCCTGTTTAAGGTTGCATGGAGTTTGCAAGGAGAATCCACTTGCTTCCGTGATTGGGAGGCTGGGGTTACCCCTTTACCGTACTAGTGGGGATAACTCTGTGCTATACGATCATGATTTGGAAAGGTATGTACTTAAGTTATATATTAGTTTGCAAATTCTGCCACACTTGCATAGTAGATAACTATTTTAATTGTTTTTTGCAACCAACTAAAAATTTCAATTTTTTTTCCTTTTTCTAGTTTTATACAACGTAGAAGGTATTATATGTTAGTTCTTTTTGAATTGAAATTCATTACCTTATTCCAGCTATGCACTTTATGATAAGGACGGGAATCAAGTTCCCCAGGAATTGGTAACAAAAGTTGGTGAAGTATTTGAAACTATTTTACTGGAGGTAAGTCATTTTCTTATTTAGTCTTCTTGTTATTTGGTTTACTACAAATGATTGTTAGATTTTGAGGGGCCAACGTAGTTGGATTCCTCTACCTTATAGTGATGCCTTTGCACTCTAATTCTGGTTTGATAATAAAAAAAGGTTATTTGGTTTACCTGCTATGAATTTCCACAGTAAAAATATTTTTTTCCAAATCATCTCTTCTAATGTTTGATTCTACTTTTTGTCATTGTGAGAAACCTTTGAAATTTTGTCATTGTTTAAATGCAGACGAATAAAGTAAGAAGTGAATTCAATGAAGACATGTCCATACAGCGTGGTCTTTCAATTGTTTTTGAAAGGAATCCAGAATTAAGGTTATTATTGGCATATAATTAAACTTCACTGAGACCGTGATTGTTTTCTTTAAGCGGTAGTTAAGTAATATGATTTCCACCCTTGACTGTAGGTTGGAAGGCCTTGCACATAAGGTACTTCAGTGGTATTTATGCAGAATGGAGGGCTGGTTTGCTGCTGATTCTGATACAATTTCACTGAATGGTTGGGACCAGGTAATTTAAAGAAATCAACTTGAAGATGTTAATCTTGTGTTAGCTGTTAAGTTCCCCCCTGCCCCACCTTCCCGTCCTTAATTTACACACTAAATGATTTACTCTCTTTGGTGTTACATACAGGTAGCTCCTGTAGTGAAAGATATAATTTGTAAAGTCGTCTCATAGCCAGGTGCATGAGTCTTCAACATGCAGCCTTTCTATGACCGATAATCATGTAAATGTGTTTACTGATCTATAAATAGGAGTATGCATCTCGATGAAACATAGAGAGACCAGGTTAGGGGATAAAAATGGACCCTTGTGTTGTTATGCATGTAAAACTCTCGAGAAACGAGTAAGTGAAACATGGTAAATTTCATCATGTAGAATCAAACAAATCCAGCTGGGAGGGGTGTAAAAGAATCCTTTCATGACAGGTCATTTTGTTGCATGATTGTGAAATGCTGTCAAATCAGTATTATGGCTGTAAGGTTTTCAGTTTAATGAAAACAGTTCTTCCCTTTGCATAGACCTGCCATGAAGAACATTGGAAAATACTGCATATTAATACCAAGTTGACCTAGTTTTACCCTAATTATAGCATATTGCCAGAAATTTCATAATTAAAACAAACATTTTTCTTTTGAGCGTATCTTGTTTTCAGATCTTATACCTCTGAATATATTTTGACAGGAAGTACTTCTCCCTGGTGGTCACGGTCTTATGGTCAGGGGCTACTTGCCTGTTATAAATACCCTAGCCAAGGGTCTTGATATTCGCCTGGGACACAGGTAGATGTAGTTTGAATTGTTGTTTAGATATTGTATGTCCTGTTATGTTGCTTAATTAAACTAACCTCTTTTCAGGGTCACAAAAGTTGTTCGGAGATATAATGGAGTAAAAGTGATGGTGGAAAGTGGGAAAACATTTATTGCTGATGCGGCTATTGTTGCTCTCCCTCTTGGTGTACTTAAAGCAAAGAGGATATCATTTGAACCAAAGCTCCCAGACTGGAAGGAAGCTGCCATCGCTGAACTTGGGGTTGGACTTGAGAACAAAATTATTCTACATTTTGAGAATGTATTTTGGCCTAATGTAGAGTTCTTGGGAGTAGTTGCAGATACATCTTATGGATGCAGCTACTTCCTCAATCTCCACAAAGCTGCACGTCACCCTGTCCTTGTTTACATGCCTTCTGGGCGGCTTGCCAAAGACATTGAAAAAATGTCTGATGAAGCAGCTGCTGACTTTGCTTTTGTACAGCTCAAGAAGATCCTTCCTGATGCTTCCTCACCGGTAACCACTCTATTTTTACTTATTTTTACTTAATCGTGCTAGAAAAATTGACGTTTCAATACTTAATTCAGTTATCAGTCCAAACATAAGATTAGACAAGTCTTTATTGTAGGCCTCTAGTTCACCCTGCTCAGTTCACTATAAATCTACACAGGCCACTAGTTCTATGGAATCATATTCATATTGATACTACAAAAAGTGCACACATGAAGTTCTGTTCTATAATTTGTTCACTATGAAAAGCTCACCTACCTTTAGGCCTCACGTTTCTTTGGGCTGACCCTTTACTGTGTATGCTAAGAGGCTTTAATTTCGTTAATTTATGGCCTATGTTGTAATTTGTCTTTACCATGCAGATTCAGTACCTTGTATCTCGGTGGGGCTCGGATATAAATTCACTGGGATCATATAGCTATGATCAAGTAGGGAAACCACATGACCTGTACGAGAGACTACGAGTCCCAGTAGATAACCTGTTCTTCGCAGGGGAAGCAACAAGTATGAGCTATCCAGGATCTGTCCATGGTGCATTCTCCACCGGAATGATGGCAGCTGAAGATTGCAGGATGCGTGTGCTGGAGCGATATGGAGAGCTGGATTTGTTTCAACCGGTGATGGGAGAGATGGCTTCCTTGACTATCCCACTTCAGATATCTCGTATGTAATCATCATCTCATCTTTGGTCACCACTTCTAATGGATAGAATCCGATGTTTTTTCTGAAGTAGGATTTGCCATGGCTTCTGCACACTATTGATCGACTAATTGCAACTATTTAGGCATTAGTCTCGAAGTATATGTCTGTTATGCAGTCATATTTTGTGTTGTATGTCCGTAGTTGCTGTTGTGAAGAACTGGTGATATATGAATATTTTGCAGAGGTTGTGCACCTCTATAGTTTGGTTAAGTTTGTCCGTAAATGGAAGATGTGCATTAAGGTTTGAAGGTTCCTATGTACATCCACCTATATATTTTCATAATAAAGATGTCTTGTATATTTCTCTAGTCTTTTATAAACTACATTGTCAATCTTACCTATAATTATTGGTAGGATTGGTTACTCTTATTTATTGACTCATATGTCAATGCCTATTTTTAGTTGAAGTGTCAAATTTTATATTATTCAAATAATATTTAGGTGTAATTGGCTATTGTATTTGAATAAATAGTAAATAGTTTGGTATTTGAATATAATCTAAAAATTGTAAAACTACGTTAAAAACACCCTCCAAAACCCTCCGTTTTTTTAGATTTCATAATCTAAAGTAGGTTTGTAGGGTGGTAAAAAAAAATCATCAAACAATATGCCACAATGAAAACCTGAGAGTCAAGGAAGCACCAAGAAGTCCATAATCCAAACATAGACAACCATCCAGCAGAGAAGCACATGTAGAAGAAATTCTCGATGTCCGACTGACATTAATGCCAGAGGATTCACAATGTTCCGTGCTTGGAGGAACATTTGCATTTGACAGGATATTGCAAATGCACAATTGTTAGTTTGGATACATTTGAAGGCCAAATTTCTACTCAGGAATTACTGTCTTAGGAAAGAAATTAGGAATGGAGATGTTATTTAGTTTAAGGGCGTAGTACTGTCTGTTTGAATACATTTGATGGGTTATCAAACTCAGTATTTACAAACTGAAAGAAAGTTTTAATCAAATTATGGCTTCTAACTTATGCCTCATCAAGTGAGTTCAGTCATCTACAAAAGTGTGAAATTAATGCTTTCCATCTCAAAATTAGCATGTTGAAATGGATCCCATACTTCACACTGAACAATATCAAAAGATGATTCACTATGATTATTACCTTGAGCTATGAAAGGAAATCTAAAATATTTCACAAAGAAAAACTATGTATATATGTCACAAGTGAAATGAATTTTGTGGGTGATTGACATGGATGTTTATTACATAAAATATTCAATAGGATACCTAATAATAATAATGGCTGAATTATTTGCAATAAAATTACATAAGTTATGTGCAACAAAAACTTATGACTCAATTTCTTGCATACTGGGAAGGTGCATATCTACAGCATGTAGCAGATGTTTGTAAAGATTATGAAGACCCTGTATAGGCCATCCTTTTCCAATAATTTGCCAGCTCTTGTCATCGAGAAGTAAAGAAAACAGAACATTTAGTATAGAAAAGAATATTTTCAAGAATTATGGAAGGGCTCAAAAAGTTAACAGATACCTTATCATATCCAGCAAGAAACATAAACTTGTTTGCAGCACACAATAACTTCAAAGGGACTCTTATTGGTAACTCTCTTTGTCTCATTATGATTGTCATAGTAGCTTAAAAAAGTCATAACTATAAAAGTAATTTTATCAAAATAATACTTTTTTTTAGAAGGCAAGAGCAAATGATAAAGTGGATAAAATAGTCACAAGGAAGGGGGTTTGAATTGTGGCCCTTTAAAAATTATCCTGTAACTTAAAAAGTAATTCTCAAGTTGAAACTTGGAATGGTTAAGTTAATAAGAGACTTCAGAACGTTTTGATGTCTGAGAGTAAAAAACAGTTTAACAAAGTAAATGTGTTTAAGTGTGTTTTTGTGTTTGCAGTAAGTAAAAAGTATAGGGAAGAGAAAGAACACACAAAGAGTTATAGTGGTTCACCCAATGCGGGTTAGTCCACTCCTCACAATCTTGTGAGAGTTTCCACTATGATACTTGAGATAACCTCTCAAATCCTGCACCTTACAACCTTTGTTCACCTGAACAATTGCACAACCTGTATTCTCTAAGCCTCAGCAGGTTTGCACCTTGTTGCTAAGTTAACCACTTAGACTTTTACAATCCTTGCTCAAACTAACATTTTAGTACCCCTAAAGCTAGATGAGACTTAATTACAATTTATGAGAAGTTTGAATGTTTGAGAATCAAACAGAGGAGGAGGAAGAAAAAGAAGAAGAAGAAGAAGTTATCTTTCAAAGAGATAACAGAGAGTATTGATGTGCACTAAGGAAACAAAAGCTTTTAGTCATTGATCAATTTCAATTGCAAGAGCCAAAAACAATCTCAAGTTGTTTATTTGTATGCTTTGCAATGGTGCAAGTAATGTTGAGCCTATGATCTCTATTTATAGAGTTTTTGGGCTCATATAGCCGTTGTAAGGTGACCAATGGTGTTATGCCACGTGTCCTGGGCCCCACAAGCTTTTACTTGAAAATCTGGGTGAACATTTTGATCATCAGAATGTTGTTTTGTTCCCAGGATGAACATCAGAATGTTGTTGTGTTCTTCATCAGAATGTTAATATTCATGATGTTCTTCATCTGGGTTCATCAATGATGAATGTCTGATGAGTTTCTGGGTTTGTTCAAGGCATGACATGAGATTTGTTGGGCTTTATCCACCAAAAGGTAACTTCTCCATATGCATCAAAAGTTGCTGGATAAAGTAGGATAAAGTTGAACCAAATCTGCATTGGTCATTGTGCAGGAAAGAGAAGATAGTGGGTCTGCAGCTTCAGGCCCATGCTTCTAGGGGATTTTGCTTGATTCTGTTCAGAGGATAAGTTATCTCTGATGCAAGATCTTATTTTGCTACTTTTCTCATCTTTCCACCAACTACACTGTTCATAGCTGGAAGCATGTGCAGGAGTGAACATTCTGACCTTCAGAATGTTCCATTTGTTCTTACTTTAGGTTGATTTGTAAGACTTAACTTTTGATGTAATCAACTCTAATAGTAAAGACACAACTGAAGTGCAGTGAATGCAACATCTAGGATATTATTCTCATTGGAATATTCCTAGTACTTTAATGTTCATAGTCTTGGATGAACACCAAAGATCTTTTTGACATAGTTCCTTGTCCATGCCTTTATTGTTGATAGATCCATGCAGATATACTTTACTGGACTTTTTATTCATGTCATGTGTACTTGCATGTTCTTCATGTTCTTGATGATTCTGCGTTTGCTTATGAACACCCTTCTGAACTACCATCAGTACGTTCTGATCAACTCACTGATCAACATTCTGAACTAACTTTCTGATCTTCAGAGTTAGTTCATGAATTCAATGTCCTTTGATTTTTTATATCTTGGTATGATTTAAACTTGTTCATGTCTTAGTAAAACACTCAAGAGCACAAGTTAAATACCAAAGAATTAATCAAAGTCCATTTAATCCTTAATCATTAAAGTTTATTATCCTTAAAATTAATTAGGGATTTTGCCTCAACAAATGACATAAAAGAAAAGAGTGGCACCCAACTAAGTTGGTACCAAACTCTAATCTTTTGTCAAATGCTCATAAATATATTATTAAAAAAAGAAAAAAATACATAATAAAAAATTGGGGGACATAAACCTAACCAGTTTATCCATAAAATGGAGGTCTAACCAAACGGGTGATATGAAAATTAAAAAACAACACAAATGGATTAAAACAACCTCTTAAGTAGAGGTCTAGACCGCGGTTAATGGACCAATCGTCAACATGGAGCAAATTCACGTACCATCCTCTCCCTGCAAAGCACAACAAGATAAACGCTATTTCAAGCACCAAGGTACAGACCAAATAAGACCCTTCTTCCGGCGCCGGGAGGAATACTGGAAACTTAAGATCAGAATCGCAATGACCATCCAGAAGCATATGGATCAACACAACAGTGCGTTCCTTATCAGACCTTGAAGAACGACGACAACCTCGAGGATGCGACGACGGTAGGTTGGGAATCTGAGCTGAAGCTTGATCGCCGAAGAGGAAAACGTCTAATCTGACACATCTACTCAAATTAATTAGAGACAAGCATGAGCTTATCTTTTTTAGGGATGGTGTCTGAATTAGCCGCCAACACAGACAAGATTCACGTACCAACAACCCCTACGAGAAATCATAGCAAGCATTTTCAGCCTTTTCGAGCCCAACAGACCCCGCACACCGCGAAACACAACTGAGGTAAAGCACGATAGCAAGGGTTTTGAAGCAAAACCGGAACTACGGAGTCAAGAACCTAAGTTCTAGATGCATCTTGAACACCACCACATCGAAGAACACAAACCCCATCTCCAACTTTTGAGTGTTGACGCAAACAAAGGAGATCTGAACATCCATGAGCAAGAACAGACCAACCACCACCGTTAAGGAGGCAGATGTTGTTTTAACAACCATGAACCAAAACTTCGGACCTTTTGACGTACCCGCAACCACCGCAAGAGATACGACGTCAGACTTCTCTGGGTAAAAAAAAGAAGACATAGTAGTGAAGCAAACCACCAAAGGCGGTTGCAACACGAAAGGAAACCACCCGAAATGGATTTGAAAATTGACCCCAGAGGGGTTTGGTGATGACGCAGCCGTGACCGTGAGGCTGTTCGCATCACCAGCTACCTCAATTATATGGCGGCGATACGGCGGCGAAAGGGTTTGGATTGTTGCGGCGGTGGCGAAAGTAATTAATGACTGATGTATTGAAATTAAAACATAATTATTTGGGAGTAGTACTAGACTACTAACATGTGTGATATCTAGAAAAAGTTTTGTGTTGCACCATTTTCACTATTTCTCTCAAAAGCATTTGAATAAAGTGGTTTTAGGTCATTTTCAATTTAACGAGATGTTCTAGATCAAATCGAGATGAAGAATGCAATGTTAAAACTTTTTAGAGACAATTTTGTCGCTCATTTCAGTTCTATCTACCTCTCTGTTTACTAAGTTTATTTGTGTGAAAATATCACGTAGTTTACCAAAAAAAACAGGTCATGACGAACTCCTATATTTGTTTATTTATTTATTTATTTATTTTTGGGTGTTAACTCTTGGATCCATAGAGGAAGAATCACTTGTTAAGAAGAACTGACACAAATAAGAATGCCACATACGATTATGACATGTTGACACATGTAATAATTTAAAAATAAATAATTAATCGAATGTAATCATATGTTTTTTTTGAAAAAGAATATAATCATATATGTGAATGTTGTATAGATATCGAACGCCGACACATATTAGACACCGAGCACATCAACCATCGTGTCAATGTTTAGTTTAAATCCTCTATTCATTTTTAGCCACATTGTTTCTCTTTTTCAGTGCTAGATCTGCCACAGATTCTTTTCTCTCTTTTAAATAAAAGAACCACCGCTTTCTTTCCATAAACACTTTATCATCAAATAAAACTAGTAACAACCACTACTCACTCCACCTAGCATCTAGCTACAAAATAAAATGCATCTTCTCTTAAAATCTTCCATCCCCTCCACTTTCCTCCTCTTCCTTATTTTCTTCTCCCATTTCTCTTCTATCTCTGCCTCATATTCCACAACATGTTCCGGCATAGTGCCGTTCCGACACCGCGCCGACACGATTTCCATAACCGATTTCGGCGGTGTCGGGGATGGCAAAACGCTGAACTCAAAGGCATTCAGGGCAGCTATTTATAGGATTCAGCATTTAAGGAGACGTGGTGGCACGCTCCTTTATGTGCCTCCTGGTGTGTACTTAACGGAGAGCTTCAATCTTACTAGTCATATGACTCTTTATCTTGCTGCCGGTGCTGTTATTAAAGCCACACAGGTTCATTGCTATTTTTATTCTTTGCTATTTTCTTATTAATATCTTTTTATTCTCTTTTTTCCTTCCTAATTTAGTAGTATTAAGTGTTAATGTTCATTGTAAATCAAATGTGATTTTAAAAATAATTATTAGTTAGTAACACCTTAGCTCAATTAGCAATGTCGATATTACTAAAGTAGATATCTTCACCCTATTTCAAACTCAACCTTACAATTGTCTGTGTTTTATATGGTAAAGTGGCCTTTACCACATGAAACAAACATAATTTTGTTTTTTGGCTACAGAAATTATGTGAATTAACTTCTAGCTTTTCAAAAAATTGATATTTAGTATTGTTTTTTAATAGGACCCTCTTACAAGAAAAAAAATTAATTTTGTATATTCATTGAATAACTAATGCTTCTGGTCACTATTATAAACAAATATTCATTTTTTTAGATTCATCAAATAGTTGATGTATTTGATTAATATAATTAAGATATATCGGTTGTTCAATGATTCTGAACAAATAATATTTGCTTATAACGGTGACAAGTGGAAATGTTTATTACATAATATTGCAGAAAAAATTATTTAATATAATTAAAGATGTGTTGATAAAGAAATAATTATCGTAATTGAAAATTTGTAAGGTATTCTATGAAAAATGCAAGAATTTTTTTGAAGAGTATTCAATATTTATTGAGTATAAATAAATGATCGAGGAGCTTCTGTACCACACAAATTTAATAATTTGTCTAGGGAGAGTGGTGTAACAAGTTTAAGGAATTAAAATGAGAATTTTTTTTATCAAATATGTTGTAATTATTCCTTTGACTTGTATTTTTTAGATAAATTTTTATTATTCATTCCTTAACTAATGTACTTTTTTTTTATAATTTTTTTTTAACAATGTACTTGTTAGTATATGATATTTTTTTATAGATCCATACATCTAGAGTGGTATTGGGAATGCGGAAAATCGACCCCACTATAATATATAATAGATGTTCTGCATAAAATTTCATTCCCCATCTTATATAATCTATTCACAACCCATAATTTAGAGATAATATATTGAAAACAATAGGAAAGAATGCAAAGCTCTAAGTTATGTATCATTAATTGAGTTAATTGGTATGTGTGTTATATATGCTCCTTTAAATAATGTATGGTCAAAAATAAGACTATAGATAATGGGTTGTCGGAAACAGCTCATTCATAAAAAATAAAAAATAAAAACTATGGTGGGTCTGAGTCTGAAAGGACTAAAATCAGTGATGGTGGGTCTTGGTCTGCATGGTTGCATGTGAATGGTATTCAAAGCATTAACAATTTCCATGTTATACAGTTTCTTTTGTTGGCCATTATTGTTGTATTGTACTCTTTGATTATCAAGTTGAATTTGGACATTGCTTTATTTTGCTAGTGAAACTCTAGACTAAAATCCCATATTTGGAATAGGAGGACTAAAATAGTGAGATAAACATTGAAGCCTAATTTTTGTGTGGATTTAAATGTGATTGGAGGAATTATGAGTTGTGACCATTATTTGGTAGTGTAATGTTGATACTTAGTCTGAAGTGAATGTTCAAAGTTCAATGGAAATCATCAAAATATCTCTGATCTTTCCTGTGAATAGTTTGTTGTTTGTCTATAAAAATAGAAACATGCTATATAAAAAGAGTAGTGTTATTTGAACAACCATATGAGACAACTAATGTGACAACTTCTTTTTTCTCTCTTTTCATTGGTCAAAAACAATGGAGAGAGAAAAAGGAAGAGAAAGAATAAGAGGATGATGTGAGTATGAGAGAGAAAGTTGTCAAAAAGTTGTTAGAAAGTAGTTGTACAAATATCATTTCTCATATAGAAATTTTCAAATGAACACCAAGTTTTTCAATGTTCTTCCTTTATTCATTCTTTAGAGGTTGCGGAATTGGCCTTTAATTGCACCTTTACCATCTTATGGAAGAGGAAGGGAGCTCCCAGGAGGAAGGTATATAAGTTTTATCCACGGAGATGGAGTTCGCGATGTAATCATCACAGGTAGGTACAAATAAATTATTACTCGCTTGATTTTCCAGTTCATATATCACCGGTGAGTATGGTTCTAAGTTGTGAATCTGGTCGCGTGTGTAGTTATATTGCAAACTTTAATATTGCAGCAAAATGCGAGGAAATGTTGCCGATGCTGCCACAATAGTATCGGCCACAATAGTGGTTGTGAAACTGTTGTGCGGACCGCTAAAACCTTAAAATTACTGCAGGAATTTGGAAAACTATGCCTAATACTAGCATCTAAAAAAATTAGTACTTAATACCCAACTATACTAAAATGAATCTAAAATGTTTATTGGGTGTAAGCAAAACAAGAAAATTGCATGCTGAAAAAGAAGTATACTATATAGCCATAATTGATTCAATGTTCTGTTTTAATTTTTTATAATTCACTTTTAATTATGGAATGACTCTTTATTGTTAATTTTATTCTTTCAATAATTTGTTTAGGAAAAAATAAAACCAAGCCTACCAATCTTTGAAACATAATCTCTCTCCTCCTTCACTCTTATTTTCATAGGTGAGAATGGGACAATTGATGGGCAAGGAGATGTATGGTGGAACATGTGGAGGCAGAGAACTCTTCAATTTACAAGACCAAACCTTGTTGAATTCTTGAATTCAAGAAATATTATCATTTCAAATGTGATTTTCAAGAATTCTCCCTTCTGGAATATACATCCAGTTTACTGCAGGTAAAAATTTGATGTATGTATTACCAAAAAAATAAAAAAATTTGATGTATGAATAAATTTTTTTGACATCATTTTCATGATTCAAAAAAAACAAAAATGCATCATAGGGATAGAGGTCTTTTCCTAAAATGTAATACAAAACTTTATTCCTTCATTGCAGCAATGTTGTTGTTCGATATGTCACGATTTTGGCTCCTCGTGACTCTCCTAACACTGATGGAATTGACCCAGGTAAATACCGATAGAACTTTCTTCCTTAAATCTAACTCCAAACTTATAAATGTTGATTCCAAAATTTAGATAAATGATCTTTATATTGGCTCCTTGGTTTACTATATAGATTAAGTTCTGTTTGGCTTGACTTATTTTTAACTTATTGTCTCCTTAAAAGAAGTTAGGACAAACAATATTTTTAAGAAAATCTTAATTAAAAAATGTGATTATCTTTTATAAGAAACTCTTCAGAAAGTAGTTTAGAGGAGTTTTCCAAATAAAGCAAACATTTGTAATCAATCATCTGTAAAATGTAATTCATTTATGCAGATTCAAGTTCAAATGTCTGCATAGAGGACTCATACATATCAACAGGAGATGATCTTGTGGCTGTGAAGAGTGGATGGGATGAATATGGTATTTCATACGGCCGTCCTAGCAATGGCATCACGATCCGACGTATAACCGGATCGTCTCCATTTGCCGGCATTGCTGTAGGAAGTGAAACATCAGGCGGAGTACAGAATGTACTCGCCGAGCACATCAACCTCTTTAACATGGGAGTTGGTATCCACATTAAGACAAACATTGGAAGAGGAGGACTTATCAAGAATATAACAGTGTCTAATGTGTATATAGAAAATTCAAGGCAAGGAATAAAAATTGCTGGTGATGTAGGTGATCATCCAGATGAAAATTTTAACCCTAATGCTCTACCAGTTGTGAAGGGAATTACAATTAAGAGTGTTTGGGGTGTGAAGGTTTTGCAAGCTGGTTTGATACATGGTTTGAGAAATTCACCTTTTACTGAGATTTGTTTCTATGATATAAACCTTCATGGCGAGACAGGATCAGGTAGATCTCCACCTTGGAAGTGTTCTGATGTTTTTGGATTTTCAAAGCAGGTTAGTCCTTGGCCATGTTCTCAGCTGAGCAGCCAAGAGCCTGGGTCATGTACCGATTATTCATGAGCTATATGTAGCATTGACACTTCAGATTGAAGGTGTGTAAGAGAGTTCGACACCAACATAATACTGACGCTTCAACACTTGTGATTGCATACAATCACTTCTATATTTTCAATTATTAACAATTTCTTCGGGCCGGTGTCTTGTCGTGTTCGGTTCTGTATCAGCGCTTCATGCTCCTCCTGAGTCCTGAAATTACCGATTTTAGTCTCTTCAAGTATTTGTATTGTCTAGTGTCAAAAACAAAAGTATTTGTATTGTAATAATTAAGTGCTTATTTTATTTATTTATTATAATCAAAGCCAATGAATCACCTCCTTAGCCTTGTACATGTTGAGGGTCATATTCATCAATTGTGAGAGTCAAATGGTTCATTTAGATTCTTTTAAAAACATTCAAATCTTAATTAATTTAAGGGAAAAGCTTCTTGGTACGGGAAGTGCAATGACGAAAAACAACGAATGAATATACACCGTAAGATATATTTTAGATTGTAAAATATTTATGCTTTTTATATATTTTATAAATATAACTCCACCATCCGCATGTATTGTGTAACTCCCGTACTGTAGTTTTCCGTACTATATAGCGTTCCTCTTAATTTAATCAAGATGACTATTAAATTGTATATCTTGTCAAAATTTTACAAACCTGATGAGTGATGGTCAGGTGGGTCTAGAATTTGGTAATATCTATTATATCAGACATACATAATTTCTTAATCAGTAGTCCAAGCTTCAATCTTTAACTAATATAACACCGTAACAAAGTCATGCGGTTCAATTAGTGATCTAGGGTCTTTATGGTTCAACCGATGGGAGGAAAGGAATTTTCATTTTAAATTTTTAAACCACTTCCGTTCATTCAGGTAATTCCTTCCTTCTCTATCTTAAACTACTATATTGGTCAATTGTAATTATGTCTTGCTTCTAAGATATAAAATTCTCTAACAGTATATTATCCTGTAAATTTGGTTTCACTGAGTTCTTTCTTTCTTTGGGTTTAGTTTGTTTTTCAAATGGTATTAATATGCATTGTAATTATTTTTCAGTAATTGAAAATGGCCTTTGCAATCAACTTTGCATCAAAATGTTTCACTGAGTTCATAGCATTGAGGTGGACATCATGATTGAACCTGTAAGAAACATGTTTGACAGTTATACAAATTGGGGGTGTCCTAAAAGAAATCATGAAGTCTATGTTTTTTATTTTAATCGGCAAATATTATTAAACGCCATCCCCGCAAGACGCAAGGTATGGACGAAACAAGATACAAATGGTGCCGCATATATACGGTAAACCATAACCACCTAAAAACACCCCTGGAGATAAACCCACCAAAACACATCACCACCTAAAACAGACTCCAAAAAAAAAGAAGCACCGTAAACACTAATAATTATCCAGAAGAAAGTGTTCTGAATACAGTGGAGCCCGGGGATAGAACTAAAAATAGGTCATTGTAAAGGTTAAGTGAAGGGAATAGCGCGGCCGAGTTTCCTGAGTCTTTAATATACAAGTTATGTTCCAAAATATGTCTTACTGCAGAGGTTCATTTCCAACCATTCCTAGGTTAGCCCGTAGATAAATGTGTGAATTTTGTATATGTTCGGATTGACTTATTTAAGTTTATTTACTGACATGAACATTTGTGAGATGGGACAACCTAATGGTACCTTTTGCCTTTTGAGTATAGAACTCATGGATTCTTAATTTATAACATTTCAAAAATGCATGTTTTAGAAGTTAGTAATGTATTCGTGTGTATGAAACTTAAAATGTGTTGGTAACAGATTTCACAGTAAAACCGGTTGCAAGAATATTCAAGCTACCTGAACCTGCTCTGTGCGTTGGAGGTGTGCTGCTAGTGGAGTTGTGTTTGAGAGTTCAAAAACAAAGACTCTTCAACTACATCTGGTTTGTTTCTTGCATCTTTCCTCACACTCTCACTTGTACACACTCAATTAATGTTGTTTGACCATTATTGTCAATTAAAATGAAACTGCAATCTCTTTTCCTTTCGACTGACATTGTCCCATTGCCTGAGTGCAAGATTCTGCTGCTGACAGTTGGGAATCCTGGCTCTATTATTATGCTATTAGATGTGTGGATCTTGTGTCGAATCTGAATGTGACGAGTGAACTAACTTGTGAGAAGTGATAATTGTACTCGATTGACATTTTGTAAGAGGCGAGGATGGTGCTCAAATGACACAATATTTGTGATGTACCAAGCTTATGAGAGGCGATGATGGTATCCCACCTAGTGTGGAAAAGAGTTCAGGATGGACATACATGTCCTTGACTTTATACATTATATTCATTTGAGGAAAACAAACAGACGGGCACGACTTTCGCGGCCTGCACCCTAGTTATCGATAATTAATATAAATAACTTACATATAAAATTATATCCTCGAGTGTTATAAGAATTTTAAATGTAGTTATACAAGAATATTGACAGGTTTCAAAATACAAGATAATATGTGATTTTATAGTCCAGTGACACATAATTTTATTTATTGACATCCTTTTTCACTAAATGAATAAGATCTTAATTTTGATTAGTGATGCAGTTACATCTGCCATACTAATCCTTGCTTCTGGTGAATCTGCACAACATCTCAATGCTAAATCCAAAATAGATGATACATGTGATACAATTTCATGAGTTTCATTCCCATGTTGTGAGACTAAATTGTAATCCACAACTTCCATGACTGAATTAGGCATTGACTCACTAATCCATGTTTTTAAGGTTAATTCTTGTACAAACATTTCATTTGTTGGCTTCTTTCCTGTGAAGATTTCCATTAGCATTATTCCATAGCTGTACACATCTCCTTTAATAGAAATGACTCCCTTAGATCCATACTCTGTATACATCAACATTTTTTTTTGGTCAAGTAGCCTATTGGCTGGAGCTCACACATTTTAAATGTGGAGAAGTGGAGTGTCTGAGGTTCGAACCCCAACCCCTACATATAATATTTAATGTCCCTACCAACTGAGCTAAGCTCACGGGGACCTGTATGCGTAAACATTAATCACTAATTATTAAATATTTGATTTCAAACATAGTTAAAATGACCAAATTTTTAGAAAAGGAGTTAGTAATCACATTTTCATTCTTGCTATGCGTGTTGAATTTTACTAGTTTATTCTCTTCTAGAATAGGTAAATCACTATTATTTTTTCAAGTTTATCAAACTAAACTCATATCATTTGATCTAATATGACATAGAAGAGAATAAATAATGTACCTGGTGCAACATAGCCAAGAGTAGCTAAAGTCTCAGTATGGATTTTAGAATGTCCTTCATCCAAGAGCTTGGAAATTCCAAAATCACCGACATGTGCAACCATATTTTCATCTAGTAACACATTACTAGGCTTCAAATCACAATGAACCACTGGTATTGAAGAACCATGATGGAGATACTCCAATGCAGATGCAACATCTATCATTATATTCAACCTTTGCAAGAAATCTAAACAATAGTTATTCGAGTATAACCATTTTTCCACACTACCATTTGACATAAACTCCATCACCAATGACTTGAAATCTTTATTTGAACAACTTGTAATAACCTCAACAAGATTTCGATGTCGAAGAATGCGCATTGCATTACATTCTGTGTCGAAACTTCTTGATGTTGCTTCCAAATTCAAGTCAAGTACTTTAATTGCTACCATCGTCCCAGTAGAAAGCATTCCCTGATACACAGAGCCAAAGCCCCCCTTTCCAAGTAAGTTACTCTCACTAAATCCATTAGTTGCTTGAACAAGTTCATGATATGAAATCCTTCTTGGAGCCCCTAAATCAGTTGATAAACCTCTTTCAAGTGGATTTTCAACTTTTCTCTTTTTATGCATTCGAAGAATTATGCATAGAACAACCAAAATGGCCAACACAATTATGGGTAACAAGATTTTGATTAATAACATCTTTGTCACTGGCTTGTTCCCAATATGTTTATCACACAGAGGTACTTCTAACCTAGCACTTCCACAAAGTGCTTCATTATGCATGAAAGATTGAGCTGTAAATTTTTCGAAAGGTCCTCCATCAGGAATCTCTCCTTGCAATCTATTGTATGACAAATTCATGTACTTAAGATAAGAAAGTGACTCTAAGGATTTTGGGATCACACCAGTTATATGATTTTGAGACAAGTCCAAGAAGCTCAGGCCTACCATTTCACCAATTGAAGTTGGGATAGTCCCTTTCAATTTGTTAGATTCTAAGGAGAGAATTTGTAAAGTTTTCAAGAAACTGATGGCGGTAGGAATGTCGCTTGAAAATTGATTTCTTGATAAATCTAATAGTACAATAGCTCTCAAATTCCTAATCTCAAGTGGAAGATTTCCAGTTAAATCATTGGAGGATAAGTAAACCTCTAGAATATCTTTGAGATTCCAAAAGGAGGAAGGTATCTCTGAGGTTAACCTATTAGATCCTATGTACAACTTTCTAAGAGAACTCATATTTCCCAAGCATGATGGTAACTTTCCAAAAAGTTTGTTGCTTGTTAAGTACAACTCACTCAAACTCCTAAGTTCACAAACCTCATTGGTGATGGATCCTTGCAGTCCATTTTGGTCAAGTTTCAAAGACTGAAGCTTATGTAACCCTTTAATTGTAGTAGGGATTGGTCCATTTAGATCATTCTTACTCAGAGATAAGCGAATCAGCTTGCTCATATTTCCAATTTCTAGTGGAATATTTCCACCAATTCCACAAGAATTTGCCCAAAAGTTTTCTAAAGATAAGTTTCCAATGGACTTGGGAAGGTTTGATGGTAAACTATTCTCTGATACTTCAAGATGTGTAAGATATGTGCAACTTGTCAGTGAAGTGAGGAAATTGAATTCAAGAGAATTATCTGCTAATGTCAAATTAGGATTGCCACCTATAATGAGTGATTTGAGGAATCTTAAATTTCCAAAAGTGTTAGGTATAATTCCACTAAATTTATTCCAACTCAAATCAAGTATGATGAGGCTTGAAGCATTGGATATACTATTTGGAATTTTTCCAACAAATTTGTTTTTGTACATGTGTAGCTCTTGTAGATTAGGAAGGCCAAATCCCATATTGGATGGCAGCATGCCTGAGAGAGAATTTAGCTCAAGATGCAAAATTACCAATGTGGAAATGTTGAAGAGTTTTGAAGGAACATGTCCACTCAAGCTGTTATTTCCCATTTGCAGAAGCTGAAGTTGATTGAGATTTCCAATCTCCATAGGTATCAAACCTATAAGAAGACATCATGAGAAACAACAAATAAGCAAACCCACAAGTATGTGATTAAGCAACATTTATTAAGAATTATTAAATGGAACCCACGGAAAATGAAGAGAGAGAGGGTCCTTTCACTTATATGTTGCTCAACTTCTACTATTAGATTACTTCTAATGTAGAGCTTTAACTCATGCTTGACACATTAACATATCTTTCCAAAGTACGAGACTCTTTGCATCCAAGATCTACAACCAAGAACCACTTTTGGTTTCATAGAGCAATATTTTTGTTCATTTCTTTCACAAGGAGAGGGAACGGAAATTAGAAAAATAAATAAGATGAAAAATGAATTTGAGCATGAAAGAAACGAAAAAGAAAAAAATATAAGGAGTGTGTATTTTATTTGTGCGAGTAGGAGGGATATAATGATTTGCTGGTAATTTTATGGATTTAATTTGTTGAAGGAGTTGGATATTATTGGGTAAATATGCTACCAAAATATTAGACTCATTAAAAAATGTCACATCAATTAAAATGTTTAACGATCATGTATTTTGTCAACTCAACATTACATATACATCTACATTTTTTCTTTATCATATCTCACAAAATACTAAAAGTAAAATTTTTTGAAATAATTGAGGTTGAATAAAAAAATTGCATGAAAGCAAATGACATTTAAAAACTAAAATTTAAAACAAAAAATTAAACAAATGACGCATAATAACTAACAAAACAAATCATCATAATGTTGGGACACATGTGAGAGCCTGCATTCGGTTGTATCATCATATTGGTCTAAGAGCAACCACACAGGTGAGATTGACATCAAATTTTCGCCCAAAGTCTTAAGAGATTAGGTATATGGCCCATCTCACTTATATGTTGCTCAACATCTAATCTGCATACATTGTAGAATTTTAACTCACATTAACATTTCTTCATTAATTGTAAAACTGACAGTGTCTATGATTCACCACCAAGAACTACTCCCACTATCCCACAATGTCACCTGAGTTATGATATCGTTGTTTGGCCTATTAAATGAGCCAACATTGATGTGGATTGATACATTGGAGAAAGAACTTTCATTAAAGTGAGAATGATATCACATCTTCATTAAAGTGAGAACATTGATGTGAATTTTTTCTCTTATTTGTTGTTCAACCTCCTCTCTTATATTTAATGTTGGACTTTAACTGACACTTGATACATCACAATATTCTCTCCATTAAGTATGACGAATGTCTAGCCCGTTCTTGACACGGGTGTCCATACTAGTTCTCCATAAGAACTCATAGATTATATTCCACAATGAAAATGTCTATTTAATGTGGTGCTAAATAGTTGAATCACTCACCATTGTTTATAATCAAAATAACATAGAAAATATGAAAATATTTATTGAGAAAGGTCAACTCCTTAAATAGATCTTAATTATTTCAAGTGAATTCATCTTTACAATTATGCCCAAAAGATATCTATAGCTTAAAAAAAATAGAAAACAATAAACTATCATTTTCCGTCTTCTCGAGTATTTTATTAGAGTCAACATAGGACTTGATAACTACTCTCCATCTCACAATAATTGTCTCTTTACCATTTTTTCTTTTTCTCAAAATAATTGTCATTTTAGAATATCAATGCAACATTTATTATTATTTTCCATTATTTTACCCTTATTTATTGAATTTCATCAAACTTAATTACTCCACTAACTACAATTAATAAATGTGTTTTAGTAAATGATACTACTTTTTCCATCAAAATTAACACAATTAATCATTTCCTTAGTAACTGTGTATAAACCTTAAACAACAATTATTTAGAGACGAATAGAGTATATTATATACGCATTTAAAACTATATCCTAAGTTATAGAAATCAACAATATCTGATAATTTGTGCATGTTAGTTTTGCCATTAGGCTTTTCAAAATAAAAAAAATATACATAAAATTGTGGCCGGGTATACCAAAAGTTGTGTTGTAGACCTAACACTAGTAGCGATGTGCAATTGCCAATTGATCTTGGAATGCTTCCTCCAAAATGATTAAACATTACAGTAAACATTTGAAGTTGAGGAAGTTGTTGACACATCTCAGATGGGAGGTTTCCATTTAAATTATTTTTGTCAAAGTCCATATCTCTTAAAGAAGTGATATTGAAGAGGGAGAATGGAATTTCACCTGTGTACATAACACAAAATATAAAAGTATTATTTATCAATGCAAGATTGGGTCCTCAAAACAAGGATTTTCATTTTTCTGTCCTAATTTTCCAAGTCATCGATTTCTTCGTTGATGCTTTTCATTTTCTTCACGCATCTTCATTCTTTAATATTTTCCTCAAGTCTATGTCTTCTTGTATTTGTAAACTTATGCACTCTAGAAGCCTTTCCTCATATTTTAATTTAGAATCAACCATCTCTGAACTACATTATTAATCCATGAGCTTGTAACCAAAAAAATAATAATCCATGAGCTAACATTTACACTCGTTTTTTAAGAGATTTGAAGGACCAAGTTAATGGATTAATAATAATTTACAGACTACTTAATATTTTTTGCTAAGTTGGTGCACATATCACGTATTTTATCAGAATACCCTTACTTAATTACCAAGCTGAGCCAGACTATTTAGTATATTACTACAATTAAGGAACTAAATTGAAAAGAAGGTGATAGTCCAAAGACCAAATTGATAGTTTATTCTTTAATTTATTTAGTTCTAGTAGTATACATTTCTCTGCTAATGGTTCAAAGGTGAACGCTTAACATTTTTAATAAAACATTATGTATCTTTCTCTTTTTCTATCATATAAAATTTACATTTTTATTATGCATGATAAAGATCTTTCTTTAGACATCATATTAGATAAATTCTCACATTTCACGATCTTTACGCAATCTAAAACCTTTTTTCTTGTCATTGAATATTTTTCTTTGATTTTTTGTTCTTTAATTAAATTTTTGTTTTTAATGTTTGTCTTTATTGATTTTTGGGTTCATTGTTTTTTTTAAGACTTAATAGCAGTTTTAACCCCCTAACTTTCCCAAAGTTTCGATTTTGGTCCCCTAAGAAAAAAACTACAAAAACGCCCCCTAAGTTTTGCATATGTAGCAGTTTTGTCCCTCAAGGCCAATTTTGATTCGGCCTACGCTGACGTGGCACCCTAAGTGAGGTGCCACATGTTTTTTTTTTTTACCGAAAATTGGTCTTGGGAAGCCAAAATTGCTACAGTTGCAAAACTTAGGGGACGGTTTTGTAGTTTTTTTAGGGGGCCAAAATCGCAACTTCGTGAAAGTTAGGGGGCGAAAATTGCTATTAAGTATTTTTTTAATCCTTCAATTCTAACTAGGAAAATGGCTCGGGTAATTCAGAGTTTGATTGAGAAATAAGTAAAGTCTGACTAAAAATTGTGAATTGTTCCTACCCAGAATGGAACTTAAATTTTCGTGAACAATTCTTCATTGGTGGAACTCATTAACCATGTAAGCTCAATTGTTTGTGTGTGTGTCTATATATATATATATATATATATATATATATATATATATATATATATATATATATATATATTTTTTTTTTTTTTCT
>Ga0228711_1003050_pt1 | contig 25964 bp, 9 predicted proteins | sample MedpolnodulmetaG_2_FD_177996 | JGI IMG/M metagenome (GOLD analysis project Ga0228711, IMG submission 177996) | Root nodule microbial communities from Medicago polymorpha collected in Santa Monica, California, United States - brown nodules | ecosystem: Host-associated > Plants > Roots > Nodule... | reverse complement strand
TTTTTGCCATTTATAAAATCAAGAAACATTTAAATTAAACCTAGGGCTCATACCTTGCAAGAGCTTATCAAGGTTTGTCTTCGACTGTTCAGCTATGTACATCATAATTTACATCATAAGTTGAACACTACTTTAATAAACACGATCATCTAGTTCAACTAACAGGAATTGAACCTGACCAGAAGATGGGTGATATTTATCAGAAGCCGCAAAAACATGAATTTCCTTGTTGATTTCAATCCAGCTAGACCCCGGACATCTCTTCTCTACACCCAAATCCTTCATCTCAGTCTGGATCTTCGCGAAATTTTAAGTGAAAATTCTAAATGGAATATATAAGTTGTGCCTTGTAAGGTGATATATGCACTTTATAATTACGTTTATTGAAATATCGAGTTTGTTTACCATAATAGTAAAGGTATTTGCAGTTTGTCATATGTAAATTACTTGGTGCCATGAATACTTGGTGTTTGCGCTTCAACAAAAGTTTTTAAAAAAAATAAATAATCACCAAATTAAATAAATAAATAATAGATTATTGTTTCTATCCTAATCAACCTCCAAATTCTCTCTTTTTTCAGTTAGAAAAAAACTTCAAATTCTCTCATGTGGAACTGTAAAAACAACAGAGATATATTAAAGACAAATATATTGGATACGGTTTCACTACTAACTGATAAAAATACAAAATTAGAAGTTGGCACACTGCTTGTAAAAAAAAAAAATCATTGTTCCAAGATAGAATGTCCAATAAGAAGCTAATTATTGGAGTTGCAGGTAAATATGTAAGGAAAAGAAAAAGACTCGGGGAGAATTGAAGGTGGATATTCCCTTTGAAACATAGATAAATATTTTGCCACAAAAACAAAATAAAAATCATAGCTAGACTAAACCCACATCAGGATCATTGAAAAGAAAAAACCCATGTGAAATCAAGTACAAATCATACATAGAACCATATAGAAATAGTACCATTGGTAGAAATGCGTTGAAAATGAATATGAAGTAAGTGGTGGTTATAAAGGGTGAGAGTGAATGTGAAAAATCATGCACTAATTTTTTTATTTTGCAGGTTATTAATAAAAAAAACGTTTTTTTTATTTGGAAGTGGAAGGATTTACACAAATTAATTGCAAGTTACATAATAAATAATTACATGAATATGAATGAATTTTATATAAATAAATGTTTAGTAAATAGATGTAAGAAAAGAAAAAATGAAAAAGAGAGCCACTTGACATAAGTATGAGAGATTAGTTAAAAAAGGGAGTCATCAAAATGTACCTTAGAATACATGTATATAGAGATAGAGATTTTAACAACAAATTGTAACAACTGTCGCAATCATGGTAAAACCAAATCAAATCTCTATCTCTATTCTCTATTATAAACATTTTCCTTATTTTATTTTGATAGTACACGTGACAAGCTTATATTGAAAGGTTCATTTAGTGTTTTTCTATCAACCAATTAGAATGAATCATGACTCATATTTTTTGTATTAACCAATCAAAATAGATCATGACTCATTTCATAAGTGTATGTGGCATTTTCACATTCCACATCTCATTTAATGTTTTCTTATCATTCAATCAAATTGAGGGCACAAGTTAACATTTGCCTAAAAAAATATAGCATCAAAGAGAATGACATTCAATAATATAAGTTTAAGATAAAAAATAAATAAACAATTGACAATTGAAAACTAACAAAATAAATTATGATGGTGTCGATAATACATACAAACTATTTGGAGGTGTTTCTGTGATTTTGGGCGATGATTTCAGACAAAGTCTCGGCTCAAAATGATTTTTTCATAATAGAAAATCAAACTAACATATCAAAATTGATAAAAATATAATATAAAGTCTTGAGAGGAACAAAATCATACTCCAACGTCTCAAATCAACACCAACAAACAAACCCAAAAAGATTCAAGTGATTCTCCGTAAGGACCAAATTTTTAATTAGTTTTTTTATACACATTCAACATGAATGTTTACATGTTTAGAAGGACAACAAATATATTAGAAATACATTGAATTATCCTCCTAATGATTGTCTGATTTATACATCATTATTTAATAAATTCTAAATTATTTGTTACGACTTATAATTAATAACTAAGTCCACCTATCCTATCCGAACTAGAAAATATCCTATAATAAAGCCGAATGTCATGATCTGAATTCAATCTTTGTCGGCTCCCACTATGTGTGTGAGTTTTCAAAAATAATTCTCCGTTGCAAAAAATACATTCATTCATAAAGTATATCAAACCCATTGATCCAATGAATGTGTAAAAAATATAAAACTAAACCACTGATATATACATACAGACACCCACGCGCATGCCCGCGCACGCACGCCCGCCCGCGCGCGCGCCCACACACATATATATTAACATCGGTTTATTTATCCCGTGCTTGGCACAGGCTCCATACTAGTTATAATAAATCAAGTTTGTGAAACAATATAAAAATAAATAAATAAGCATAGAAGAGAGAGAGAGAGTAATAATATGATAATTTTATTTAATATATAATATGATATATCCATCTCAACTTGTTTACATACAGCAGTAGTGGTAAATCAAGTTATTTATATTATTATATTAGAGACTCACACACCAGTAACAGTGGTGGAGAAGGTACACTGAGCATGGTAAAATGGACACATATTAGGATCAGCGAATGCAGCGATCACGTAAAAACAAGCAGTACATGAATGGCCAAGTATCAGGAGTAGCATTCTTATTCAGTTCATCAATTGCAACCACCACCAGGAGGCCTATGAGAAGAATTGTATAGAGAAACGAAGTTCTTGTTATTGCCATTACTAGCTAGTAGTCTTATTTTAATGTTAACTTATTATTAAGTCCGTTCCTAGAGTTTTACAGGCCTTAGGCATAATATGAGAGAAGGACCCCTTACATAAGTTAGGGCCAAAGGATCAATTCAGCCTAAAAAACAATAAATGAAAAACTCATTCAAACATTTTATCAAACACTTGCAGTGCAAAATATACATAAACTCTAAAACTAAAAACTAATCCCTTTGTTCCTTTTTAAGTGTCTTTTTAAAGTGAATTTTTCGTTCCTATTTAACTGTCTTTTTGGTATTTTAAGGGTACGATTTGTCAATTATACCCTTTGTCAATTACTTATATCTTTTTCAATAAAACAAATCAATGCTATCTATTTAGAAAACTAAATTTTGTTTTTTTAAACAAAGTTTTTTTTTTTAAAACAGTTTGTTTCTTGTTATCTTCAAATTTAAACCAAAATTTGTTCCAAACAATGGTTCCAAGATGACTGAAAATTCTATAAATAAGATGAGTAGCGATTGTTAAAAATTTTAAGTGTGACTCTAGCATTGGTCGAAGTCATAGGTTAAGCCTTAACTTTAACTAAAGGAGTTGGACGAAAGTTAATTTTTCTTAACTTTTGATTAATGCGAAGTTGGAATAATTTTTATATTGACTTGAAATAATTAATAAGATGTGCACAATATTTAGAAAATTGACAAATGTTTGTTATGAGATAGAAAATGCGCAAAAAAAATAGGAATTTGTTGGAGAAAAATATAATAACTGACAATTGTTTGTTAAGAGAGAAAGATAACATATTAAATTTATTGGAAAGATAAAGTGTGTACAAAAAAAAATAGGAATTTATTGGTGGATTAAAATGAGGGTATAATAAGAAGAAAATGTGCAAAAATATACATCGCTATTTTGATGTTAATTTTCTAAAAAGACACTTAAAAAGGAACGGAGGGAGTATAATATAAACATGCAAACATCTAAACATTTAATCTACATAAGACATTTACATTTAAATATTGAATCATTTATCACACAAAAAAATATCAAAATTTAAATAAACCCTAAAACTAAAACATTTTTAATTTAAGAGAAAAAATGTAATATATAAACATAGAATGAGAATGGTAATGGATTATAAAAACTTACTTGTTATCGGAGTGGAGACCAATTTGAATTTGAAGAAATTTGAATTTCTTGTCAAATGAAGACATCGGCTTCTAGCTCAGCTATATAACAACACAGTGTGAGTTAACTCATGTTGGCTATACCAAGCGTGGGTTAACTAACATAGGTTATAACCTAACATGACTTAACTCACGTTGATTTTATGTCAGAAAACATTGCATTTTCTTGACTGAAGACTTGTTTTATTCATTCAGTCATTCATTCAATCATTTTCATTCATTCATTTAACCATGTGCACACTGTAAAAAGACAAACCATCCTTAAATAAGATGTTGGTGGAGGTCCGATTTCAAGTGCAGAAAATGTGGCAAAATGGGACATGTAGAGATAATATGCAGGTCAAAATCAGATTAGACAAAGATATCCATGGATAAGCAAGAAAAAGATCAACTTTTTGTTGCAACATGTTTTACTACAAGCGATAATTCATGTTACTCGTGGTTAATTGACAACGGCTGCACAAATCATATGACCAATGATCATAAGCTCTTTAAAGAGCTTGACAAAACGGTTGTTTCCAAAGTAAAAATTGGAAATGGTGATTTCATCTCGGTCAAGGGAAAAGGAACGGTTGCTATTGAAAGCTTATCTGGTATGAAATATATTTTTGATGTTTTATCTATGCTTGACATTGATCAAAATTTGCTTAGTGTCCCATAACTTGTTGAAAAGGGCTTCAAAGTCATATTTGTAGAGAATGTGTGTTTGATCAAAGATGTCAAAGGCAAAGATGTATTTAAGATGAAAATGAAAGCTAAAAGTTATGCTATAAATCAACTAAAAAAGAAGGCGCAGCCAGAAACTTATGAATATTCTGATGATGACATAGAGGATGTTCCAATTAGAAGAAACAATGAGATTTTGGTAAAAGAGTTCAAAGTTGATGATCAAGGGGTTGATGTGTTAACAAAAGCTTTACCAATAGCAAGATTTGACATATTAAAAGACAAGTCGGGACTTTGCGGCAACTAAGGCAAGGAGAAGAATTGTAAAGACGGCCTTAGTATGCCTTAGTATTTTCAATTATGATATTAATAAGTTTTTTATGAAACATTAGTGAGTTATTTTTCAGCTATGTTTTGTTTTAAAGGCAATAATTTTAGGGAGTTTCTTTTTGTTTTAAGTTATGTTTCAGCTTTATTTATAGAGCACTAAAGTGTTTGTAATGTGAGCTTGATGTTATAAACATATTTCAGTCTTCTAATATATCATTTCCATAATATTGTTTCTCTCATATCCCTTTAAAACCAACATTTTTTGTCTCATAAAATGACTTAGGCAAAGTATTTTCTTCATGAATGCATCACTTAACAATTCTAGCAACATTGAAAAGCTTTTGTCAGTCCATCCATTCATGCACCTTAGGTGGTACAGATGTACGATGAAGGATAGTTTTGTGAACTTCTTACAACCGCGATAAAATTTTGCTCTGCTTCCTTCAATAACTTAAGGAACTAATTTGAATTATCACCCTTTTTAGATTGTTGAACATTATGTTCGTTTGTGAATGATTCAGAATCCCAATCCTTTATATTTGTATATGCATCATCATCATCATCATCATCATCATCATCATCATTATCACTACTTTAGATGTACATAGAGGGTTAGAATATGTTATCTCTCTCACCATGAAAGATCCAATGGCTATAACCTCTTAGAAATCCATGATTGATTATGTGTTCATAGACCTCCATCCGAGAACGCTCGAAACAATTGACACATTTTTTGCAGGGACAATATTTTTTTTTCCATTTTCCAATGAGTTAGCAAATGCAAAATTGAGAAAACTTAAAACCCTTTTATTGTACTCCTCTTTAGTTATCGAGTTCTTTGATATCCAACTCTTATCCATTCGATAAAACAGGAGAAAGTTGGGTCGTGAGCTCTACACGTTATTTATGTGTTAATAAGGCTTATACAACCCAAAAATAGTTCAAGAGGTTTTCTAGCTAGCTATTCTTAAATTCCACAGTATACTTTATGCAAAATCCGCTGTAAATTTTCTTGAAACATAACTACATAATCATACCAAGTATTTTAATCAATTTATCTAAAAGGGCCATACCAGTGTGAATAAAACTTCAGTTTTGTGTCGGCTATGAATGTTGTAACATTTTTGCATGTGTGGTAATGCCAAAAGAATTAGAGCAAACAAAAAAGATACCTCTAGTCCAAATCCGATTAATATGACATATTTTCTTGAATATCCAAATGGTGCCCTCTGTAACATCCAGAAACAAAGTATTATAAGCAATGTAATGGCAAGGCTGATGAAATTGAGGACATGTATGAGTGAGACAACAAAACAAGAATTTAGTGTTTTGTACATGCATCTAATCTATGAATGACTTATGACTTAAAACAAGCAATGTAGGCAATGGTTTTTCAAATAACTTGCATGAGATTGAAACATGTATGATTAAAAAAATGGTAGGCAATGGGTTGTTTTTTATGAGAAAGACGCAGAAGATAAAATCTATAAATTTTGATCAAGATAGCGACTGCTTGTCTGAGGTCCAGTATTGCATTAGTTTGTTAAAAAATGTCTACGTAAAGTTTGTAGTTTACGATGTAATTATCTAAAATACATTGTAGGCTATAATTTAAACTACATGCGTTCGTTATATATGTACCTTCTTTTTTTTTCTTTCTTTCGGTACAAATCTTATTTAATACCGGCGAAAAGACGGACATGTGATTGCCCGTCTTTCCGCTCTTTTTATTGCGCTAACATTTAAAAATTATAAACGGTGTTTTTTTTATGAAATTTTGATTTTAATTAAAACTATAAAAAAATATAAATGTTTGTTGCTTTCAAGTTATAAAAAAATCAAATTAACCATGATTATCTATTTCAACGACACCGATAATAATGCAATATAACAAAAAAATATATAATTATTTTTTTAAAAGGAAAAAAAATATAATCTAAATTCTTTTTTTTTTGTAGTGATCTAAATTCTTTTTTTAATGACACCAACAACAATTTTATTATAGAAAAAAGTTGTTTAAGGGTATAATTGGGATGATGAAAAAGTTAGTATAAATATACTTATCTAATTTGTTACACTTTTTAAATGATAAAGAAAAAAAAACAAAAAAATATATATTCATATCGTGTTTGTTACATTTGTTTTAATATTTAAATTTATTCTTTTCAATTTGTTACATGTGTTATTTGTATTGAAAATTGAGGGTATTTTTGAAAAGAAAAATCAAACTCAAAAATTCTGAAAAGGGTAGTTTCATTTCTATATAGTATAGATTTCACTTAAAAAAATGTACCTTATTTAAAATAAATATATTTTTTTTGGTTATAAACCTTATTAATATTCACTTAGAAAAATATACCTTATTTAAAATAAATATATACTAGAAACTATAATTTATGGTACATTATTTTAAAAACAAGACACAACAAATTATATTTTAGATTAAATTTGTGTATACCTACAATGTCCAACTGTTTTGTACATGCATCAAACCATGCCAAATAAATATATGTTGAGATATTTTAAAAACTAATGGGGAAATTACGTTGACCTCCCCTGACGTTTGTTCAAACGAAACAAACATCCCCTCTAGTTTTATAGTAGACATTAACTACTTTTAAAGTCTCTTAAATATATGATACCTCCCTTAAAAACTTAAGACCGTTTGTATTTAGGTTAACACTCAAAACATCTTTTTCGTCAGCGGTATGACCAAACTCTGGTCTCAGCCAGAAGATTCAGGCAACATTTGGATTGTCTGGCCACGTCCCTCTTCCTTCATGTGAAGGTCTTTCAATTTCTTCACCTTTGGTACTATTATCGGCATCAGAATAACACGCACTACAAGTAACTCATCAAGACTGTTATTTTCCATTTTCGTTAGCTCTTTTTTTGGCACTGTCGATTACGGCAAAGATATGTCAGTGCTGTATACCATCGAATTTGGTGGCTTTGGAATCAACAAGGTCTCACCAATCATTCCACGTCATGTTCCCTCCCTCTATCTATCTTGTGCAACAAAGTGGCTTATCTTGATTTTGCTACTTTTGTTATGTTCTGGTCATCCTCTCCATTCAAGGCTTTTGATCTCTGGTTCCTTTCAGATCTGTCGAGATCTGCAGATTTCTTTAGCTTCCGATTCGTCGCCGTCACGCCGGTGGTCTTGGGATTTTTTTGTTGTTCCTGTTCGTTTTGTTTGTGGTTGTACTGTGCACTGTTTTTTTCTTTTTTTTCCGTTTTGTTTGCTTTGTGGTTTTGTTGTGTTTAGAGATTGGGTGGACAGGTGACTTGGCCTTGTTTTAAGGGGGTTCGGTTTCGTTAACTCGAAAGGGTCTGCTTCGTTTAACCCGAAAGGGTCTGTTGACGTATTGGACTCATCCCTCGATCTGAGTTCTTACGCGTTGCTTTCTCGAAAGAGCTTTTTGCTTGCTGTTTTTCAGGGAGCTGTTGGCACTTGGATTTTGATACCGTGTTGGCGGTTGATCCATTCGCCATATTTACACTCTAACTGTTCTCAACAATGTTCACTTTTCATTCTTTTTGTAACCTAGTTTCGCGCCTGTACGCGAGTTCGCTGGGTTGCGCCTGTGATTAGTGAATTTTTGTTAGGATAGATTAGAGAAGATCCACTTGTACTGTTTTATCACGATGTATTTCCGTTTGGGTTTTCCTGAGTCAAGTCCTATGTCCCCCAGTCTTTGTATCTTTTCCTTTTTATTTATTATATTTTCCTTTTGCCTAAAAAAAAAAACTTCCATTTGTATTTTATTTTTATTTTTTTTCGTTTTTGTTTTATCTTGTTGTGTCGATGATGTACTTTCCTTTTTCTGGCAGAATAGGTAGAGGTAGTTTGAACTAGTTTGAACTCTTTTTTTTTTGACAGAAACTAGTTTGAACTTTGAAGATGGGTTTTCTTATATATTCAAAAAGTCATATTTATCTCTTTATTTTCCCTTTTTGTATGTTTTAATTAGGGAACTTGTTGTTGTGGTGTCTACCGAATGTTGTTTTCTGGGCAATCATTTAATTAGATTAGATTATGGTCGTGGGACAATGGATGAATTTATTGCAGAAGTAGATGAAAAACAATTTTTTTAATTAAAAATGAAACATTTGCATTTTTTTTTAACGGAAGGTGGATGGAGACCAACGGTAGGGGGTGTTGTTGCTATTTGAGAAAATAGAGGGGAGGTTGGATGTATTTACATAAACCTTAGGGGAGGTTTGTGTAATTTCTCCAAAACTAATTTTAAAGAACGTCAAGATAACATGATTTGATTGTATACACATGTGGAGGAAAAAATGACACTGCCCTTGCATAAAATCTCAAAATTTTAAGTTTATGATACAACTGTCCAAAAAAAGTTCATGATATACAATTTTTAGTACAAGCTTATATTATTATAATTGTTAATATTTGCTTTCCCAGTTTGTTATGATAAGGCCAAAATTCCTCTTGAAGTCAATAAACTGGAATGGCATTCCCAAATTGATCCAACACTGGACCTACTACTACGAATTTCTCACGTGAACTTTGAAATATTACAAAGGTATCACATTCATAGAGGAGTTTCAAATGCAACTCACTATTACTAGCTAACTTTGTAGCTAATTAAAGAGCACCCTTGTGTGGCAGGCAAGCCAAAAAGGTATGCCTGGAATCAATTACAAAAAAGTTCAACATAGGCCATGTCTGGTAGTTGCATGGCCATCAAAATTCGTTTTATACTAATCCTTGATATGGTAAATGAGTGTTTTACATTCTCTTTTTAGGTCATATATACATCCCCTTGTACTTTTCGCTTGTCAACCATTAAACAGATTATTCTTCACTTTCCAGCTCATATACTTTTTTCTCATGTTTAATTATATGCATGCAAAAAATAGTTATTAATAGTAAATAAATAATTTATTATAATCTATCATCATCATCACCATGCATTGTATTTGACTCTAACTAAAATTAATACAAATTTTCAAAGATTAACATCGTTTGGCTAATTAAATTGTCACCATACTTTAGTGTTTGATCCAAAGGATGTAAAACAATCGAACCAAATTTAATTGGTTTGGGCTGGATTACCGAGTTTATCGAATCATTAATTTGATTCTTACACCGCTAACTTCGCACAAGAAAGGATTAATTGCAAGCATGGTTTATATTGTGTGACCTATATTGAGATTTAATTTTAAGTGGGGTCGTCTGTATAAATTAAATTGCAATAATGTTCTATCATAAACTATGTTTAGATTCAACTCATTAATTTTTAAATCATCATAATAGTTTCTTTTATAATTTTTTTAAGTCTTCTTTTGCTTAGTTATCTAACTATCACAAATCTAATCTACTCTCCTTACTATAGAATCTATTGATATTCTCGATACATGTCCAAACCACATAAGTCAATTTTCCACCATCTTTTTGACTATTAATGCTATTCCAACTCTCTCACTCTAATATTGTTATTTTTAATTGTATCTCGTCTATTTTTTTTTACCACACATCCAACGCAAGATTTTCATCACCCTTAAGCTTATTTAATACTTGTGTTTGTTCGTCAGCGTCCCACACTTTATTTCATATATACAACATTGCTAGTCTTATATGTGTCTTGCAAAATTTCTCTTTCAACTTGAATGGTACTTTCGTATCACATAAAACATTTGAAGCTTCTCCATTTCAATCGCTAATTTGAAGATTTACACATGTTTCTATTTCTTCGTCAGTTTACACTAGGGACCCATAATATTTTTATTTTTTTTTAGAAAAGGGTCGACCCATAATATTTAAAATGTGTAACTTACGATTCAAAAATATATTTGCTAGAGTTGTGATTTAAACACACTTAAACACCAATAACTTAAAACTTATCTTTAAGAAAAAAAACAGTTATTTTCTAAATAGTAAACAATTGAATTAAGCTTTTAGACTAATCTATGTTTCTACTTAAAGGCATGTACGATAAAGAGAGCCCTAGTTGCTGGGCCATTAATTTTCACAATAAAAGTAGAATGTACGAAGCACTAGGTTTTAACCCTCATGATCCTACAATCCCCAATACACTGATTCGAAAGGCTTAGTCAATTCTTTCATGTGCAAACTGCAATCTATATTCCCCTTTAAACATAAAAATAGCCAACAAAATCAAGTGAACACGAGAAAAAGAATATGACGAAATTTTGTATTTTTGTGTTTGGCTAGCATTTTCTTTAACAATGATAACTCCATGGTTGTATTATGTATATATTTTATTTTCACCACATTGGATATTTTGACACTGACACATGCGTGTTAATTAACTGAAGCACATAAAACCCATAATGGAACAAAGCATACGCAAATTTGTTTTGGCTTTACTAGTTAATTATAAGCACGTCAATTACATTTTCAACTTTGTAAGCCACTATCAAATAAGTTTCTCTCCTTACAAAATACGAATATTTCAAAATGGTCCCTAACTCTGTCAAATCTCATTCATATTAGTCCTAATGAAAACATGTTTGGGACCAATTGAAAGTAAATAGTTAAAGACAGAGACCAAATTAATTGATAGTTGTTAACATATAGAGATCTAATAGATAGTAAGTGGTTAAATATGGAGCTACTGTTATTGAACAAAGTTCTATAACACCTTGCAACAAAGTTCTTGAACAAGACAACGTTCATCTTGGTGGAACAAACACATTTATCGAGCAAGAATCGTAAGGTTGGACAACAAATTGTAAACACTTTGTGTAGTTAGGAATCATTAAGAAAAAGATTAAAGTTTTTCTAGTGATTTCGTCAATGAAAATCATTAAGAAAGGAAATAAATCAGGGAATGCTCTTGGTGAGCAATTAATTGGAGATAATCTTCTTGTCCCTTATGTAACTCTATTGAGAAAGGGGAAGAGAAGAAAACTGCATTTATTTTTGTTGAACATTGAAAGTTGATTTCTTGTAACTATTTTGCATCTCTTGTATAGACGGGTCGATAGTGAATCAAAGAGTTGTCATTACCCCAAAATGTACGTCAATTTAGGTTGAAAGAGTAAACAATTTTTTTTCTACTCTCATTACCATTGTATTTGGGTTGATTGGATCATCTCTGCACATAGGTTCTAAATCAAATCTTTATTTACATAGATTGTTTAGTTTTGTTGTCATTTTTCTTGTTGAATACAATCACTACAAGAAATCTGTCATTATGTCAGGGGCGGAATCCCTGACAAAAGAGCATAAATCACTGGGAAACAGACATTTGACAGGGGTTTTGCGAGGGGCGGAATCCCTGGCAAAACAGGTCATCGCAAATTATTTGCCAGGAGTTTAACGCTTGGGAAACATGCGAGGGGCGTGTCCCTGGCAAAAGCCCTCGCAAAGCTCCTAGTTTAACCCCTGTCTTTACTTCTGTCAATAGTTCTGACGCAACTGCTACTCTGACGCACGTCCTATCAACTACTTTGCAACAGTTCCTGACGCAAATTTTGCCAGTGCCTAAGTGAGGGGCTTGCCCCTGGGAAATTGTAATGTATTTTTTAAAAGAAATATTTTCTATTTATAATTATTATTTTTAAAATTTTAATTATTAGCAGTAATCGTAAGTAATATTTAAATAAAGTAAAAACTTTATTTTACAAAATCAATATAATTTTATATTAATTAAAAATGCAGTAGTACATAATATTTAATTAAAAATATTAAATAAAATTTTGAATTTATTTTTAAATTAATTAAGAAAATATTTAAATATGCTATAAAACTCAATAAAAAAGTTTAAACTTAATAACACTTTTAAAAATATCTTAACAAAATATTTAAAAATGTTTTAGAAAAAAACATAACTATGATTACTAAAAAAAAACGTAACTGAGATTCCAACAAACATAATACATTAAAAATATGTTTTTCAAATTAAACACAACAACAAAATTTTATATGTCAAATGTTAAAAAAAATTAAAAACACCAGTTTTAGAAAAGAAAAGAAAAGGTTTTTTTAAATAATTGTTAGCATTAATCAACTTTCCCAACAAAAAAAGTAACTATGATTACTTTATAAAAAAAAATAATAGTATGACAAAATAAGGAGAAGCATAGACTAGAAATAATAAGAAGAAAAATATATTATTTAAACCTATTATTATGTATTATAAATAAACGAAGAGAGTTTTTTAGGAGAAATGAAGAGAGTTTATACGACAACATTGACGTTTTTAAATTGTTTTGATGAATGAAGAGAAGAAACTATAAAAAATAAATAAAATAAAATAAGGAGAAGAATGTAGTATGGAGGAGAGGATGTGAGAAAAAATAATGATATTTTGTTAAGTTTTTGATGAATGAGAAATAATAGTGTTCATTTGAATTTATACTAAATATTCTATCCCTTTACCAGGGGCAATCCCAGGTTTAGGCCCTGGCAAAATGCTGACAGCCCCGTGTGCCGCATAGATCCTTTTGCAGAGATGCACATGAGCGCAAAGATTCTCTCCATTTGCCAGGGGTAATCCCTGATTTAGGCCCTAACAAAACGTTGACAGCCCATGTGTTGTGTCATATCACTCACTTTCAAACTAATTTGAAATGGAGGGAGGTTTCCCGCCTCAAATTTCTCAAAGGTTCAAGTATGTTTTCCAGGGGTTAACCCCAGTCACGCCCAAATATCTCAAAATATATTTTCCCAAGGATACCCTTGTCTCTACCCCTAGCAAATTTCCCAGGGGTTGATGCCCTTCACATATATCCCTGTCAAATAACAGTTTTTCTTGTAGTGAATAGTGTAAACATTGTCAAAACTCTAAGACCATAATCAATGAAAAGGTCTCTCATTTTCAAGATCACTTGGTACCTATGAGGTACCTCCATTGAAGAGAATTAATTTCGGGTACCCATGGGCGGAACTGGACTCTCAATACTAGTGAGACACATTTTTTCAAATAATTAAATAATACTAAAGTTAATAAGAATTTATATTAAAAATAGTTGTAACAATCAAAATTACAAAGAAAACAATCTATTTTCCATTTGTTGAAAATGAACTAAAATTATATCATTACTAATTGTTTTAAGAACATCTCTTTCTGTATAGGTTACAAGAGATGAATCAAATGCTCTAGCGAGATACTACATACACACGAGTGATATGTCGATAATTATGTGGTCTTTAAGTGTCTAGTTTTTAGAATTTTATTTGTTTTTAATTATTTTTTAGAACTTTGGTACTTCAAATTGTCTGTTATTTAATTTCAGGATCAAATGTGGTGAAATCAAGTCTTAGAGCAAGAGAAGGGATTTAGAAGCATGGTTAAGGAAAGAAAGGATCCAAGCATGATTCATGGCTGATTGAGGAGAAAAATATGAAGATCCCTTCCAATTCTATCGTGTGCGGTCGTGCGCACAAATGCACTGACCGTGCGCCCCTATCATTCAAACCGTGTCTGTCTTACCAGAACGTCCCGCACGGTCCGTGATCCCACACGCACGACTGTGCGCGACCCCAGAAGCAGCTTTGCTGCTTTTGCTCGTTCAAAGGCGGCACAATCGTGCGCCCTACAGGCACGACCGTGCTCGGTTCCAGCTGCCTCTTTAGCAAGATAATCAAAACCGGGCCGAACAAAGAACTGGTCTACTCATGGGTTTAGGGTTTAAAGGTCGGACCGAGGTTTGACCGGGGGTCAACCGGTAATAGTTAAATACACATTTTTTTATTTTTATAATAAGAAAATATACAAAATAAAAAAATAATATTCATTTTTCACACTATTAAAAATTAAAACTTCACTAAAATTTTCAAAATAATGTAAAAATTAAAATGATAACAAAAAATATATAAAAATTACCCATTCAAAATTAAGTTATTTGTGAATTAATAAGAATAGTGTACTTTCCCTAAAATAAAAGCATAGTTTATTTAGTTTCTTTCAATCCTTTAAAACTATATATTAACTAATCATGATGAATAGCAATTACGGCTAAAGCATGGAAAATATATGTAGTGGACAAATGGGTTTTAATCATATAGTAGGCCCAACCTAAAGTTTCATTTAAAAGTAAAAGTAACCCTAATCCCTCATCATAGTTTGTACTCTGTTCTTTGCATTACAGTTCTGCGCCGTCACCTATTTCTTTCCCCTCATCTCTTCTTTCACTTTGTGTGTGTATCCTTTTTGCTGCACTTCGGTGGATCTGAAAGATAAATCATGGATCTTCCTTCATGCTTGTCAAATGAACCACTTTTTTCCTCTTTCATCATACAAAATTGCAATATGCGGTTCAACTAGTGGAACCGGAAAATCGTTGGTTTTGTCCGATTTTACCGATTTTTGACCGGTTTTTCGGTTTGAATCTCGATTTTGGCACACTGCGGTTTTTTCGACTAATCGGACCGGAGACTGGTCCAGTTTCCGGTCGAACCAGTTGGACCGGCCAGTCTGGTTTAGATTACCTTGCTCTTTAGTGATACTTTTTAACCTAAAAGCCCATGGGTTGCCTTGTGGAACATTCTAGTGCCTTTTCTAAGGTTTTGGCTATAAATAGAGGAGCTAGCAGACTTGTAGAATCATCTTTTATTCTTGGAAATTCTTTGTGACGATTATTTCTTTGAATCAAAATTCTTATTTTTCTTGTTCTTTATAATTCTTGTTCTTTACTTTCAGTTATTTACTTTTATGTCTTTCTTCTTCATCTCTTTAATCTCTTTGTCTACAATGAACATGAGTATACTTCTTTGTCTTGGGATTGTTAGATGAATCAAATGACCTAATCCTATCAAATCAAGCCTAGAACCCTAATTTTATGTAACCCTATTTTCTAATCTAATCTCACTGTTCTTAATTTTTATTTAAAATACTATCCGAAGTATCGAAAGAAGAAGGTTAGTATTGGACATGTGAGATTAGACAAGGTTTACGAAACATGAGAATAGTCTAGTAAACTTTAAGACCTAAAAAGTTTCGTTCTTAATGGGTTTCAATAACAATCAACCATGAGAATTGACGTGGTTGTTATTGAAACACACTCATTGATTCCGAGAGGAACCTTGATATGCTCTAGAGAAATTTGTCTTTAGAAATAGAGTTAACATAAGATTTAGATATAGGTTTGGATTGTGAAAGATTTGTCATTATGATAAACCAATAGTCCTGAGTCGCTTTTTATTATAATTTACATCAATCAATTGCAAAAATCCAAACTTTAAAACTTTTCAGCTAATCATAAATTAAGAAGAGAATCATAATTATAACAACTCCATGTGGAACGATAATTTATACTACTTTGATAAAATTGTGCACTTGCGGATTTTACACATCAACGGGTGAGCGTGTTGCACTCTTTTTTTTTTGAAGTAACTCGCAATTGCGTAGAATAAAAATATAGATATATGTACGAATTGTACAAAAAATTATTTCCGTATTAAATATGAGTAAAAACATAGATATGTGTACAAATTAAACAAAAAATTGGTCTCCGTATTAATATATAAGTTAAAATATAGACACATGTCTAAATTAAAAAACAAGATCTTATTAATATATGGGTAAAAATATAGGGCACACGTATAAATTAAAAAAAAAAACTATGTTCACGTATTAATATGAGCAAATATATAGACACGTGTATAAACATAAAATAATTAAATGTCTTTATTAATATATGAGTAAATATTATATAAAGATTGGCAAAAAAAAAAAAAAATTAAATAATAGATCCAAACTGGTGTGGCACTTGTCACAGTGTTCCCTATTGAAATCCGCCCATGCGGGTACCTAATGAGCACAATGTCTCAAATAGGTACCATCTCTAAACAGGTCCCACTTCTGTTAATGTTAAATATTGAATTGTAATAATATAGTTATTGATAAATAATTAGCGGGTATTGTTTAAAAGATTTGTATGAAATGCTAGATTGAAAGGATTGAATGTTTGTTAGGCTCTATTAAAAATTATAAATGAATATTGTGTATACGTGTGATCCATTTAAGTATTCAAAAAAGAATTTCTTCATTGTGGATGCTTTAATCTTACCCATAGCGAATCAGATGTGCCTCACGGCTTCGATAATGTTGTCGGTGTCAGCTTGTCCTTCCGCATAGATCATTGTTGCCCTATTCCTTTATACAACAGAAGCTTGGTCAATGTTGCACCAGGCAAAAACAAAAAGGATGATAAGTTCCTCGTCATCTCCTTTACATTATTCCTTTCGACCTTTCTTCTTTATTTTGACTACAAACATTTTTTAGTCTCTTATTGAGATTTGTAATCTAAACTCCGGTTATGATTGTGTTATCCTTTGTTTACGAGCAATAATATAAATACTATTCTCATTGTCTATTTTCGTTATTCCATTTACATTTGTGTTTCAATTTAAAAAAATAAATAAATATTATACGGAGGTCTACGTCACCCTTTGTTGCATTATGGGTAATTTACCATAGTAATAAATATGATTCGATTTTAGAAAAAAAAAAATGGAGATTATATGTTGAATGAAGGGGATGGAAAGGTAGCTATTGAATTATGGAAGACATTGTAGCTATTGAAAGTCGACATTATTCATTATCATTATAGCTGTCTTGTGCAATTGCCCTAGGTCAGCTTAGTCAAATATCACTTGCATTGTTTCCCTGCGTATTTTAGATTGGAAACGATTGGGTGTGATTCTTCCTATTTGCCTTTAATATCGCTTTTTGGAAAAGAGTAGCTCATTGAATGCACGTGACAAGAGAATGATATACTATATGTTGCAAGGTCTTCACAATTCTAGTTGTACAAATATCCCAGTTCATTGTTATTCTGCCATGGAGTTCTTTCTTTGACAAAAACATTGAGTATGGTTCTTTTTTCTTTCACTTGTGCAAATAATAATAATAATAATAATAATAATGCAATTTTTTTTAGTAGGAAGATAAAAATGAGAGTTGTGTTGTCTAAATACAAAAATGCATACATCATACGTGAAACCATTCATGTGTATCTTTATTTCTCTTTTACTTGTTATCCTCTACAAACTTCGTTATAACCCACAATTACACATTAAAGATGATTGGGCATGCTAACAAATGTCTAAACAAATGTCTTAGACATTTGTTAAGGAATCAAATATAATACTTGTATTATATTGAAAGTTGTATAGTTAATTTCGCAAAAATGTAAAGTGCTATTATCAACATAAATCTTTTTTTCCCTTCCTTAACAAGTGTATTAAGAAGTACTTATTAGCATTTTCTAAAGTTTTTTTTTAGAGAAGCATTTTCTAAAGATAAAAAAAATTGTATTTGATGTTAAAATAACATTAACAAAAAAAATGTTCTCATAATTCATTCTTTATGTACAATACATGTCAATTACTATTGATGATTTTGTCCCCTTCAACTGAAAAGATTGAAGACGTGTGTATGGTCACAATACTAAGCTTATTTTGTATTATAGTGTCCATTGAACTCGGTAATACCACGTTGAAACCGTAGGGTAGCATTTCACTGATTTTATCTCTATCTCTCTCCTAACTAATAATTCTCTCTCATCAAAATAATTATTTTGAATCACTCATCTTTCATATCTCTCATCTAAAATACATTAAAGTCATCAAAGTCACCGAACTCAAAGTCACTGAAGTGCTACCCTTTAACCGTATACTTCCCTCGTATCAATTTCGATTTGATAGAATTCAATGATGATCTCCATATACACTGATGATTTCTGTATCAACCGACTGTTGGTCTGTCCATTTTAAGTTTTGATAAATTTGATCTTGAAATAAAATTTATTTTATTTGTAATCCATTTTTTTAATACTACATTTAATCCATTTTTTAAAACTACGTTGATTTGGTTCAAAATTTACATTAGTTGTAGCCATTTAGAAGGAGAACTCATAGATTTGATGCATTGTTCTTACTATTACACCACCAACACATCATTATAAGTATTATTTTTTGAGCCTATTTTTTTATACGATTTATTCTAATGATTAAATTTGGACACCATTTTTCAAAGCCAAATTTTAAAACTAAAATATGCTTCTGTTGCGAGAATTTTTGTAGATCGACCTGAGTGAGGTTTCTCTTGATCTCTTCAATTGCGTTGTTTTTTATTTTTTTGTTTATGTATATTGTATGGACAAAATAAGTGAATAAGCACATATGATTAGATAGATCTAATGGTTCACACTGCTTTGACTGCAATGACAACATGAAACAGTGACATCAGTCAACTTATGTCCATGTAAATATAAGTAAAAGAATTTTGAAGGAGATGGAATATAATGCCAAAAACTTCAAGAGTGTAGATAAGTGTTACCTCCCAAAAAAACATCATTTTGCAAGAGAAGACGAAGACCAAGAAGTTCTGCAAATGGACGAGAGATTCAGATAACACAATAATAATTTTTCATTCTATTGATTAATTAAATATGCTAACTACACATGTCATGAAGTAGTATGGTTTAGCATCCTTTTAATATACTTTCTCAAAAAAAGAATCCCATCAAATATAATATATAACCTTATATTTTATCTCATTATAAAGTTAAATAATACGCCAATAAACCCTAATAAATTATACTTTATTATTGTACAGTTTTTCTTGTTTCTGTATACAAAATATTAAATCGAATATAAAAATGAAAAAAAAAATGACGTGAAAAGTACTTGTGAAGGGAAATTGAATGGTGTGGGTGGGGGCGTATTGAGTGACTCATGATCCTTCCCTAAATTCCGAGCGCAACAATGACAGAGACTGATCAGACAGGTTACTCTTGTCTTTTTCCACACACACAAATTGCACTCTTCATTGTTGTCATCTACACCTATCTCCATATTTTATGCTATACCATATCCATCTCTTTCTTTCTTTTTTTATGAACATTTTTAATCATTCAAATTACTTATCTTAGATAGAAAATATTGTGTTTTTCTTGGCAGACAGACCATGATACGATATCAGTGTCATATGACTGACTTAACTTGTTATTAATTGTCCATTATGTCAATATTATTAGACTAAATATTTTTATTTTCGTTCGAATTTTGCATTTGTATGTCTGAATTTTTGATCGTGTTTCTCATTTCACCTACGTACCCCATGAATTTAAAAATGAAATCACACCAATAAATTTAGATGTGTGGAGCAAGAGTCAATAGTAAACTAAATCCAATGTAGTCTCAAGTAACAATAATAACAACATACATAGGAACCAATTACATCAAAACCACAAGCATGATAATAAGACCTACGTCCGAAAAAAGAGAGAAACTCACTGATCCACTATGAAATGAGTGGTACAAATGTGTTAAAAGAAATTAGTTTCACAAGATCTCAAACTCATTTTTCAAGTCACTCAAACTCATATAGAGGCCCTAACAGAAAACAAGAGAAAAAACTCTTGTTCCTTCCTATAATGAGAACTCACTATCCAAGATGTATGAAGTGTTTCCCAACCTAAGAATCTCATTCAAAGACAAAAGCGTGCGTTCAAAAAATCAACACAAAAGCGTGCGAAAAAAATGCAATTTATAGAAGCTGTCTTAGAGTTGGGCGCCTTGCGCATGTACTGCATACCTTGTGTGCAAATTGTGACAAGTCGGTGCGTCTTTAGTGTGGCTCCATGTGTAAGGTGTGTCCAACAATAGTGAAATCCGCAAAAAAATTGTCAATTGACCCATCTTCACACTCCTAATGTCTTGGACAACAAGAAACCATTTTTTCACATTCGAAATGAGATTTTAAGGCATGAACAACAATTATCTACCCTACCTTCAAATTGTTGGTGATGTTAACTTTAACCATCAACCACCTTGTTGTTTTATCCATCAATGAATTACTCCTTAACAAAATCGGTCAAGTCTAAGAAATGTTTGAACCTTGATCTAAAGTGATTTAGTGAACATATTTCTCGGATTTTCTTCTAGAGAAACTTTTTCAACAACAATTTCCTTTAATTCAATCATGTCTCTAACAAAGTGCAAATGAAGGTTCAAGATACACTTGATGATTTACCGAATGGATGACATTTTGGCTATCACAACGTATCTTCACACATTTTTTAATAATTCCTAACTCGCCATGGATTGTTGATTTGTCTTTCAACTAATAGTCATGTCAATATTATAAACAAAAAAAATCCAATAAAGATTTTCTAGTGTCCACGTAGTCTGTATCAATATACCCCTCCAAAGTGTCTTCCTCTTTAGTTATTCTTGTCTCTTTCAAACCGCCTTTCAATTACTCATTCAAGTATCTCAATACCCAATTCAAATATTGTCAACAAATTAACTTGACCCAAATTTGCTATAAATCGACTCACTTAGCTAATTGCATAGGCCAATTTCAACCTACTACAAACCTATTTATCATCATCAAATTAAGGACATTGCTTGACCAAAAACTTTGTGTGATAATCCAAAGGAGTAATAACGATTTTAGAATCACTCATCCTGGACTAATCCGCCATTTTTGTAAAGTTACCATATTAAAACAAGAATAATTCACCTTTTATCTGATTTAAAATGATATCATACTAAGAATCTTCTTTAATTCACTAACATCCTTCATCTCAAACTCACCATTTAGTCTCTCTTTGAACTTTCGGATGTCATTCATGCTAGAACTTACCATCAAGATATTATGCACATATAAGCAGGTAGAGAATTACTTTCTCATTCCTCTTCAATATATAAACACAAAGGTTGCACTCGTTTCTCAAAAAACCCATCTTCAAAAGAAATTCATCAAACTGTCAAAAACATTGCCTTGAGATTTTCTTAAACCCATACAAAGATTTCTTCAAAAGATACACTTTATACTTGTCTTATAAGAAACCTTTAGGTTGTTTTATGTATATTGTCTCTCCAAGGTCTCCATCTAACAGCATGGTCTTAACAACCATTTGTTCTGACTCTAGATTATATTGATTCACAATAGCTATAAGTATCTTTATGAAACAATGCTTCACCACCAATGAGAATATATTATTGTAGTCTATCTCCTAAACTTGACTGAAACCATTTGCCACAAATCTTACTTTGTAACTTGGATTCCTTCTTCTTCAAGATCCACTTGTATTCAATCCCCCATTGATTTTTAGGAAGTCTTGTAAGTGTCCAAATTTGGTTCTTCACCAATGAATGCATTTTCTCATTCACCACCTTCAACCACTCTTTGCTTTCTTTTCTCTCAAATACCTCCTTGAAATTTTCTGGTTACGAGGCTCCTTCAACTACATTTAGAGCATAACAAACCAAGTCAACATAAGGGTATATGTTAGGTTCAACATTTGTCCTCCTCACCCTATCTCTGGCTAAACGATAACTAGGAACCAATTTCAGTTGTCTTTCACTTGAACTTGGTGATGAAGTCTAATCCTCCTTGTCTTTTCTTGTTCCCCCAATGGAAGGTTCTGCCTTGACTATTGAATCCATTTATGGAATTACTACAGAAATATATGTATAGTCTTCACCTAATTCCTTAGTGTTTGAGTTGTTAATTCTAAAATAACCTCTAACTCCTTAGTGAATTTACGATTAAAATTAAGTACGAAAGTACATGAATTCTCAATTAGTTTCAAGGTTTCACATATATTCCTATACTACAAAGGCAACAGTTTCTTATCTCAAAGCATTCATAAATTCAAATTCTGTTTCACAATATGAGCCGTAAATCAGTTTAAAGGCGGACAAGTAGGCTAATCAAAAGAAAACAGAACTACGCAAAATGCTATATTAATGAAGATAATGAGAGAATAAAAAATTTATTTAATTCAAGAACAATTTATTAAAAATAAATTCAAAACCAGCACCAAATTGAAAGAAATAAACTAAACACTTGACTTAAATGACACTAAAAACTACATTTGATGATAAATCACCATAATCCCAAAATTAAAATGTTACTTCCTTAAGTAATGAAATAGAAAAAAGTTAGAATTTGTATAAATTTAAAAAAGACATACCTTTCTGGGAAGGTGCTCGAATCCTCATTCGTTCCACTTCCGTTGTTGACTAACTCACCACTTCCGCTCAAGCAGGCAAGACTTAAAAAGGATAGTTTATGCTTTCAAGCACACTACATTTTATATTCTCTTCCTCTGCAAATATCGTAGTAAGTAGTTATGGTCATTGCATTTACTCGCTCCAATCGGCATGTTAATGAATTTTTCTATGAACTTGAAAAAAAATTAAACAGTCATTTAAAATCAAGTATCATCACACACACTTTAATGGTCTTTCAAAGTTATAATATGGCTTAGGTTATGGTGGGATATATTTAGAAAAGTAGGCTAATCAAAAGAATTGGAGTTAGATACAAGCCACAAATCTTTAAACATTGAAGTATTATTAGCCTTCAATCTCTTTGCCAAAACAACACGACTACTAATAGAACTATTTACTCAATTTCTTTTTCTTCTTCTTTTTTTCATTGTTGAAGAGATAAATTGTTTAAACATTAAACTATTATTAGCCTTCAATATCTTTGCAAAAACAACAAGACTACTAGTAGAACTATTTATTCAATTTTTTTTTCTTTTTTTTTTTCATTTTTGGATAGACAAATTGTTTATTTCTTCGATATTTATTTTTCCTATTTTTTTTGTTTTTGTGCAGACCCATTTTTTATTGCTAAGTCTACAACGTTTCTTTCATTTTTAAATTTTTTGATAACCAAGTTCTACTAGTACTCCACACCAAACTTTAAATGTTACTAATTTCAAACAACAATCCCAAGATTAGTTTCAAACCAATACCAAGTACATATGATTATGTCTAACTCCACGAAAATTAAACAGATACAACACGTAGGGTTCAAAACTTGTGACAAGATTCGTCATCAAAACAACAAACAAAATTTCGCATGGACGCTCAAAGTGGGTCAGAAAATGATAACAAGATAATAAGGATGGCTTTAAAAGGCCCGGAGTACCAAACAAGTGTCTCGTGTTTATAAAATTACGACCAATAGTTTGTATAGAACCAATGCAAGCTCCAGGAAAATAACATTCAAACACGGATACTTACATATGAAAGAATTACGGTAAAAAATGGAAAATATGTGGCTCAAAGTCATTATGCTCTTGAACTTTGTAAGTAAGCTAGCCTTATGCCTTTGTGGTGAGAACCATTTTTTGAGATAAAAATAATTTTAAATCTTTCAAATGGAAAGGTTATGAAACTCATGAAAATTCAACAAGCAATATTACGAGTAGCAAATAGTAAGTGATCATATAATAAATTTTTTAAGAACACTAAATAGTAAAAGATTTTATACTGACGTGGGTTGCATCCCACAAGGCGCATGATTAATGTCTTGAACCTGATGCATCCATGGCAATGTTTATAAAAATTTGATGGTGATTTTCGCAAGTGTACGAAATCGTGTAAGTGGTAAAATTTAAATGATAAGACCAAGTGTCCGACTCGAGGATCACATTATATTGTCGAATAGTACTTATAACTCAATTAAACAAAAATGTGTTGGATTTGTTGGATAGAAAAAAAATTAAGTGAATAAAAATTGGTTTGAACGGATTTTCCTAGGCATACCTGAAACTTGTGCATGACTCGTGCGCCTTAATACCCTGTGCGCCTCGCTAAGAATTAGAATTTCAAAGGCCATCAACCAAGCATGACTTATGCGTTAAAGCACATGATTGTGCGTCTTGTGCATAAACCAAAATGGATGTTCCAAACTTTTGAAATTCTCTGGTTTATGGCTTGTAACTGGAAATTAATGTCTTTTCTATGATTTTAGGCTATCAATAGACCTCATTTCTTAGGGAAAGGGGACTTTTCACTTGTGATGTTACACTAAAGTTGAATCAAGTTCTTGTATTCTTCTTAAGCTTTTGTTTTTTATTTTCTTTACTTTCCAGTCTTTTATTTTTTGTCCTTTACATTTCCAGTGATATACTTTTCTATCATTTACCTTTATGTCTTCATGTTTTAATCTTTTGTCTACTATGATCATGTGTGAGTAGACCTCTTTAGTATTGGCGTTGTGGGAATAATCTAATGATTTAATCCTAGACATTCTCAAGCCTATACTCTATTTTTTAAATTTCTTATTCTAATCTAACCTCATTATTTTCCAATCATATTTCAAATAACAAATGAAGTATCAAGATATAAAGTTTGATATTGGAACAAATGAGGTTAGATAAGATAATCAAAAGATGAGAATAATTTTATGTCTTTGAGACAATATTGAAGTAACATATAAATTCAACTTCCTTACATTATGTAAACTTTTGATCAGCCTCATTATATATAATCTTGTTTTCATTATAATCTTGTTTTCATTATCTTGTTCTTAATGCTTTTTCCAAACTGACAATTCTAAAATTTATCTTTTGATTTACTAAGTGCTTGACAAATACTTTCTAGATAACATTTATATAATAGTTTCATTTGTGGATGTTATTTGTTAGACATATGACTAAACTAACAGTCATAATCCAATATCATATCTTAATGTTGTTGTATAGATTAACCGAGTGTGACATCAAAAGTTAATAGGTACATACATCTATCTTCATTTGTTGGACACAAAAATGAACGATGAAAGAAAGGTGAAGATATAACTGAAAACTTAAAATTATATAATCGATCGAAATGATACATTGGAGAGTAGTTAACAAAATCTAATCCCACTGAATCTTATTTCTCTGTTATTTTGCTTTCAATTTAGCATTTTTGCATGAACTTATTAAAAACAATCAAAACTAAAGTAAAAATAGTGTTCATAACACATGCAACGGAATAAAGTTTGGATCTATTTTACGCTTAAATTATAAAATTATAAATTAGATACTAAAAGTGTACCTTTGTATCAATTCTTGAAGCATGAAAAATTCTTCAAAGATGTGAAGACTCTACGTGTATCCACACCGAGATCAATTCTTACCCTCAACCTTTGAGTAGTGGAACAAGAAAAAAACTAGAGCATATTTATGTTTTGTATTGTTGTTTGTTGTGTGACCCTGTAG
>Ga0228711_1003048_pt1 | contig 25977 bp, 10 predicted proteins | sample MedpolnodulmetaG_2_FD_177996 | JGI IMG/M metagenome (GOLD analysis project Ga0228711, IMG submission 177996) | Root nodule microbial communities from Medicago polymorpha collected in Santa Monica, California, United States - brown nodules | ecosystem: Host-associated > Plants > Roots > Nodule... | reverse complement strand
CATTTCTCTTGAATTGATTGAGTTCATCTTGCATTGCTAAGATCCATCCATCATCAGCTAGTGCTTCATCAACTTTTGTAGGTTCTATCATGGACAGCAATCCCAAGGCAGACTCTTCTGGTCTGAAGTGTGATCTTGTTCTTCTGGGACTTTCTTTGTTGCCAATGATTTGATCCTCAGGATGTGAAGACTTGTACTTGAATGAGTTTCTGGACTGGATAACTTGCTGAGAATCATTGTGATCTTCTTCAGAGGCTTCTGTAGTTGGAACATCAGGAGCTGCTGCAGCTTCTGGAATTTCAGGGGCTGTTACAGCTTCTGAAGTACCATTCAACTCTGAAATCTGATCAGGTTCTGAATAATCATCAGAGTCTTCTGAACCTGCAATATCAACCTGCTCTGGAGTTTCATCTCCAGGCTCTTTGTCATCAAATTTGACATGCATAGATTCTTCAACACAGAGTGTTTCTGAATTATACAGTCTGTATGCCTTAGACCTTTCAGAGTAACCTAAAAAGATACCCTTTTGAGCCTTTGCATCAAATTTCTTCAGATAGACTTTGTTGTTTAAGATGTAACATGTACATCCAAACTGATGAAAGTAAGATATGTTAGGCTTGCTACCTTTAAAGAGTTCATATGCTGTTTTGTTCAACAAAGGTCTGATATAGATCCTGTTCTGAACATTGTGAATGGGATGACAGCTGCTTCTTGTTCCAGTTTGTTGCAACAAATGATGTCCTTACCTCGTCGAAACTGACTTTTTATTTGAACGTGCCAGTATTAGTGATAGTTGTGGACAATTATTTTGTTGTTAAGCTCTGTGAATTCTGCTGAGGATTGTACACTTTATTTTACTGGTGTTATTTTGTACTAAATTTGTCTTGATATTTATCCATTGCACCAAATTCACCCCCTCTCTAATATCTTTGATAAGACGTATATTTTCCTAATTTAAAAGCGAACTATTTTACTGTTTGTGAGAAAGAAAATGCAAGATAATAATATGGTCTTGGTACTTGTGCAGTATTTAATGTACTTCTTTACATTTAATAATAGGTATTCAATTATAAACTATTATCATAACACGTCTTTCGTACCCTCCCTTCCCAGAATATTTTTCCCACGTTGGAATGAAGAACTAGTGAGCCAATGAGCTAAAGATGAAGCCACCAATTTGGGGATTTCAAAGTACATTCAAATGGAATTTGGAAAGTTGGGGTGGGTTAAAAAAAATAAATCATGGAGTCCAAGGCAGTCCAAGGCTCACATTCATAAATATGGATATAATCTCTTAATTAAAAGCCAATTGTTATAAGTATATCAATCCTTTTACCTTCCTCATACTTGTAAGTTGTCGAGTTAAGGACTAGGGATATAAATGACTTTCACAACTGTTTTAGTTAAGGAATAGGGTTAGTAATGACTACCACTTATTAACTTAAGGATTAAGGTTAGAATTGACCTTTTCCATTTTTTAGTTAAGGAGTGGAGAAAAAACTAACTTAAATCACTTGTGTAGTTAAGGACTAGGGATATAAATGACTTTCGCAACTTTTTTAGTTAAGGAATAGGGTTAGTAATGACTACCACTTATTAACTTAAGGACTAGGGTGAGAAATGACCTTTGCCATTTTTTATTTAAGGAATATAGCACAAAACACTTAAATCAATTGTGTAGTTAAGGACTAGGGATATAAATGACTTTGACAACTTATTAAGTTTATGACTAGGGTTAATATTGACTTTCGAAACTTCAAGGAGATAATCGCCAACCTCAAGTCTTAGGGTTAGGGTTAACAATGTTCAAGGAGATAATCGTCAACGTCAAGTCTTAGGGTTAGGGTTAACTATGTTCAAGGAGATAATCACCAACTTCAAGTCTTAGGGTTAGGGTTGACTATGTTCAAGGAAATAATCTCCAACTTCAAGTCTTAGGATTAGGGTTGACAACGTTCAAGGAGATAATTGCAAACTTTAAGTCTTAGGGTTTCAATTCTTTGGGTTAGGGTTGATTATGTTCAAGGAGATAATCGCCATCTTCAAGTCTTAGGGTTAGGGTTAACTATGTTCAAGAAGATAATCGCCAATTTCGAGTCTTAGGGTCAACAATGTTCAAAGGAGATAATCGCCAACCTCAAGTCTTATGGTTAGGGTTAACAATGGTGTTCAAGGAGATAATTTAATTAGCAATAATATTTCCTTAAAATATTATTATTTAATATATAATTCAATATTATTATTTTGAACGAGATAAATTGCTTAGAATAAATTTCCTAAAAATAATGATTTTTACCACATAATTTTCCTTAAAATAAAACATACTTTAAGTAGCAATACCATAAACAATTGTTCAATTTCTTTAAAAAATAATACATATGCGTTTTTTTTTATTTTTTAATTAACAATATGACTGAATGTAATTACATTGAAAAATTAATTAACAACCACCAAGTAATGATGATACATTGAAAAAGTCACATTTTAGAAATTCAATGTGCCTACACAGCAGTCATATTGCTTCCCACTATTAATCTGAACCGATTACACCTTTTCATGAATGTCTATATAAACCACTTCATCTATCCCAGCACATCTTTTCCATTCACCTTCTTTTATAAGTTTTAAAAAAGGTTCTTCTTTTATAAGTTTTCCATTCACCATAATTTCAGACTTCAAATTGCATCGTAGAATTAACTAAAACTCAAACATGGCGGAAGAAACTACTGAGTTGTCGTGCACGGTTTTACCAGCATAACTGATGATCGAAATCCTTTTGAGGGTGAAGTCAGACAATCCACTACAATTAAGGTGTGTTTGCAAGTTGTGGAAATCGCTCCTTGTTGATCCTCGATTCATGGAGAATCACATTCTTAGATCGACCACTGACATGTGTGATCTACTGAACAAGGCTCTTGAACACTACCATGCTTTCAAATTGCAGTATATTACAAATAACCTGGTTGCGCGTCAAGAAGATGGACCCGACGATGAAGAGATATATTCGGTGGTGAATGCATTTCATGAGGTTGAAAGACTTTGGAAGAATGTGGAGAAGCATATTGAAGAAGAAAAAGAAAAGAAACACGGGATGATGAAACGAATTGCTCAGTTCAATCATCTTTTGGTGGTTGTTAGATATGTGAAAGAGAACTTGAACACTATGAGAGATATTATGCAAAATCTGGAGGATAGAGTGAAATGTCATTAAAACTGTTTGCAAATTTATCTTAAGTCAAGAACATCTTCCTCTTCATCCTCTTAGTTGTCATTTTTTCTTTGATTCTCTCTTTTATGAATTGTTACAACTTCTGGTTTATTTGATTAACAAAACAGATGATTGATTTAAAATGTATTTGTTCATCTTCTTAGTTCATCTTGATTTAAAATGTATTAGTTCATCTTCTTAGTTCATCTTCTGGTTCATCCTCTTAGTTCATATTATTGGCAACCCAATAATGACTTTTGCCAATTCCAAGTTGCAAAAGTGATTATTGGGTTGCCAATAAGATGAACTAAGAGGATGAACCAGAAGATGAACTAATACATTTTAAACCAAGATGAAAAAAGAAGATGAACTAATACATTTTAAATCAATCATCTATTTTGTTAATCAAATAAACCATAAGTTGCAACAATTCATAAGAGAGAGAATCAAAGACAAAATGACAACTAAGAGGATCAAGGCGGAGATGTTTTTGACTTGAGATAAATTCGCAAACAATTTTGATGACATTTCACTCTATCCTCCATATTTTGCATAATATCTCTCATAGTGTTCAAGTTCTCTTTCACATATCTAACAACCACCAAAAGAGGATTGATCTGAGCAATTCGTTTCATCATCCCGTGTTTCTTTTCTTCTTTTTCTTCAAAAATCTTCTCCACATTCTTCGAAAGTCTTTCAAGATCATCAAATGCATTCACCACCGAATGTATCTCTTCATCGTCGGGTCCATCTTCTTGACGTGCAACCAGGTTATTTGTAATATACTGCAATTTGAAAGCATGGTAGTGTTCAAGAGCCTTGTTCAGTAGATCACAGATGTCAGTGGTCGATCTAAGAATGTGATTCTCCATGAATCGAGGATCAACAAGGAGCGATTTCCACAACTTGCAAACACACCTTAATTGTAGAGGATTGTCTCACTCCACCCTTAAAAGGATTTCGATCATTAGTTCTGCTGGTAGAACCGTGCACGACAACTCAGTAGTTTCTTCCGCCATGTTTGAGTTTTGGTTAATTCTACGATGCAATTTAAAGTATGAAATTATGGTGAATGAAAAACTTATAAAAGAAGAACCTTTTTTAAAACTTATAAAAGAAAGTCAATGGATATTTGCATTGTTTTCCATTTGTTACGTATTATTCATCAACTATGTTGTTGAAAGTATTTGAATTAGAATTTCATTAAAGTTGTTTACGTTGAGGCTGTAGTGCCAATTTTGTTGAATAATGAATTAATTTTCCGCTGCGATGTAATTGAATTTTGAGAAAGATGTTTTAATAAATAGTAATTTTTCTCTATTTATATTTTAATGTAGTGTGACATTCCGTTTAATGTTGAATGCTCTGATTATATGTATTATTTACATTGTTGGGAAAACGGGGTGTTACAATTACATTCAGTCATATTGTTAATTAATAAATAATAAAAAACGCATATGTATTATTTTTTAAAGAAATTGAACAATTGTTTATGGTATTGCTACTTAAAGTATGTATTATTTTAAGGAAAATTATTTTAAACAATTTATCCCGTTCAAAATAATAATATTGAATTATATATTAAATAATAATATTTTAGGGAAATATTATTGCTATTTAAATTATCTCCTTGAACATTGTTAACCCTAACCCTTAGACTTGAGGTTGGCAATTATCTCCTTGAACATAGTTAACCCTAAGACTTGAAGTTGGCGATACTCCTTCTAAAAAACTTGAATTATATATTAAATAATAATATTGAATTATATATAAAATAATAATATTTTAAGGAAATATTATCGGTACTTAAATTATCTCCTTGAACATCATTGTTAACCCTAACCATAAGACTTGAGGTTGACGATTATCTCCTTTGAACATTGTTGACCCTAAGACTCGAAGTTGGCGATTATCTCCTTGAACATAGTTAACCCTAACCATAAGACTTGAAACCCTAAGACTTGAAGTTTGCGATTATCTCCTTGAACGTTGTAAACCCTAACCCTAAGACTTGAAGTTTGCGATTATCTCCTTGAACGTTGTCAACCCTAACCCTAAGACTTGAAGTTGGCGATTATCTCCTTGAACATAGTGAACCCTAACCGTAACACTTGAAGTTGGCGATTATCTCCTTGAACATTGTCAACCCTAACCCTAAGACTTGAAGTTGGCGATTATCTCCTTGAACATTGTTAACCCTAACCCTATGACTTGAGGTTGGCGATTATCTCCTTGAAGTTTTGAACATATGCCTTCACACTTGAAATACGAATGCAAGGGCAACGATCGGGAAAAGGGTGGAGATTGGAGGCGACGATGAAATGCAAAGTCTGAGTGAATTGTAGAAGATGGAAGGGCAACGATCGGGAAAAGGGTGGAGATTGGAGGCGAAATCCTTCTACTATGGTGGAAGAGGAGAAAGAACAAGATGAACAGGGTAGGTTTTTCTGAAAGAATAGGGGATGGTTCAAAATCTGTTTTTTATCTTAATTTTAATTTTTTAACTTAATTTTTAACATATGGTTTAAATTGATCTTTTAAAAACAAAAAGAAAATAGTGCAATTATAATTAGTTTAAGGGCTAAAGTACAATTAAATTTGCCTAAAGGAACACAGTACATACCATGCATCCGCCAGTATGACATGGCATCACTAACAAACGTGGCGCGTTCTTATTAGTTGTAGGGTTACTTCACCGGAGAAGTCATTTTCGGAACTTCACCATAAAATTTTCCATGAGTAAAATATTACGGTTGATCGAGCAAACTAAGCACATTGTATAAGACAAAGAAATAGAAATGATCTTCAACCAAAGCATCAGATCTTCAATTGGAGCTGCATCAAACTGACCAACAGTCCAACACATAGCAATGAAATTAAGTATATAGTGAAGTTACATCTAGTCATGAAGAATAAGTGAAAAAATTTCTCATCTAAAAACATTTTGCTGTGAAATTTTTGCTCAAAGAAAAACACGTGGAATCAAATACATGGGAAGATGAATACTTACCGTGTACAAAAAAGTTCCTTTCACTTTGAGTCCTCCTGAACTTTTTGTCATGCTTCTTCACATATTTCTTAATAAATATATCTACTGATTTTTAGCAGTCCCAAACCTTGTTCTCTAAACATAACAAGAAAGTTTCAATTTATATAAATATATCAATAGAAACTTGATGAAGATCAGGAAGTTCGAAACATAACAAGAAAGTAAAAAAGGAAATAAAAATAGAAACTCACATTAAGCTGAGGAGGATTTCATTTCACAAGTTGAGTAAGTAATTAATTCAACTCTAAAAGCAAAAGTAGAGAGGGTAGAAGCTAGAAATTAGGGTTTGGATTTGGACAAAGTGCAATGATGAATGATGGTTAAAACATGAACTGAACCAAAAGAATGTTGGCCGAATTTTAAAATTGTTTTGAGAGATAAGTAGACTGGGATTACAAAATGCTTCAGGTGATGAGTGTATTATGTTTGCTTCAACTTAGATTATATAAAGGCCTTTGCTCATCAACCGAGTGAAGTAGTTGAACTTGAATAAATGTAACTAGGCTGGTTAGGTGGCTCACACTCTTTCTAACACTTTTCACTTGAGTTTAACCATTTTATATAGAATCCAGTTTTAAAGTGTGATATCTACATGAATTTCATCCAACAAAGCAGGTGTTAGAGACAGCATTATAAAAAGGTTGATCCTAGAATTCTTCATCAAAAACACTTATTTTTCGGTACCTAAGTGGATTCTACCTTTACATATAATTTATTTATAACTTTTTTATTAATAGTACATAATAAACACTTCATTACTCCAATCCAACAGCTCTAAAAAAGTTATAAGTGAAAGCAACATATCAATTACCAATAACTCTACCTCATCCGGTCATTAATATAACAAAAAATCAATATTTTAGATTCATTAATTAAATGATGTATGTGGTTTATAATAAAGATTATATACATCATTAATTATATAAATCTACAATGTAAATTTTTACTTATAACAATGACCATATGATGTATACTATAAGAGAGGGGATCCATTGACTCCAAACGTAAATCTGGAGACTTACTCCAAATCTTGACCCTTTATTTTAATAATAATTAATGGTTGTGATTAATTCATAATAATTGTTAAGGTGGGGTGTTTTTAACTCCTTTCAAGTCCACAACAATCAAGCCAATAACCGTTCCTTTATTCTTCTCTCTCAACCCTTTTCATTTATTTCAATTTTCAAAAGCCTCCATGCTTCTCTTTTCGGGTTCTTCATTAGGGTTCTTCACAGTGAAAATTAAGGGTTTTTTTTCCTCCAGAAATCTCATTAGGGTTTATCTGATACAACATCTTTGATTGTTAATTCGTAAGAAATTGATTCTATGTTGTGGTGTCTCACGGCTTTTGGATGATGACATACAACAACATTTTTTTTTCAATTGATTAATACAACATTGTTCACAAAAAATATAAAAGGCATCGATTTATGAAAAATAAATAAATTAGAAAAGCTTCTGTCAAAAAAAATATGGTAGAAAGGACACGGAAAAAAGAAAAGAAAAGAAGAAGGCATCGACAATAAAAAAAGAAGGCCTCTATATTCAAAGGAAGGACATGTTCTTAACACATAATGTAGTAGGTAGAGGTGATAAATTACATGGACAATTGACGATAATTGATGTGTATTGTGAGAAAGATAATTGTGAATTGTTTGTATATGGTTGGGAGAAAAGTGTGTGGAGAGAGGAAAACACCCCACCTTAATAATTATTATGAATTAATCATAGCCATTAATTATTATTATTATCAAAATGAAGGGTTAAGATTTAGAGTAAGTCTTTAGACTTACTCTTGAAATCAATGAATCCCTTCTCATATTATAATATTGAAAGATTGTAGAACCTGCGAGAAGAGAGTACTTAATTGAACAATCTTGCTCCACAAACACTAATAATATATTCGTCTCGTAAGATACCTACAAGATATCAATGCTTTAAAGAGTCAAACATCTTCCATTAAAGACGGTCTGAGACAATCATTTAAAGGTCGACACAATTCACTTTAGAATGAATTTGTTTTTTTTCTTTCTTTAAAAAGCAATTATTTGTTGTACGAGAATCAAAATTATTGGATTCCATTTCGTGTTGACAGTGGACCACCATTTCAATTTCCAACCGCACATATTTCCAATCAGTTCATCATCACTGAAAAGTGAAAACCAAGCTAAACTCATATGTGTACTTTAACATCTTATACAGATTCAGCTATTCTAAGATCAACAATTCACTTAAAGTGAATAATATTAATCATTAATTAATATATTAAATATAAATATTACATATTCATTATAAAAAATTATAAAGTTGTTAAAATAATAATTCTTGATTTTCTTAATAAACACTTTACTCATTTTAAATGATATAGAAGGTAGGAGCTCTTGATCTACAATTGTCTTGATGTTAGTTTATTGGGTCTGCATATTTTTCCTTTAAGATAAATTTACTAATCATTTTTTGATAACTTAGTTAACTATCTTTTAAAATAGGAAAAATTATTCATGTATGTAGTCCTTTAATTTTGACCTTATTTCTTGGATTGATCTATTATAGTTACTTCTCAAATTGTTGTATTAAGTTTCAACACATGCACACCATGATATAGTGTATAAATTTCCGTTAGACTCATGTTAAAAAAATTAGTTTTGTTATTTGAACAACCATTTAATTGACAATTTATGAGATAACTATGAATTTATAAAGAAAAAATATTTATTGACACAAAAATTAAAACAATAAAGATATAAAGTAAATACATAATGTGATTATGAAAGAAAAAATTATCACAAAATGATTGTATAAATATCATTTCTTTAAAAAAAGTCTATGCGGTTGTCAAATGCTAGTGTGACGTTGTTTAAATGACAACTCCAAATCAATAAGTAATAATTTTAGAGGGTTTTTGGTAGGTTTGATGGTTATTTTGGAGGGGTTTTGCAACGGTTTGGCCCAAAATTTGTTTCTGCTACTGCGCGGGTGTTTAGATTTTGGTTTTTGGAGATGACTTTTTGATTTTGGTGATTAGTTTTTGAGGAGTGTTATTTGAACAACCAATTTGGTGACAACTTATTTGACAACCATAATTTACAAAGAAAAAGTAGCATTGACACGGGAACCATAGTAATAGAGAGATAAAGTAAAAAATAATGTGAGTATGAGAGAGAAAGTTGTCACCAAGTGAATATTCAAATATCATTTCTCTTAGTTTTTATTGGTTTTGGGGGCCACATTAGAGGATGTTTTTGGTTTGTTCGTAGAAGTTTGTGGGTGTTTCTGGTTTGTTTGTAGAAGTTTGTATTTGATGTATGAGTGTTTGCTTAGGTGTTCCGCATATATACGACACACTTTTCAAATTAATATGTGAGTAATTATGATATGTGAGTTGCTATTTCTTATTACTGCTATTTCTAGGAAATGACTATGATCAAAATTACATATGATAAATATTAATATGTGAGTTGCTATTTCTATTTCCTTGAAAATTACGTATGATTTTGATCATAGTCTAAGAAAGCTACATATTATTTTGTTTGTTCTCATTTTTTTTTTGTTATTATAATTGTTATTGTAGTGTTAATTAAGGACCACACATTAAGCAAGTTTTCTCATATTGTTTAGATTTAAAGTTTATGCCATTGTTCTTGCACTAATAGGTTTTCTTTTCTATCTCTAATTTTTTTGTATTCGTATGTTTTATTATTTGTCTAACTTTGTTCTTTTATGCAGATGGTTATGATTTCTGTGTGTGCACGCGCGCGCAAGCGTGCGTGTATGTTGAAAATAATATTTAATATAGTCATTATTTATTAATTGTTAGAAATCTTAAAATAACAAAATAATATTGAAATAATACAAATATAATTTAAATTTTTACTTTTACAAATTTTGATTACGCACCACTGTTCTTAATATATTTAATACAACCGACATCAAATTAGATTGATATGAATATGAAGGCAAAAAGAAGTTAAGGTTGAAATAACCAATAAAATAGCTTGCAATGAAATCGCACTTGCAACATGAACTATGATACTCATTTACATAGCATTTGAGCTTCGAGTGAGCATATTTACAAAATTTGACGTACGAAATTTTTTTTAAAAACAAAAATATGAGGCCTAAAAAAACCGAGGGCCTAAAGCCCTTACTTTATTGGAATCCCCCTTAGGCCGGCCCTAAGGGCTACAATAAGCAAGTTTTTTCATTTCTGTTAGGTTTATAGATTATGCCGTTGTTCTAGCCGTAATAAAATTTTTAAGAGTGTTTTCTTTTTAGATCTCCACTTTTTTTCGTTGTTAATTTTTTTTTTATTTGCCTAACTTTGTTGTTTTATGTAATATGTAATAATTTCTATACATTTTTTAGTTGTTTCATAAAGATATCACTTCATCTTCATTAGATGTGATTCCACTATCAACTTAGTTTCATTCCTTTGTGCTATTTTAACCTTTGTTATATCTTAATTGATCAGCAATTGCCACTGCCAGAGGGCAATTTGATGCGACTCCCATTAAAGATCCTTTGCTTTTCAATGTCCTTTGTTTTTGTCTATCATCCATAAATCGATGGTGTTTAGTCTAAAGTTGAAAGTTGTGTGAGTTTGAGCATTTCCTATTTGTTTGTCATATGTTAATATTCTATGATTGAAGAGATGTAATTGATTATAATTTATTAGTCAATTGCTAAAATAATCATTTAAAATGATTGTTTAGAATTAAGTGAAAATGTTAGAGTCGCCTTAGCTAAGCGATTCCCCTGTCTATTATACGATGGGACATGTAAGAAGGGTAAACGGGACACCGTTTACAGGAGTTAATATATCTCCGCCTTACCAATTTATGTTGAGGTAACTAACTTATTAGTGGTTGTTTTTTTGTTACGACCCCTAAAGTTCACAAGTCAGATAAATTAGGATTCCAGATTAATTCTCATGTTCAGAATTCTAAACATTTAGATGTATATGTATGAAAATGGTTAAGAATAAATATGATGTACACTACCCACTGAGAAGGTAGTTCTCACCCCGCTTTTAATTTATTTTTATCAGGAAATAAAATTGGAGAAGGATATTTTTGTAGTAGCATATTTTAACAACTTGGAGAAGGATCATTTTTGGAGCGCTACTTTGCTACTTTTTTTGAGGTGGGATTGATGTTTCATGTAGCTCCACCGTGTAGATATTTTTATTTTATAGTTACTCTGATGTGGTATTTATGCCTGACATTCCAGAGACCACCTTTGTATATTATGATGTTAACATTGTATAATATATTCCAGATGTCTATTATATGGTGTTACAATACAACTAAGTATCATCAAATAAAATTAATGACTACCATGTAAAAATGATTTGTTTTTTTTTTTCTTCTAGTAGCCAAATGGCTGGAGTTTTTTTTTTGTTTTTTGCATAAAATATGAAATATCCCTATCAACTGAGCTAAACTCATAAAAACAAACAAGATCTCCCAAACATTTGCTTCTTCATTTCTTTAAAAAATTGGCTTAAGGCTTTCAATTAGGACCAAATTTAACACACCTATAGTTTAAGGTCTTTTTTTTATATGTATGAAGGTCTTCTTTTTTTTGGAAAAACGAGTAATTATTATTAATTAAAATGATATTAATAATCATTTAACAATATGTTATACTTACTGCTCATGGATAGAAAACAGTCTCCAAACTTCGGAGGAGAAAGATTTGGATCCTCCAAAGTGATTTTAAAATCTTTTGGTTAGTTATAAAAATAAGCCTTAAAAAAAGTAACAACTAACCCTCCTAAAGATCTTATCATCACCCTAAAAAAAAGATCTTATCATCAAATCCTTAGGGCCAGTCACATTCTTACACATGCACTTTAAAAAGACTACGTCCAAAATCATGTGTCTCATAATCTACCATATCCATGTGACCATAGTCCTTAGTAACAAAATGTGCACAAGGTGGTTTGCACCGGTAGAAAAATTAATCATGGTTCACTCCATTAGGAGCATAAGGTATGTGAGAACAATTGGACATTTCTAGGCCTCACCTAGTTCCATATACAATCTGAAAATTTGTAAACATACGATTCGGAAAATACAATCTGAAAATTTTGAAAAAACTGAACTTTTCTCTTATTAATATTCATTGTTTTTCGATCAAATAAGAGATAATGATTTCTACCTTTGTTAAGATTTTGTTTTTTCTTCAAAAAAAAAAAAGATTTTGTTTTTTCATGTATTTTTTTATTCTGTAAGATAACATACAAGAGTTATCTCCCGAATCATACTAGCTATGAATTTGGGAGATATGTACTGAACTGCTCGTGTGTGCCATTTGATTTGTGTGAATATTTGCTTTATATTTTGTTTGTTGATATATAATTAGATATGGTTAAACCTCCCGTTAATCGAAATCTGAATCCAAATCTCTATTCCGTTGGTCTCACGAAATATTTTGTCTCTACAAAAATATGAAGATCGAGACGAGATGATAAATTGGGTACATGTCAAGCAAGAAACGTAGGATTTACTAATGTAATAAAAAAGGCGATAGTGGTTCCGGACATAGAAAAATGAAGCTTGTGTTGGGTTGTAAAAGAGGTGGTGAGTATAAAGGGACAAAGAAGAAGTTGAAATGAGAAGGCACAGGTTCAAGAAAATGTGGGTTTCCATTTAGGTTGCATGATGCATCAAAATTATAGATAATCGGTGTTGTTTTAAGTTTGCATAATCATAAGATTAAGCAAAAGTTAGAAGGTCGTATTTTGGTCGGTTGTTTAAATGCAAAAGAGGCAAAGCTTGTTGGTGACATGACAAAGAATTTGGTGAAACCAAAAAATAATTTGTTGAATGTGAAAAATAGACAGAAAGACAATTTAACGATTGCAAATAAAATTTATAATGCACGTCATAGATACAAACATACTATCATAGGTTCGGGTACAGAAATGCAACGACTGTTGAAGTGTTTGGAAGACAACACCTATGTTTTCAAGTATAGAACGGTTAGTGGGTCAAAAATTGTTCAAATATATTTTGGGCATATCTTGAATATGTGCAATTATTTAACACTTTTCCTACAGGTTTGTTGATGCATTCCACTTATAAAACCAATAACTGCAAAATGCCATTGTTTGAGATAGTTAGGGTGACCTCTACATAGAAGACATATTTGTTTGGGTTTGCTTTTATGTCTTGTGAGAAAGAAGAAAAATTTACTTGGGCTATACAATTATGTATTAATCTTTTGAGGGATACAATATTGTGTCAATCAACTGTCTAGAAAACTTTTTTGATTACAATCAAACTTTAATATGATGTCTCTACAGTTAAGTTAGTAAGTTTAACATTTTTTCAGCCATTTCATTATCTATTTTAAAATCCTAATTTCTCCACTAATGAAATTCACTATTTTGTTTCGTTCATCCTTTTTTTTTTATAAGGCACACAAAAAAAATACTAAATGTCAGGATTAGGGGCCTGAACCCATATACAGAAGAACATTACACCAAAGCCAAATTAAGGCAAAACACTCTAAGCTGGCAGAGATGGTTACATGATCCAACAAAGCCTACAAAAGGAAGGATAAAGCAAAAAATATTATTCTAGCCAAGGGGTGTGAGGTTCCAATTGCGCAAATTAGGCCACAAATTGGAGAGTTTCTATTTCAAAGCAAGTGTTGTCAATGGTGTATCCCCTTGTGCAAAGTAACTCTGCCATGGAGGTTGTACCTACAATCAGCAACACCAAATTCATACTCAGCTTGCGAGATTTTGATACGCACCGAGGTTCCCATAACAATTTTGGGGGGAAATTGATTCAATTGAAGATCACAGTGACAGGAGAGAGCTTGCGCAAACGATTTTCCAGTTTCCGGTGGCTTCTCCGCCGTAATCACCGCCGGATCCATGGAGGCTAAGCATGCCCATAGTGTTTCGTTCTTCCTTATCGTAACTCCAAATTGAGTAAAATCAAAGCCAAAATGACCGTCCAAATGGTAAGTATTTTATCCATTAATTTATTTTCCATTTCAAGATAATTTTCCTCTTGCCAATTTTGAATTCTATTTTATCCCGTCGACAATATTTGTCAACTTTGACATATTTGGAGACTAAAGAGTTAAAGAAACGGAAAATTTTAGTTTCGGACATAGATTTGAATGTGAAAGCATCAAAATAACAGCTAAAGAAATCGAAGGTTTTAGTTATGAACTTAGATTATCATGTGAAAACATCAAAACAAGGTATGAGGGTGAGAGTGAGTTTTAATTTATGACTGTAAATTTAATGAGATAAAAGGGAAAAGTCGTATATCCTAATACTTCATCTACTACAAATGGTCATAGCCATTTGAGAAATATTAAAACTAATGTGTAAATATGAAATTGTGAAATAAAATAAGAATTAGTGACATTTTTAATCTATGTTGTTGTGGATTAGTTTCTATGCTGCTCATTGAATTGTTATGATTACTCAACATTTTTTTTATTCAAATTGTTTGTGTCGCTTTGTATTTGATGATGTTCAAATATATTAAAATGAGATGCTTGAAATTTTTTATGTGAGAAGTATTAAAGTTACTATGTTCATGTGTCTATGTGTGCATCGATAATTACTCTATTAGTCGATGAAATAGTGATAGTTCTAACTTATACTGTAAATGGTGCTCCTAAGGAGTATCCTAGTCCAACGAGGGGAGAAATTAGATGTTAGGAATCTTGAAAGGAGATTATTTTATCACCATATAGACAGGTATGAAAAGTTTAAGCAACGTTATCAAAGTATAAGACTCATAGGGTTTGTATGGTACACCATCACTAGAGAGAAGTATCATACTAGATATGACGCAATATTAGTATTATCATCTACTGATTGAGTGTTTGAGAGTAGAATAGTAGCAAGGAGAGAAGAGGTTTAGAGTTTAGGAGCATGCATATAATTATTGAATTGTAACTTGAATTTTTAGGTCTTGTGAGTTCTTAAAAATGTTACTTATGCTTCATGATTTATAATAAATGTGATTTCATATGGTACAATGCTTGATAATTTTGCAGTTTTTTCACAATTATTTTATTGTATTACATGTTTTTTGAAACCCACCACTTAGTTGGTTGTTTTTGTTTATCTAGGTCATGCGTTTGCAAAATCGTAGTAAATACATGTTGATAATAATCTTAGAGTTCAGGTATGGGAGAAGTCCGCTCTAATAGTGACACTTAGGAGATGGTTATAATGTGAATGATGAAATTTTTAAAGGAAAAAATTGTCCTGCTTTATTGATATAACAATTATTTTATTTATTGATATTTTTTATTATAATGTGAATGATGAAATTTTTAAAGGGAAAAATTGTCCTACTTTATTGATATAACAATTATTTATTTATTGATCAATTTGAAATTTGAAAGTTGTAGAAAGGAGACACCGTCACCGAGAGAGATTTTGTCAAATAAAATGAACATAATTCTATAACACTTTGCATAGAGATATGGAGTAACTTATAAGGGGTTTCGGTATTAAATAGTTAGAGTATTATAGAGAGGAAACAAATCAGGAAAAGTATAAAAATTAATGGTTTTCTTTGAATGTGTAAAATATACACTCTTTTTTAAAATAAACTGTGTATTTACCCGGAGATGTCTGGGTTATACATATAATTAAGGATGACAAAAATTTGTTATGCATGATATTCGCAAATAAAATTCATCATAGACCGGTACATAACGAATATCTTAAAGGGTGCACACAAATAGAACAAAAAAACTCATATTTTAAGTACCCATAAATTAATAGATGCACATGTGGATGAAGTTAACTGGATTTAGTAAAATTATTAACACATATTGAATATAATGAACAATTGTTAAGTACCTGGACTTGTAGAATCTGTACACATTATTAAATTAGTAAAATTATGCAATTGTTTGTTTACGTTACTGCGTCACCTGTCGATTGTCTAAGGGATTTATCTTTTGGATTTTCGTGGATCAAACATTCTTGTTTTGAGATCGAATATTAGTGTCTAGTTTCAAGTTTTTAGTCTGGTTTGGTGTATTCTCCAGTGGACTAGGAGTTTTGAGGGGTTTCCTAGTAATTTATTTATGAAATCTGGTGGACCGATCACTTTTGCTTCGAGATCAGGAGTCAATTTCTAGATTCAAGTTTTTGGGTTTGTGAAGCGTATTCTCCAGGCAACCTTTGGGGTCGATTAGTATTGGAATCCGAATGAGTGTTGAACGACGCGTTTTTCAAATGTTTATTTAGGCTCAACTGTGAAATAGAATATAAGGAGCTGTTATAGAAGTTTTGGTAGGTTTGTTGGTTTCTTGGAGGGGTTTTGGTGAGAACAACGGGAGATAAATGTTTGGATCTTTTTTTGATGGCCGTTCGTGATGGAGGTTAAGAATTTGCCTCAAGTTTTGTTTCTATTGTTGTGTGGAGGTTAGACATTGATTTTGGTGTTGGTAGTTGATTTTTGTATTGGTTTTTGTGGCAGCCCTCGTATATGTGGTGTCTTTGTTAATATTCTGATGTTGAAGGTGCATGAGTTTTTATTGGATTTTCCATCTATAATGACACCATTTGTTTTTTGTTTTTATGGGATTTGTTATTAATAAATTTTACCGTTATAAAATCAAAAAAAAAATATTTCCTATTTTTTGAACAATTAATTCTCTCTCATAAGTCATAAACTTCAAAAAATAATAAAATTATCTCTCATAATTGTTAAGCACATTGATTTTTTTTTTTTCTTTCGAACAGTATATAGAGAGAAGAAAAAAAAAACACCAATTGATTGATAACCAGATAACTACATTCAACCATATGGTGCCATTTTCCAAAATATATAGTTTTCTTTATTATATGCATCACTCATTGAAATTCTAATTCAAAGATTACAGAGTTTCATCACCAAGTTCTGTATTGGTGGATTATATACTATGAAATACTTATGATATAGTTGAGTTTTGTTTCCACTTTCCACATAAAATTCTAATAGAGGGTTTTAAACTATGGAGTAGAAACATTTTGGTCATGTGGATGTGGATGTGCATTAACTTCGACTCCATTACCTCCTACTCTTATTGCAGCCTTCTTTGCCTGAACAATGAAGATAATGTTGTTAAGATCCATATAGTTTATAGCAAAAATCATGTATGAATTTGGTCCTGTAAACATGCAATTTTTTGTATCTAGTTTTGTTTCTAGTGCATGTAAATTTTTGTTGTTTTTATCCTAGCAAATACACCACATTTTTTTTTGAACTTGGTCCTAATTGTTATGATTTAGTACTTGTGAAATTTGTTTATATTGGAATTGGTTTCAGTAATATGTAGAATATTTGATTTGCATCCCTCAAATATGATTGAGGTAAATGACTAAAATAAATATTGCTCAAATATTATGTGAATCAATTTGATATTAACAAATTTTGCAAGGGTTAAAACGAAAAATAGAGAAGTAAAATTGAACATATTTATCACGACAATTTTTTTAAAAAATATTTTTATATAGACAAAAAAATAAGTATATTTGATTTGCATATTTAAATATCTAAAAAAATATCATTTAAAGTATAAGGGAGGAGACATACTTCTTTTTCCCAATTGGTGCACAAGGTGACAATAAGATAACACACAACTTGCACAACAAGTGCTATCACAAGTCCTAAATATAGCCCCTGTAATTATGAAGAATCAAGATAATCTCAAATGTATAATAGCTCTAAATCAAATAGTTTACACCTTTTTTTTTTGTCACAAAAATAGTTTAAACTAAATAGTTTACTACTTAGCAACAAAGGAACATGATTAAAAATTGGTTAACTTTTACCTGTCCCTTCATGTGGTAGACAAAAGCCAATACAACTGAAAAAGGAATGCCCACCAGATAATAAGCTCCTAGATTAACAAATGCACCAAGCTTCTGCCAACCACATCCTCTAGCAACACCTATTAAATAGAATCAAACAATTAGCAAAGATATATTTTTTGGTCTATGTAATTTTTGGTCTTTTAATAATACAAGGACTAAGCCTTGTAACCTTAAGGTGTTGAGTTCGAATATCCTTAGAGAAGATCGTAAAATGACTATTGATATCAAAAGCTACAATATTGTAGATTTTGCAAATGCAAAATCAAACATGGACTAAGATCTATTAAATTGCATTATCTATTGTATATATATCATTAATAGAAGAAAAATTGAATTTTATTTTATGAGGAATTGAAGTTTTTAGTATATCGTTACCTTGGAGTGGAGTTTGAAATGAATCTACAAAGGCAGATATTGCAACAACCGGTGTCATTGAATTCACATATGTGACTACTTCATGTACATGGCTAAAAGCCTTTCCCCAAACTTTCCATAGTGACATAATGAAAGCAAACTCTAAAACTCCACAAATGAATGCCATGAATAAGGTTACTATTACAGCTAAATATGCAACATTTGGACATCCAGCTCCTAGTTCATTTGAGATTCTTGTACTGTTACATGAAAACATGTAAAATGAGACTCATTACAATCAATACCTATGAAACACAGATACTTCTCGAATTATGTGTATCCTGGTGTCAAACACGACATAACTACACTAAATTATGTAATTTTCTCAAGTTATTAACGTGTTGGCGTGTCCGTGTCCAGTGTTTGTGTCTGTATCTGTATCCGTACTTTATAGGTCAATACCATTAACAGAAATTGTTAATTATATATTTAGTCCCTCAATCTAATATAAATGTTGTCTTCGTACATAAAACTTTGAAATGTAGTTTTTGTAGCTTAACATTGGATGAGGTATCATATATAAAAATGTTTATAAGTGGAAAATATCTATTACCTTATGAATTGGGTTTTTATGACTGAATACGACCGGACCAAATTTTAATACAATATGAGATCTATCACATATTTCATTGGACCAATCAAATCACACACTATATGTCCAATTTTAGGCTTGATGGAGGTGTGTTGAGAGTCACACATTGCATTAGATATGGATACCTTATAAAGAGGGTATGTTTGAGTTAGAAGTGTTGAGAGATATGGATATATCATACAAGCTAGTTTTGTATGGTTGAGTTAGATCAAACTCAAATATTAAGAGTTTTTTTGTCTTTATTTTTTTCAAATATGTTAGATCATGCAATAATCTTATAAGGTTTTATTTAACAGCAAAATTTATTATTATCAAGTCCATGCACAAGACGAACAGGGGCCGACAAACATAAACTACAAAACGAAGGCACCATATATAGGCGAAACACTCAAAAGAAAACCATAACAACACCAATACATTGACCACCTAAATTAAGGCCATCACCAACACCAATAAGAAATCTAACCACCAAAACTAAAGTCAACACCTAAATCAAAGTCAAACCCCAACAATTACTCGCAAGTGACCACATAAACAAAATACAGTCACCTATCGTCTATTGCTCACCATGACCCCTCCAAAAAAGCAACCAACCGATCAAAAACCCCTTAAAACATAACCTCAACTTCTCATTACCACAACTGAGCCCAATTTAACACCCAAACAATGAATTCTTCCAACACACCTTTGGATTCCACCGCCACTCGACCCCTAGTCCGTTGGAGATAACACCATAACAAACCTAGAAATTTGAAATTAAACACTAACTCCCGATCTCGAGTCAAAAGCGATCGGCCCACCTGAATACAAGAAACAAATCCCTATGGCATCCTAATCCGTTTGGTTTAAGATGGTTAGGGAGGGCAGTGGATGTGGGTGCTTTTAAAGAGAAGGCACATGATAAAGTTTAGAGAGAGAAAATTGTCTTAGCAATGGCTGATTTCTTCTTAGAAGGGTTAATTGAAAATAAATCAAATATAACCCAAACAAATTATATGGCAGAGATTTAAATTAATGAATAATGATCAATTGTAACACATTTTAAAAATTGGTCGATGAATAAACTTATTATTTTAAAGTTTAGGGACTAAATCAACAACAATCCTAATTTGTTGTAGACTAAAACATAATTAAACGAAATAAATGTGTCACCATTTTTAATTCTAGTGATAGCATGCACATTATTTTGGTATCTAATTTTTATTCTAATACAATATAAATTAATAGAGTTTAGCATCCAAGACTAACCTTGCAGAAACACTAATTCCAAACGGTACCATCCAAAGCATACCAGATATATTAACACTGCAGATGAAAAAGTAAATTTAGTCATATATAACAAAGCAACAATTGTTGTATCTGAAATAAAAATAAAAAACATAAAGTTTCCACAACAAAGAGTGGGAATAATCCTCAGAACCATGACTAAAAAGAAACTAACCATATAGAAAGGACTGAAGTTTGCAATTGTGGATTAGGAAGAGCACCAGACAGGAGCACCATTATTTGAAATGTCCATGATTCTAAGCTGTAAAATGTTAGTGATACAATTGAGACGCAATTATAAATTCTCAGTGGATAAATAAAATAGCATGTGTTATAAAATTAATCAAAAGTATTGATTCAAGACTTGAAAAATAATTTCACATATGATTCAAGACTAAATAAGGAATTCTGATAAAATAATTTCACACAATAATCAAAACAAAATAAACCCAGTCAATGATTAAATTTTGAACGAGTCTTATTTATATACTTTTATTTTGTAGTAACTGCTCTTAACAATGTTAACTATGGTTTAAGCTCAGAAACTAAATAAACATGAGAAAATAACTTCAGGTAAACAATAAGTATTATTATTATTCAATATATCATGTTTGGCAAAGAATTGATTTCATCTATATAGATGTTTTTCTCTCTGTCATTCATATTTCATACCGATAATAGCTTAGTCTATGTTTGGTTCATCCATATATGAACTCAATTTTCATTATGACGTTCATGCATAGAATTATGTCACTGCATTTTATGATTCATTTGTTTTCTTTGGGCTGCATGCTTGAATGGTGCTAGTTTGACTCTGACTATGTTAAAGGATTTGTATCTAACTACTTATGACATTATAGCAATTCTAAAAAGAAAATGATGAATAAAAAAAAACTTGAAGCAGCATACACACTCAATATCCAGCGAACTCAGCAGCTTTCCCAATCATGGGCACAATCTGGCGAATCATCTCTTCCACCGTAGTGGGAATGCTTTTGTCTGGCTGTTATAAACATATGAAAGACCGGCCCGGTTCGTATCAGGGCTTCTGTTTGTGGAAGCCAGCCTGCTCATAAATGTTAGACCAACCGGGCTGACCTTCCCAGATGAAAGAAATTCAACTCCCTTTTGAGCAACTAGAACTACGAAAGGGTTGTTTTCTGGGGCCGCTTATTCTTTTTCCTATATTGTGGTGGCTTATTCAGCGAGCTGGAGCTCCTACTGTTCCCGCGCCAGCTTCCACTCTAGCTCCCTTGCATTAAATGGTCAACTAATGAACACGCATAGCATTGCAGATTAAATGAATAGCTTTTATACTTCATTTAAAATTCAAATTTTCCACCCAAATTGATTCTATTAACCAACGCTAATGACACCTATCCCTGTTCCATACACATTAACTTTCGTTCTATTTTCCATGTAGCAAATTTCTTAGCTTAGGGATGATGGTGTGACCATAATTGAATTCATATGTTGAAGATGATGGTAGTGAGACTTTGCATAAATATTCACCATAAAACATTTATTTTTATCAACACCTCACTCCAAACAAACATCTACGTATCCTTCCCTAGTAAAAGATAAAAGCAAAGTTAAATTCGCGTTTCTCCAAATAGATAAGATATCTCCACTAGTTTCTTCTGATGGTCTAAAGGGCCAAACGCAGTTCGCATCTCCCGAAAGGCTATGACAAAACTCATCCGATGCCAATTCATTTTGTAGTTTCGTGTAACACCAAAATATCAAGCATTGGTTCACTACTCCTCAACCCCCTGGAATTAAAAGAGAGAACTAGCATTGGTTCACTGTGGTTCTCTCCCTTGTTAAGTTATTACCATAATAACCAATTTTGATAATTTTACCATTTTCTATTGTAAATAAATGGCAATCCAACTGTTTTTTGTAAACCTAGAAATTTTGACAAGTGTAAAGATTTTATTGTCGTCCCATCCATTGGAGTATGAAACGAATGTGGGACTTCTGAACCTTTATCACTATTTATCAAGCGAAGTCCCGAGTCAGGTGTAGACACACGAGTATTTGGTAACACGGCAACTAACTCAGAATTGGGATCTCTACTATCTGCTGCGACAACCTCAACATCCACATTATTCTAAATCTCAAATGTTTCGATCCACAAGCAATAATTTCACCACAAACTTCTCCACTTCTTCGCCTTCGTCCATCTTCTTTCATTGAATTTACCATATTGACAAACTTTGACAAACCCAACATATTCATTACTCCAACGGACTTGCTTATATTTTTCATTTTCCCCATTTTTGCATCCCTTTTTCTAGCTCACGTAACACAAGTGCCCTCTGAATCACATAGCCTCTACAACTTCTCGCTCCCCCACCATTTCATTTACAACATCCCATATGTTGTATCATCTATTGTGTTTTCACTATAAAATAGTTGGGTCGACCCTATTTTCTGGTTGAGGAACCTGATTGTTACTTTCACACCACATCATATGAAGTGGGTTCAACCCATTATGTAACTAATCTACATTGGCCTATTAACAATTAGCGCCCCACATAACTGCTGGCCATCTCATCATCTTTCTCTCTCCAAAATGTCTTCCCTACCCCACCCTTAGCCATCCACTTTTATGTCCCGTCAGCCACCTTCCTCATAACATTGTAACTGATTCCCCTTTGACCCACATTATCAACCAATGGGTCCAATCCAGTTGTCACGACATCCTTTTATGCACCAAATGAAGCCAAATGATTTTGGAGTAGTGAGTATGTACCGTCAACCTTTCTTGTAAAACTTTCATCCTTATCCCTTGACCTAGTAGTCCTACTAACACACCTGAGATATCATTATCTTAGACCGACTCACCATCCACACCTCCAACCTCCACACATACCGCTTTACCTGGAACTTTCCGATTGCGGTACCAAAAAAATCAAAATCTCGCCGTTTTTCTAGATTATGGCGCTCTGTCCTTCCACCTCCCTTTTCAACCACCTACAAGCGAAAATTGACCCCCTTCAACACTAGATGATGATGAAGAGTGGTCCTCCTTACCAAAGTTGTGATGATATTGATTCTCACCATCATCACATTGTTTCTGGAAACCGACTTTTCATCAAAATCTCTAAAAATTTCAAGTTGTTCTGCCACCTTTTAAAAAACTCCATCCTAAATATGCAGCGAAATACCAAACACAGCCAACAACGTTGTTCATGTTTTCACGACCAAATATTGATGTCACGGGGCCATTTCCTTAATATTCAAATTCCATCACCCCTTATCTTCAACCATCTTACTCCTCACTGCAACTTCACCAATTTCATGCAATAGTACTAAACCATCACTTATCTCTACCATTTTGATGCCTGGCCCTCCTAGCATCCAATAACTAGTTTTCACTCTCAAGAAATTTTCTTCATGGACTAGGGTACTGACATAAGGTTTTTGTAGGGTTGTTGAAAATGGATGATATTTTTTATACCTCCAAGACCTCCGCCGAGCGTTTCCTTCCCACCAGCTATTACCTCATCACCCCCCATCACTTCCTTCTCTGATGAAACCTCCTTATTCACCAACTATGTCAGAAAAGACTTATCTTATTGGACATTTCTCTCCTTCCTTGTAAAGCCATTCTATTCGTTATTTCCTTTATGTTTGCCATATTCTTCTCCAAACCCCAATCATTCTTATCAAACTTTGAGAGGTTGACCTTAAGACTGAAACACCCACACCATACCGATTTCAGTTTCATACTCCACACATCTATACTTCCTTAACATTCCTAAATTTCACAAACCCAAGCCTCCTTGCCCATTTATCAAGCTTTTCCGGACTATAAACCTTTCCCACTCTCCCAAATTTAGAAAAAAAAACCCTCAAAGATCCACCACTCTACATTTAGGAAATTTGTGAAGAAAAAGGATGTGGTAATATGATAAAGATGATTGATGTAACCTATCACCCCTCCCCTAAACCTCTGCTTTGTGTGAACGCTCTCCCTTGTTTCTTCATTCTCTCCCTTCTTTCTCATCTCTCACATTGAAATTTACACACGACAAATTTCAATATGAACAAATTTGCAAGAACTAAAACAACACAACAAGGAACAAAAGTAAAAATGATATATTTCTAAAGACTAAAAATAAAAAAAATTATTGGACTAGATGCAAATATTTATATATTTGTAAGGAACAAAATATATTTAAACCTTCTTATAATCATCTATATTATATCAAAGTAAATTTTAGTTTTGTAGAAATTATCTTACCAAACCATGACTGCCGAAGGAAATGCGAGTTTGAGAAATTGAGGGATGTTGTGCAAGGATTCCATTGACAAACCAACCCAAGTCTTTTTACATGAAGATGAGAACTTCATGTAAAGTGCCAATATTACCACATTAAGCCAATTTGAGATACAAATTGCAATAGCAGCTCCTTTAATACCAAATCCAAATTTTATAACCAAAGCCCAACATAGAAAGACATGTATTAAGCTAGTGATTCCATTAGCAAGCACCATTGGAAAAACTATATTTTGGGTTTGTAGGAATTTAACAAGGCACCTAAGAAGACCATTTGCTGAAAGGCTTGGAATTGAGTAACGAGCAAATAGTTGAGCTTGTGCTGCAATAGTTTTATCTTGATGTAAAATTACCAAAATGGGTTTTAAGTATGCCAAAATAAATGATAAAGGTATACTAACAAGGGTAGTCGCAACCATTGCTCTTTGTGTATATATTCCAACCATATGATATTGTTGTGCTCCATATGCTTGCCCACAAAATGTGTCTAATGCACTTGACATACCCATCTAAATAAACATAAATATGAGTTAATTAAGAATATAGTTTGATATTTGACAAAAAGATGATACAGAACAAACGTATTATATATATAAACAAAATCTTAAACTTGAAAGTCGCATTAAATCTCATGGGTATATAACTACCCATTCTTGTATGGATTTGTGCAATGTAGTAACGAGTGTTATAGTGCTCGTTTTGCGCCTCGTGTACAAAAAGAGCTATATCCAATAATTTTTATTTTTTTTACTTTATGCTTGTATGAGAAAATATCACATAATGTATTTTAATCCAGTTTTCTATTTTATATTTTAAAAAAATATAAAAATATTTGTTGCATAAAGTAAGTTTTATAGCGAACTGTTCACCAAAAAAAAATGTTATGGAGGAAAATGATATCAATTTTACAATCCCAATTAGATAGTAATCTGTATATACTGGTTAAAAATATAGGATCTTAACTAGTTTGTTAGACTTAGTTAAGAAATTAAATCGTGAGAAATTTAACTGTCATGGTGTAAACCACTGAACTGTTCAATATTTTTAATAAACTAATAGAAATTTATATATTTCTTAAAATTTCTTTGAAGGCAAACTAAGAATAGACTAATACAACAATAACTACATCCCTGTGAGCTTAACTCAGTTGACAGAAATAATGTCTAGAATATGCCGTGGTTGGGGTTCGAAACCCGCGTATCCCTATTTTGTTGTTCATGAAAGCACTCTGATTTTTTTTTTTGAATTTATTGTGAATATTGTAACTAAATACATGGGTTTTTTTTTTTTTTTTGGAAAATTTAAT
>Ga0228711_1003047_pt1 | contig 25980 bp, 13 predicted proteins | sample MedpolnodulmetaG_2_FD_177996 | JGI IMG/M metagenome (GOLD analysis project Ga0228711, IMG submission 177996) | Root nodule microbial communities from Medicago polymorpha collected in Santa Monica, California, United States - brown nodules | ecosystem: Host-associated > Plants > Roots > Nodule... | reverse complement strand
TATTAGTAAAAGTGTCCACTAATTCTTTAAGTCATAAGATATATGCATCATTGTCTTCTTTCCTTGAAACTCAATTAAAAAATGTTTATGTGAATGTTATAATGGCTATGTTAATAATTTCTAATTCATCGTTAGCTCACAAAACTAGGGTTCATAGAGTTATTCAGCAACGGATCTAGAAATTTTTACTTGTGAAGGGAAGATTTTATATAATAAATTTTATACAAAATTTTTAGCAATATGTAAGTGATAAAATAATAATATCATTATTATTGAAAAAACAATACTTGAGATATAAACACTACACTATTGTATTTAGAAAAATTAAAGATTCTTTAACTTCTACAAATTAAAATTGTTCTTTATGTGTCTATAAATTTCCAATTTATAGGGGAAATCTATTATTTTAAGAAATGACAATTATTAAAATATCAAATATTTCAACGCATATGACATAAACATTAGTGGGGGCCAGGGGTGGCCCCGAGGGAGGGTGGGCGGGAGGGGCAGCAGCCTAGGACACCATTATATAAGGGACACCAAAATTATTATTTTTACTTAGTAGTTAGTACTATATAGACATATATCTTTTTAATTCGGTTCGATTAATTATATTGAAAATATATTTTTATAAAACTTCAACTATAAATGAATTTTTTGCAACAAAAAATGTAAGAAGAAAACTATCGGAATAATTAAAAGGACGCAATTTTATTGTTTTGTTCAGAACACTAAAAATCTTAGGACTGGTCCTGGTGGGGCAATTGCCCCCAATAAATCAATCAATTACTTGATTTATAATGTTATTGATGAAATATTTATCTATAAAATTAGGATTGAATTGGGAACAATAAGAAGAAAAATATATGCATGTTGTCATGTTTGGTGTCATAAACACTTTTAGACCTTCCACTTTAATGTTAAATGGTCATGTAAGCACTTTTAAACAAAATTGAATGAAAAAATGGATCAACTTGTTACCAAAAAAAAAAATTAAAGAATTAACTTGTTCAATATTACTTACATAAAGAATCAATTTAGAACTAAAAAAAATATAAAATAATTAATCTGATTGAAAGGTTGAACTTAAAAGCTACTAAGATTTACAAAATTTACTACTTCGTATACTTAACTACCTAGCAACAAGTTCTTAATATATCATGTTTGTTTCTACTATTGTCACAATATTTTCTTATTGATAAATGTTAAGATGAGAGCTCTTGATAACATAAACTTGTGATTGTTATTCTATAGAACAATGTATTTTATAAGTTAGATTACAAACATAATCGCAAACTATAATAACCCTTAACAAACTAATTCAACAACTATTTTATAGAATCAAGTTCCTAGCATGTGCTACCATAAAGTGACCTTATCACAAGCCAGTTAACGGTTCTAGTTTTCACATTTCAAGCTTGTCTCTCAATTTACAAAATGATTCCCAGCTTAAGGGCTTAGTCATTATATTGAGAAGTTGATCTTGTAATGAGCAATGAACTAGTTGAATGGCTCCTTCTTTGGTTATATTACGCATAAAATGAAACCTCACATCAATGTGTTCACTCTTTCCCATATAACACAGGATTTTCGAACAGTTTGATTGATGAACTGTTATCACAATGAATAGTGTTGCAAGAAGGTACATAAGACACTCAACCATTTGCTTGTAAGTTGTTGCATCAACTCATTTTTCGGATTCATCTTTGGTTAGTTTTCACCTCTGGTACTATCAGTCAATCAGATTACACACTATTAAGTTGCAATTGTCCATGAAAAATCTTTGCAGAATCTCTTTAGCATATTTTTGTTGAAGAATGAATATTCCATTATTATCTTAAATTGAATGGAATTTCTCTTAACTACGTTTGATTGCTTGCTATTCTTGACGGCTGCTCTCTTCATGAATCTCTTGATCTGCAATGTTCCATGTTTCTTGATTGCAAGTATGATGAAGCACTTGCTATTGCAAAAACAATGTCTAGGTTAAGTCATCTTAAATTGAATGGACTTTTTCTTAGGTACAAAGGATTGCTTGCTATTCTAGATGGTTGCCCTCTTCTTGAATCTCTTGATCTGCAATGTTCATGTATTATTATTTCGACTCCAAGTTTACTTAAAAGGTGCTGCGAGCAAATTAAAGATTTTCAACCTCTAATACTCTTTACATGATAGTTATTTACTTACTATAATGATGGTTTAGCTTATACGGATACTTTTGAAGATACATATGCATTATGCTAATGATGATCTATAGTATTAGATAATTGATTCTCATAATGATTGTTTTCTTGGCATATGATTTCATCTCAAAAGGTGATGTTTCTTTGAAGAATTATGTTGCCGACATTTGAAAGTATGATATTGTAACGCTCACACTAAACGTATCTAGAAAGTTTAGCATGTGCATTATCTTTAGTATTGGATACATTAAAATTTACTTCGAAAGAATATTTATACAACAATACGCGTTCGTACAAACAACAATACAATACTTCTCGTCCAAAACATAGAAAATACATCCCTAAAGTCCATAACCTTCTGCAGCGGGTACGAACGAATACTTGCTGATTATCCATCCGGCTTCAAGCTTGCTGAACCAACCTGCTGATCTGAAACAAATAAGGATTGGGATGAGACATAATGTCTCAGTGAGTTCTACCTAATCCTAGGTTATAGGTAACCGCAGGGAAAGCTAGGGTTACCACGTGTCTACAATCTGACAGTTGATTATACATGTGTGGATCATGCTTACCTAGACGGTCGTGCATACTAGAATCTGTCGTAGGGTTCTTTTTGACTAAGCTTACAGGTCTCGTTATACATCATACGTGTCATGGCGGTCAAGGGAACCTAAGATCGCTACGTCAAGATACATTAAACGTATCAAGACCTAAATATAACTTATTCATGACACGATCCTAAACCGGATGATCGGGGAATCCTAAGATCGTCATCGGTATAACTTCATAGCTTGCTCTACTTGCATAAGCTTGTACAAGTCCAATAACATAATATAACCATAATCATAACGCAATCATATTCATAATCATATTCATTCATTATGTTAGGGGTTAGCGTTGAACAAACAATATTATCTGAGTTCGTTTTACAGATAACATAATATAACCATAATCATAACGCAATCATATTCATAATCATATTCATTCATTATGTTAGGGGTTAGCGTTGAACAAACAATATTATCTGAGTTCGTTTTACAGAATGTATCGGGTGGAGTAAACCTGAGTACAATCCCATACATGACCGATGAAAACCTAGCTAAGGTACATCGGACTCCCTCAGTGCCGTGCGGACCCACCTTGCGGTGTGTAACCCATCCCCTTACGAGAACCTCTTGAAATCCCCCTTGGCGTGGATAACGGAAAGACACGACACATACATCTTGCTTAAAGTCTTGGTCATACATTAGTCATATACATACATGTGAGCGCATTACTCATACTTGCTTGAAAGATTACCACGGGTCCGTAACCTACCCGATTATTGGTAATTGCATACATAGTTGCTCATATAAAACTTAACTTAACATGACTAGGTTACATGCTAACATGCTTGTACTCGACTACCTAAATCGAGGCTCTATGATTTCCTATTCTTAGGATTAACTTCTACCTGGACGTATTGCATATCATATCACTATTGCGTATCATTTATTAATAAATATTGTTAATGATTTGCCATGCCTTTCCCTTGTTTAAAATTGTACTTTAGAAACTTAGAATTGAGGGGTTCATAATTCAATAAAAGATTGCAAGAAACAGGCCTCGAACGATATTTCTAGACGACAGGAACGTTTTCAAAAAAGTTGTGATGAGGCTGCACGCTTAAGCTTGCTCCCAAGCATGCAGTTCGCTTGCCAGTTCGCTTAAGCGAACGCGTAAGCGAACAAAATTGTCCTCTCGACGTTTTGTACGCTTAAGCGAGCATTCATTAGTCCAGAAGTGCAGAAATCGTATTTTTGGTATAAAAACCTCAATTCCAAGCATCCTAAGGTACCCATTACATCCAGAAACACATAGAAACAGTATAGATCCATTGCATGGCAACAATTAACACATTACAATGATTCATGGCACAAAGGGCTACTAATAACTACTTCATAACCTAACATATTGATATTCTCACACAACTATACATAAAACCAACCCAAGGTGGGATCTAACCTAAAGAGCTCACCATGATAAATTCTGATGTTCCTCTAAGCTTCTAACTTAAGACAGCCAAAATTCTAGCTTGCTCCCTTGCTTCCAACTTGAACCCAAAGCTCCTAGCTTACCAAGACCAAACCCCAACCTCTTTAATCTTGCCTTTGTGATGAAAGAAGTGGAATCAAGTTGAAACCAAACCTCCATCTGCTGATAAGATCATGAGCGAACATCTTAAATGGACTTGTCATGGAAGGAGGAAGATCTTGGAAGATTTGGTGAAGAGAGAGGGAGTGAGAGGGCGTGTGGAAGAGGGAGAAGGGAGAGTAAATCTGAATTGTGTTTCTAGAGAGAGAAAGAACATGAGTAAATGAAGAAAAATGGTCCTTATGGCCTTATATAGCCCTTGCGGCTAGTTACAAAAATGCCCTTCGTCTTAGACGTACTTAGACTGATACTGATACTGAACATGATTGTCATACATTGCATGATAATATTCTTCGTTACATTTATCGTTCATGGACGTTCATACTCTGATACATTCAACTGATGAAACTCTCGTAGCTGGTGAGTGGAATGTTACAGATATTTTAATTTTTGAAGGTGTACTTTAATTTCTCAATAACCTTGTATGCAAGCATATGGTTTGCATGTTTTATTGATCAGAATATCTTTATTAATTTTGTTCTTGAATGATTTTGTGATTTCCGTTACTAAATAACCCTATAAACCCTAGTTTTGAGAGCGATGAATTAGAAATTATTAACATAGCCACTAACATTCACATAAACATTTTTTAATTGAGTTTCAAGGAAAGAAGACAATGATGCATATATCTTATGACTTAAAGAATTAGTGGACACTTTTACTAATATAAAAAGCCAATTTAAAGCTAAAAAGATTAATATAATACAAGCGTTAAACTTAAAACACCCTAATATCAATCTGACTATTTATCTATCAATTACTAACACTTCTAGTGCGAAGAGAACTTTTCTTTTTAAAATTGATAGTTATGATTAACCTTTTCTCTAACATCATTAACATTGGCTAGCTATACTCAAACTCTCATTAATTAAATATGTTTAGTCACATTTTGGTAAATATATAGACTACTCAAACAAAAAAAACAATCAGAATCATTCATTAACATAAACATATATTAATCTAACTAATAAAGTATGCAAGCCACTCATACATAGAAATAACAAATGACAAAAGTTAAAATAAAATGAAAATCATGCCTTCCATTGTCTTCAACAAAATTAGTTTCTCGAAGCATGACATCAAATTTTCACTTAGACCACAAATTTTCTAATCACTTAGAACTCCACATTCAAAATCAATCGAATGGATCATAACAATCATCATCTATTAGAGAATCCTGATAATAAACTCGATCATCATCATAGTAGTAGTCTTCATAGTTGTAGACAATGGGTAATCGCAAATCTTTGATTTGTTCAAGGCACCTTTTCCTCAAACTTTCACTCAAATTAAGATTGTAACATCTTCGAATATCAAGAGTCTCAAGAAGAGGACAACCATCAAGAATAGCAAGCAAACCTACATTAGAGAGCTCATTTCCTATAATATTAAGATGGCGTAATCCAGTCATTGTTTTTGCAATAACAAATGCCTCATCATCATCAACATCATACACCCCTATATTGAATACGCGATCGCACAAGTTTCAGCACTTTTAAAAGAGGGCATGATTGACCAACAACTTCAAGAGACTCTGTGGATAGGACGCACTCTGAAATGTCCAGCACCTCTAGCTGTGGAAAATTTCTCACAACTTCACAGAAACTTCTCTCTAAAATTTTATGGCAGTTGGCAAGCTTCAAGCATTGTAGGTTAATAGCACTGTAAAAAGATAATATCATTAAGCAACAAAACATTTTAAGAAAATTAATCACAAATGATAAATAAAAGAAATTAACACTTTAATGTGAGAAAAAAATATTTTGATAATAATAGTAATTACTTCTTAGCTATGCATTCAAGGAGATCGTCGTTGCAAAAAGACTCAATTTCGATGATTTCTAGATGACCAGAACTACGTTCAATGGCATAGCGACAAATCTCAACTAAATCGTAATCTGAAGCGTCAAGGTCAATCATGCGAATAGTTCGCCACATGAGAGGATCCTTGCATATGTTCCACCATTGAGGACAAACTTGACATGCATTTGTTACAATTTCAATGGTATCAAGCCTTTGAAGAATGTTTGCAGTGATGTCTCTAGGAAGTTCAAGCCAATTTGGCACGGGTGTGCTCTTACATAATTCTGCTGCCTTTGAAGTAAAAGAACTAGATGCCATTTCATATATGTGAACGAGTGGTCTTAAAAATTGCTTCCAGAATCATAACCATTTTATACACGCTGAATGTGAAAACTAAACGTTGTAAAAGTAAAACATAGTTTCTATTTCCAATGAACTTTGGAAAAAATATTATCTGGCGTGTGCCTCAATAAACACTAACAGGGTTACCCAACGGTTAAAAGAGATACAGGTTTCCCATGATAATAAAAGTTGCTATATTTCCACTTTCCAATAAATGTTTTGTTTTAAGGAATAAATGTTTGAATTTGAAAGGATCGTTTTTACAAAACTTTAATTAAAAAATATGGGGAATTTGCTTGAAAAAACTTCCGCTCTCAAGAACATTCTAATGTTAAATTACTTAAATGATCATTCAAACTTCAAAGACTATATTTATAACCAATTAAAATACTCCTACAATACTGTTTCATTTTTAATAGAAATTTGTTACTCCCTCCGTATAAATGTTTTTCTTAATGCAAAAAAGATTAAAAGGAAAAATATACTATGAATTTATGAGCCAAAGAAATAGAGTACTGCTCCGGTTTTAAAATTATATACAAGTAAAATATGAATATGAATTAAATCATATACAAGTAGAATATTAATTTAAATCATCCTTGCGAGCTTAACTCAATTATTAGGGACAATGCATAATATATGTAGAGGCGGTGGTTCAAACTTTGACACCCCACTTTTTCACATGTTCATCATATTCACGAGTTTGTTTATGAACAAAATAAAGAAAACTGAATTGGGATGAACATAAGAAAAGGCAAACAAACTTAACTAAAGATGTTCAACAAATCATGTGCCTAGAAACTAAAACACATTCGAAAACTACAATCTTGTCGAGGCTTCCTTCTTTCATGTCGACATGTCGAAACACATACTAAAAAATACAGCCTAACGCTAGGCTACTTGACCAATAATAATATGAATTTAAATCGTATTTATTTACTTAATATCTAGTAAAAATTCAAGTAGAAAATTATACAAGTAGGATATGAATTTAAATCATATTTACTAGATATTAATGAATTATATTTAGAGAAATTATACAAGTAATTGTCGTTCCAACTAAACAATTCGCGTTATTTATTTAAGAACAGAAAATAAATAAATAAATAAATAAAAGGTAAGGGGAAGTTTTTGCAGTTTGATTTGTTTGCTCAGAGCGAGAGTTTAGGAGTAGCCTATTTTTGATTGCAGAATGTTAGCGGCGATTAGAATTTTTTGAATTTCCTCTATTCATTTGTTGGAATTAATTAATGATCAAGCGTTTTCAGATATTGAGTTTATGTTTTCTATTTAAGTGATGTGTTCGTTGGAGTGTTGTTCCCCTCCAACTGTCGAGTTGCAACCTTACACCAAAGTTTCTACACGAGTCAATGATTAAGGTCGTCAATCCTATAGGGGGATGCACCTTCACAAGTAGATGTACGTGAGGTTCTTACTCCCTCAAAGGTAATTGAAACATAGACTTAAACTAAAGTTTCTAAATTCGCAATGGTTTTCTCTTAGAGGTTCATCAACATACTCTCTGTGTCAGTAGTTCTACAAACGGGTAGTTAAGTTAATTGTAATAAGTTGGCCCTTTAAGTTTTTTTCGTACCTATAAAGTCCTTTAAGTTATTTAACTGTAACAATATGAAGATTTCATATCTTAAAAATATAAGCTATTTGAGGTCTAAAAATTAAAATTAAATAACCTAAAGGATCAAAATGTTACAAAAAAATCCTAAAAGTACTAACCTGTTGCAATAAAATAACTTAAAGGCGTAAATGGTACGAAAAAACTTAAAGGACCAGTTGTTACAATTAAATAACCTAATAACCTAAAGGATCTCCGGTAAAATTTAGTTTTTTTTTTATTAGAGAAAGCTTTTTAGACTTTGTTTGGTAAAAATAAGGAATAGTTGATAAGCTAGCTGATGACTGATAGCTGATAAGTTAGTTGAATTGTTTGGTAAAATTAGCGGTTCAACTAACTAATAAATGTAAAATGACATAAAAGAATATTTTTAATTCATAATAAAATTTATTTAAATTTATTAATCTAATATACCTTTTATATTATAAATTAAATTCTACATTTATTTAGTGTTTTTACTTTATAAAACAATTAAACGCATTATTAGCAAAGTAAGAGCTAAATAGACGTAAAACAATTTTTTTACAGATTTATCTAGTTCAAAACCAAGGAGGTATATTTTTATTTTATTTTTTACAAAAATAAACGATATTCATTCATTCAAATTGATAGATTACGTCGATACAATACAAATTCAAATTCGCTAAAAACAAAAAGAATGAATCTGTGAACAAACACACAACATCCATGTTAATAGCATAAAATGGCAAAGTACATATGCCTACAAATATGACTAACACGACTATATTAAAGTCTCCGGAATATTCATATCTTCGTCGGATCTGCAACGTTGACGACGCCAAAGTCATTGTCATTGATCGGATGTACACTTGCTCAAAGCTAATCTTTCAATCTGAATCAAATAAACACCGCACTAAGACGGGAAATCAAAAACACACTGCACAATGACGAGAAATCAAAACAAACAAAGCGTTCAGAGACGACGAAATCACAAAAACAATCGAAAGAAAACAGAAAATATGTGAAATCACTTATTCAATTAGAATATAAGAGCCCGTTTGGTGCGCATGATATGATAGAGACATGATAAGATTAGGAAAAGGATAAAGATAGGATATGATAGTGACATGATAGACATTTATCATGTCATGCGTTTGGTGCACGTATAATAAGCGAGATGATAACATTATTTTATCCTATCATGTGTTTAGTGTACATTTGTTATTGACACGATAAGAACAAATTAACAACACTGCACCATATTCATCTCCGTCCTTTGTCTCCTTCGTCATTCTAACATACCATATTTATTCTCTTCGACCACCGTCGTGGAACCTCCATCTTCGGCCGACAAAGAACCTCACCCTAACTCCTAACTCCACCAACTGCGAAGCCATCGCTGCCACCGCCAATTCACGTGCAGCAGCCAATTGGAATTGATAAGGGGAAAAATCCACATCCTTTAATTTTTTAATGGCTAAAATATGAAATTATATTAACACTGGGAGCTATACACCAGACAGATAACATTCATTCCGTAAAGTGACATAGTTGAACCACATAATACTAAATCCTATAATAAAAAAGAAATACTAAATCGTTCCTCACATAAAGTTGAAATCAATTGCTCCGTTGAAATTAAATTCTTCATCATTCCATTAATTGAATCTGCAGAGAAGATGAAAGAGTTTGAGTTGTGAAGTTGTTCATATCAATTGAAATCAGATTGGAAATTCATATGTGTGTTGCCAATTGAAATTGATTGGGAAAAAAGGCATAAGAGTGGAAAGAAATTGTTGGAATTGAATGGAATTGAAATGTTGGATCAAGGAAATTGGAAGAAAAAAAATAAAAAATAACAACAAAACATGAAGAAATAGAAGCAGTGGTGGGAGTCGAAGGATGTGTTGGGGTGAATATAGGATACACGTGTGATAACTATTTGCTATCAGGTTGCTAACTCACCAAAAACTAAGGATAAAAACAACAAAAGAGAAGTAGGATAGGATTAGAAATCGGTTAAACTTATCCTTTCCTGTTGGTGCATCAAACGACGAATTAACTCAGGATAAGATATTTTAATCATATCTTATCTCCTTATCATGTGTACCAAACGGACTCTAAGGAAAAACAACTCGGAGGGGTGATTTTTGGGTCAAAATTGACCTTAAATCACCCTTCTGACAAGAAGAAAAAGAAATTGGTGACGATTAGGGGTTGAGAAGGAGCGAAGAGAGAGGGGAAGTTTATTTTGTTTGTTAACTGATCATTAAATAACAAAACAAATATTAAGCTTATATATATAAATAAATAAATAATGAAGTGGCAGGCTAGTAACAAGCAGACCAAGTGAAATTCCTAAAATAAAAAAAATAAAAACAGACGTTTTTAAATTGGTATATAGCGACTGCACATGTATTAACGAGGCATTTCTTAAAAAATAAAAAATAAAAATAAAAAAGGAGTATTAACCAGGTATATTTGCTTTTTAAGGTCACGAGTTATATTTATTATACTAATGTATTATTTTAAATTATAAAAGTAGTAATAAATTATAATGGATAAAATTGGGTTTTTGATAAAATAACAAGGTAAAAATGAAAGAAAAGATGATAAGCTATAAGTTGTTTTTTCTTTGGTGGCAATAAGCTATAAATTATAATTGCTCAAATGCTATTTGAAATAATGTCTGAAAAATAAGCTATAAACTCGTAAAATAAACTGTAAGTTTGTGGTGAAAAAACAGTTGCCAAACAGATTTTTTTTGTCGGACAAACTTATAAGTTATAAACTAACTTTTGTCCATGTCAAACGGAACCTAATTTGTATGCACATTGGGAAAGGAATTATATATTTATTTGGAAATATACCTCAATCAAATAAGAATTTAACTTATATCTGCAGTGGAAATTGTGATTTAACTGACTTTTTAATCAACACTTGTGAGTCGTGAGTAGAGTCTCACCTCAGTGCTCCTCCCTTCGTTTCACGCCGTTCCACACCAACTGCCACTCGGCTCTGTTCACACGCATACAAAAGAAAGATCAAATGGAAGAGAATCCTTCTGGGATTGTTCCCACCATTATGTGAGTATCCCATTTTTTCTTTCAAGTAATAATGGAATTGATGCCCTTGTGTATGTGTATGTGTATGTGTATGTTTATTCTACGATTGAATTTGTATTGCCAGAAATATTGTGTCAACTGTCAATTTGGATTGTAAGTTGGACCTTCAATCCATTAAGCTTCAAGCTCCTACTTCAGAGTACAATCCCCAGGCAAGTTTGGTTTCTTAATTGTGAATGCCACCTTATGGAAGCTTTGGTTCATCTATAAGATTTTTTATGAGTATTACCTTTTATGTCAGCCACTTATGCGCTACGCTTGTGTTATCTGAAATCAATTATCAATAATTACATGTTTGATATGTTATCATGATCGTTGGTTATTTGTCTGCAGTGCTGATGTATGTGATTTGAATCTTTGCAGCGTCATCCTGCTGTGATTATGAGGATCAGGGCACCAGAATCAAAAGCACAAATCAATTCTTTTGGAATGATGGTATGTCCCTTTTGTTGCTTTTGGAATGAGATGAAAAAGGGTTTCTCTTCCAAGGCACGTACACTATGTTAAGAGAGAGAGGATAATGGAAAAACCCCAATATTTATTCTGCACAAAAAAGCTATTCCAGTTATATAGATATTTCTCAAGTTTCATTGTGTGAAAAATTTATTGGACAAAGCTTCGGTGCATTTTGTTAGCGGCCAACACTCGGTGGGATTTAGTCCCACATCGGATAGATAGGATTCTTGAGAAGACTTTCTAAAGAAGAGGCATTCCTCACCGTACAAACCGGTTTTGTAAGGATGACTTAGGCCCCAATTTTTGTGTCACGTTTCCTTACTTAGGTGTTCTTTATATAGTACTTAAAATACACTTTTTTTTTATTGTTACGGCAGTAGTCCATTTTATAGTTATTTCCGTGATTTATCCCAGATAACATGTGTATAAAATTGGAAATTAACTCGGAGTTGTACAGTTTTCTTATTGAATCCCCTTTTCTTATCTTGTGTTTTACTTAATTATGCTAATGAGATCAGTGGACACGTATTTTTACTACTTATGCCAATAATGCTATATTGAATAGTTCATAAACAGATCTGTCCTTTTCCCACTCATTTAGCATTATTGGTGCTTGTAATATAGTTGCAGAATTTACAATAGGATCCATTTTTACTGCCTTAATTTATTTTTGAGGGACATCTATTGCTATTCTGACAATAACATTATTTTAGCATGTTGCTTGTAATGGATTTATGTTTCTTCAGCTTTTTCATATTTAATTTCCACTGTTAGGTCTGTACTGGAGCTAAGAGTGAGAGCCAGTCGAAATTGGCGGCAAGTAAGGTATACTAATGTCCTTTTCTAAGATCATTCCTCTATCGTCATGTATATTAAAGCTTCTGATTCGAAGTTCATTAGACTGGAGAACCTTGCCATTAATGTTAGCTTGTAGAAAAATAAACTCCTGGTAACACTATTCTAATTTCTGTCTCCTTCTTCAGTTTGCAGCAATCATCCGGAAGATGGGCTTCCCAACTAAATTTAAGGTGCGGCTACTCTCGCTTATTGCATAACTTCCACTAAAAAGCTTCATCCAAAATTGTTTATCATTTTTCCCACTTCTTGGTCATTGATTAATTCCTTTTCTATTGCGCTTTAGGATTTTAAGATTCAGGAAATTGTCGGCTCTTGTGATGTCAAGTTCCCCATACACCTTGAACGTCTTGCTAATTCCCATGCTGCTTGCTCTAGTGTAAGTACAAAATGAAGCAATCATTTTTTGTTTTGCCAGGTGAATTTAGTGGAAAACTGGTCTTGACAACAATTTGTCGCAGTAACCAGTAGTGTTTCTGGTCCTATGGAGCATGTGATATTTTCTAGATTGTTGTCAATCATATGAAGTTTTTATTTTTTATCTTTTAAATCTTATGAGGGCCTGTTTAGGCTTGTGATGACTTTTATTTTACATATAATTATCATTGCATACCATACTTTTCAATAATATTTTGCATGATTTTTGTGTTTCCTTGAATTATTTAATTGATCTAAAGCATTTTACAAATAACTGAATTTTTAAACACGGATCACTAACCGAACTCTTCTGACTCAGTGCAGTTCGTGAACAGAACTAGCAGCCACTAAACATCAGTTGCTAAATCGAATGTTTCAATCAAAATTCCAAATCTACTCATTGTAGTTAGCCATAGTACACAATTTAACTAGTTACCCTCAACAACCTTGATCGTACCATTCATCTTCACTTTCATAAACCTTAGTGCTTCATTCATCTATGACAGTGAGGCTCACTTCGGCAATCTGCATAGAAACTAACCTTCTTCAACCTTAGTAAACAGAACTGGCAAGAGAGCCTCCGTGTTGAAGATGAATGAACCACAAAAGTTCATGCAAATTAAGATGTCTAGATTGGAGTTAGGGTTTGGGATTTAAGGTTTGTAAAAAGAAGGAGATGGTGTGATCAGGGTTCGATGAGGATAATTAGGGTTTAATTTTTATTGCTGAGGCTAACTGTACTGAAACGGTTTCGGATTTTGCGGGAACGTTCAATTTAGTAATCTATGTTTAGTGGCTGCCAGGTCCGTTTGGGAACTACACTTGGTCAAAAGGTTATTCGTTGCAAATCTGATCTGACATCTTAACTAGTTTAGTGGCTGCCAGATCCGAGTGTAAAAGCTAGTTTGGAACTGATCTGAATCAATAATCTGGTTTTTTTATAAATCTATCCATTACGAAACTAGAATGGGAAGAACTAGTTGTATAGTATTTTCAGTTATGATGCTTTTGTGTGGTAAAGTGTAATGGATGCAAAGAACCCTTTTCAATTTTGTCTGCTCAAGTGCAGTTGGTTTCCTAATTTCATTCCATACTAGAACTTGTAAGTTTTAAGGGATGATAAACACATATTGAACTTGCTTGTTTGTTCCTGCTGTAGTATAACCCAGTGTTGTTTCCATGGCTAATCTATGAAATGAAGCAACCAAAGATAGTCTTGTATATATTCGACTCGGGAAAAATTCATCTGAAAGGATCCAAGGTAATGAATGATCTTGAGATATTCTGATGTAATTTTTTATATTTTGTTATTTTTATGAGTTATTTGACTAATTTTTTCATTACCATTCTATAGTCGAGAGATGAGATTTACACAGCCTTTAAGAACATATATCCGGTGCTTACTGAATTCAGGAAAAAACAACAATGGTATGTACGTAGCTCTATTTTAGCTATCTTTTCAATTGGTAGTCGATATGTGTGTTACTTTTGTTTTGCTTTCTTCCATCAGCTATCAGATTATTATTATTGTACATGAAACTTATCTCCCTCAGTTTTTTTTTAATGGAACAATGGAATATGTCATGTAGATTTTGTTATGGGTTGCATATTTGCTCAAGAGTTAAATTTGATGATGTATCTTCAAATGTAAAGTGAAATGCATGTTTTTTGAGCATTTTTCTTGGTGTTGTATTGTGGAGATCGTGTGATTATGTGTTTGTCATGAAATATATATCTTGAGTTCTAACTGATGTCTTCAGATATTTGCTATTAATGGCAGATCATTGTCAAGAGCAATGTTTTCTGGTTGATAAGGCTGTCTACCGAGTGAGCTTGGTCGAGCTGTAAATTGAGGCTGTAGATATTTGGATTTTTGAGATGAACTAAGCACCCTTTATTTTCTTCTTTGGTGAGTAGAGTAAAAACAACCATGTTCTCAAGTACATTCGAGCACCAAAAATTAGATGTGAGAAGGACCATATTAGGACCTATAGTGTGATGTGTTAACTATGATTTGTATAAGCCCCTGCAAATAGGAGAACAATTTTCCAGTTTTAAAAAGTTTTTAGATTGCAAGGGAAATATGAATTATTGGTTATTTATGATTTAGTTTTATTTTTTATCTTAAAAAGTGCTTGAATGGAATTTCAGATTTTCTTTGGATAATGTTAGGTATGAAACTGCATATGATTATTTACCAATCTAGATGTTCTGTTGTCAATTAGTACTAGGAAAAGATATACTACCTCCAATTTCGAATATAAGAAAAGATTTATTTTTAAAGTTCATTCAATAAATGATATATGTGGTTTATTACATCCTTTTTAAATGGAATATGTTACATGGTTGATCATGCAAGAAAACAAACACTTCTAAGCCATTTTTTTATGACAAAAGTTGTGGTCTTTTTAAATGAATTGGATCTCTTTTCGTTTAATCACCTCATTTTTCCAATCAAATCAAAAGGTTGATTGACTCAGAAAATAAAACATTACATAAGGGAGATTGGAAATAGTTTGTCAATATAAAAGGGGATAGAAAACCCTTTTGCTCTTCATTTCTACTCTACCACTACACCAAAGAATCTTTTGAGATGAACTGGGCACAATTTTTACTCTCTTTGCATGGGATTGAAAACCCTTTTAAAAATATGAAAATGTTAACCTGTGTTCTTAGAGTGCGAAAATCTAAAGTGGAAATTTTATTTATAAAATTGTGCTAATTTATTCTTCTAAATTAAAAATTAATGTTTTATAATAAATATTTATCATTTATTGCATCTTTAACATGTGCCCTAAAACACAAGTTAACATCACCCGAATGAATATGTTTTTGAAAAAGAATTATATCTTGCCACATTAAAATTATAAATAATATTTGTGAATTAAAACACACATCTCAATTGGAACATTTTGTATCGGACGGCTAAAAGTTGGAGTATTAATTACGCCATTACAATTTTCAAGAAAATTACATTACATGTTCTCAAAGTTAGTTGGGTAGCCGGATAGTTCTGCACGGCACAGTAAAAATAATTGTGCAAGCAATTACCCTTCGAAATTGTAAGTTTTAACGTTAACAAAACTTCAATTACTCCTTGAAATTGCATAACGTTAATCAATTTACCTCCTCCGTCAAATTCTTATGTTAGTTAACGTAACGTTTTGCAAATACCCCATAAAGTTTTCCACTTATGTGCAAAATACCTCGAACTTGAAAATAAATTTTTCTCTTATTCTTGACTCAAAAGATATTAAAGGCAAACAATTAACTTTAATAATTAATGGTAGTGATAGAGGGAATGAGGAATTTGGATACAAATCATTTTGCATGTGATTACAACATTGAAGAAAATAATTGTGGCATTGAAAGCAGAATGTTAAGAGCTCAATTTCGATTTGGGTCCGCAATTTCTGCCACTTTTATCATACCAAAAGGAAAATCATTATTTTCTGTCATTTCCATCTTCCAATATTTTTACCAAGCGCTATATTAGGGAGTCAAAATCAAAAGTTTTCCATTCCACTCAATTTTCACTACCCTCTATATAGTACCATCCTCCACAATTAAAACAGTTAGCAACACTAAAACTCAGTACAAAATGAAAGTTAAAATTTCATATGATTCCTATGCACCACTTCCCCACATTTGAGTTGTTGCAATTCTGTGCCAAATTAGAAAGCTACGTACACTTAGCCTATGTAAACTCAGGCAAGTATGCACAATTACTCCAAAATAAGTGGCTTACATACATGGTAATGCATATCCATATTTTAATTGATTGCCTTTAATATCTTGAGTCAAGGATAAAAAGAAAAATATATATAAATATTCAAGTTCGGAGGACATTTTGCACATAAGATTAAAACTTCAGGGGGTATTTACAAAACGTCATGTTGACTAACAGAAGAATTTGACGGAGGGGATAAATTGATTAACGTTGTGCAATTTCAGGGGGATAATTGAAGTTTTGTTAATATCAGGAGGGTAATTGACGAAACTTACAATTTCAGGGGAGTAGTTGCCTATTTACTCAAAAAAAAAAAGTTAAAAGCATATAAGTATTACACATAAATGAAATCTTTAATAATCGTTTTGTCACATGATGGCATTGTGTGCTGAGAAACCGAAAGGTGAGATCACAAAGCCAAACTGGCTTGAACTTCCGGTAGACTTGATGAAGAACATACTCCAAAGACTTGATATTGCTGAAATTGTGACAACGGGACGTAATGTGTGTCCTCATTGGTGGAACATTTGCAAGGACCCTCTCAGGTGGCGTACCATTGACATCCATAGCGATCTTTCTATTTCATTAAGTTCCGGATTTTTGGAGAGGATATGTCGATGTGCCATCGATCTAAGTTGTGGTCATTTGAAAGACATTAATATCGAGCTGATCGGGACCGAACCTTCTCAAATATTTGGTTCGTAGGTAATTAGTTTCATTTTGTTTGTTTCATTTCCAGTGATATAATAATGTGTTATATACAAACACTGATCATTCTTGGAGTTTCATCTAACCTTACAATGGTTATACATACCTTTTTCTTACACTTCATGAATATATTTTGCATGGTTTAGTAAATTCTACGTATTGTTATTAATAATATTCTACAGGGCAAGTCATTTACGTCGATTGCGACTTCTTGCTTGTGATGGAATTTCAGATAAAGGGTTGAGAGAATTTGTGAAGTTTTCACTATTAGAGAAGATTGAAATTATATTGTACATGACATATCTAAAGACACTCTTGAAATAATTGGTCAATGTTGCCCTCTTTTGAAATCATTAATTTTGTTGAAGATGTTTAGTTACCCTCGGGTCAAGTGTTATGATGAGGCATTTGCTATTGCAAAAACTATGTCTGGACTACGACATCTTAAATTGTCTAATCTTTTAATTAACAATGCTGGGTTTCTTGCCATTCTTAATGGTTGTCGTCTTCTTGAATCTCTACATTTGGAAGATTTTGATTGTCGTTATTTGAGTCGAAGTTTGGAAAAAAGGTGCAACGAGCAAATTAAAGATTTCCGACCTCCAAACTACACTTTATATGACCAACTTTTTGATGATGACGACGATGATGAAGAAGAATGATGGTGATGGTTTAGCTAATGTGGACATTTTTGAAGATACATATGGTAATGATGATTGGGAGTATTAGAATTGATTCTTAGTATGAATTTCTAAGTTTGTGAGTTGAAGAACATTGAGACTATTTTTGTTGTTTTTTTGGCATGATTTCATCTCAAGTGTTGATGATGTTGCTCTAATGTAGCTTTGTTATAGACTTTTGAAAGTACTGGTATTTTATTTATAAGTAGTGTATTTTAATTTTTCATGAACAGCATATGGTTGCATGTTTTGATTATTAGATTGGATTATATATGTTTTAATGTTGTTCCTGAATGATTCCTAATATGGTTTTTGATTTCACTCATTTCTGAAGAGAAATTCTTAATTCTTATGTTAGAAACTTTCCAATTACAAACTGAGAGCAACAAACTAATCGGCCTAGCTTGGCAAGACAATCAGCACAATTGTTAGAAATAAAAATGATCGATCGTGCTTTTGATGCAGAATAATCAACTTTTTTTTTTTTTGACGTTTGAATAATCAACTATGTTTCAAACACATGAAGTAGTAAAAATATAGATTAAATTTAACCAATAAGAATTATTTTAAAAAAGTAAGAACCAATAAATAATAGGTTAATGCATTAAACCCACTTGGGTTGGCCTAGTGGTAAGTGTCTTAGGTTCGATTCTCTCTGTGCTAATTTAAGTGAGCTAATTTAGCTTCTCAAGAAAAAAATAGGTTAATGCATTATATTATACAAATAAAACCATAAATAATAACTTGCCATTTTCATTTCTAATAACTACTATTATCTATTCAATCCTTTACATTCATTTTATATATTTTATAAAACCCTAAATTTTGACTTAAAAGCACATGTCGTGTGTGGAGATGGAGATCAAAACACGAGAAATGAAATTCAGACCGATAAAACTACACGATATTTCAGAGATACATCTTTTTTGCACACATTCAGACATACACATTTGATAATTTTTTGGATGTGTACATATGAACTGATATTGAGGGTAGGGAAAGTTGCCTCTTTTATTAAGACCAAGGTCAATGGCACATCAGCACTCGTTTAAGGAATGCAAGTCTAATTTCTCTTGCAGAGTGCAATTATTTTGCTCTACATGCTTCATGGCCTCTCCCTAACATGTTACAATCTGTGGCCGACTATAAAATAACAATTATGCTTTAGTTCATGGTGAATAATCAAGACTAAATTACATAACGATGTTGGTATTCAACTCTACAGTGGAATGTTGCTGAATATATACTCAACTAGAGTCGGACGCAGCCTTAGAGACTCAAGCAAATGAAAGAAAAGAGTAGATGAGTGGATTTCATCAACCCTCTACTTTAGGACGCCAACCTTCAATGACATCCTCCGGCTGTGCACGTGTGTTGCTGAATGATTCCCTCGAGAAAATTTCCTGTAAGTTCAACATTATTAGATATAGCAAACTGTAAAATAAACAAAGGAAAATCCATTAAGGATTATTACATACAACAAGTAACACAGACAACAGATAATCTGGGGATCGTATGACAACAAGCTGACAACTGGTGAAAAGGAGGCAAAAGTGACAGAAAAGAAAGTGTAAGAGAATCAAAATTCAACATTATTATTTGTTTACATTCGGTAATATAACTTAGTATTTTACCGGCTGTGATTGTTATGAAGCGCACACATTTAGCAATTGGTAATTGTACAAAAGGGCTTGTGTCATACTATTCGTAAGGAAAAAGCGTGTGGAAGCCCCTTACTGAAAACATTTGGAGTATTGATGAAAAGGTTCAAAATTGCAAAAACGTCCTAGAGCCAAAGCCTCTTTGAATATACCGAAAAATTGGTTTGCAAAGCCCAAGGCACATGACCAAAAACATTTGAATTTAGAGCTCAGAAGAAACTCCAAATTCAGGTCTCCCTATTGATAAATCATTTTCACTCATTAGCCTGTGATCTTTAAGCATGGACAATGCAGAGCATCTTTTTCCACAAAAATACTAAATTAGTCAGATTTATGAAATTGCATCACAAATATGGGTTTAAGAAAGTAGTGCATTCAATTCTAGATTTGAAAACTCTAAAAGTACAAGAATATGATAGGCGTTGAGTGAGGAGGCTCATTGTGAACGTACCTTCAAGTAAGACTTCAAAAAGGTCAGTGAATCAGGTACTGTCCATTTCTTATAATGTCCCAAAGCAATCTCCAAATGGTATAACTTTGGTCCTAGTGATAGGTCAGCCGCAGATATGTCTTTCCCATTGACAAAAGGACCCTGTGAGAAGAAATTTTTTGCACAGATTATAAATTTTACACAAAAGAAGGAAGAAAAAGAAAATGATAGACAAATCCAGAAGGATATAGGCAAGAAAACAGTGACCTCAAAGTTATATAAATAAAATGTTTTGGATCATATTCTTTTACATGCATTTAAAAAATATATATGAAATTTATGTTGCTTAAATTAATTGTTTACAAAATAGCTTACATCCAATTATTCATAAAGTTTACAAGTCTTAAACTGACCAAATGATAATAATATATATCAAGCTATCAACTATATATAGCATGCATTTATTTGCCGATCCCCGTTTAATGTTTTGCAACATCACACGTAGATGGAGTACAAGAGGAACTAGCCAAGTGATGCACACTACAAGAAAAGTGATAGGGTACATGACCATAATGCAGGAAAAGATGTAATGCCAGGTCAGAGATTGAGAGACCTAAACTACTGAAAGTTTAAAACAAGATTGCAAACAAATAGCCGAGACAAAAATAGAAGGGAAAAAAGTCATACATTTTCCTTGAGGTAATCGTTGAAGGAGCTCAGTTCATTTAGCAATGCTTGTTCTGTTCCATCATTGGGATCTTTGCTCTTGAGAAATCCAATAAATGTAGAAAAGATCTTTGATCCACTATAGACAAAAACACATGCAAACATTAGATATTGTTGCAAATTTAATATCGCCATGTAAACATTAAAAAACAAAAAGGAGTAAACGGTCATTTTGGTCCCTAAAAGTGTGAGATGGTGTCACTGTAGTTCCTGAATTTATTGAAATTACAAAAACATCAGAGTTTGTCTTTCGTTTGTAATTTCATGGCTCATACTTACTGACTAATGAAAGACATATCCGAGGACCAAACTGACTAAGGGAAGACATATACAAAGAACAATTGACTAAGGAAAAATATATCCAAGGATGCTTTTGTAATTTTGATATAGGACGATAGTGACAATATCTGACAGATTTAAGGGCTAAATTCAGTTTACTCGAATAAAAAGCTGACATTGAGTAGCAGGGTAACATAAAGGGAAAATAATATAAGATGAGCAAGAAAGAAACTGTTTTAAGATTGTATAATTGCATCACCTTGCATTTTTCAAAAAACTCAGCCACGTACAAGAAAACTAGATATATAGATTCAAAGTATCTCCAAATGATGAGGAAGTATATAAACAAGAAACATACGCTGTAGCCTTTTCAGGTGGTGTCACCAATGGAGGACTAGGATACTTCTCCTCCAATGTTTGTGTGATTAAATCTGAATCAGCAACCCACTTTCCATCAAAATTTATTACGGGAACTTTGCCTTCAGGACTGATTTCAAGGAACCTGAACCAACAAAACAAGTAATTAGAAGGAAACGAAATACTACAGCGATAGAAAAAGTTGATGACTTGTGGTCTGTAAGTGAAACATGGACAAGAAGATCACCATTCTGGTTTGTTTCTTAAATCCACCAATTTCGGCTCATAAGGTAAATGTTTTTCCTCCAGTGTCAGCAACACCCTTTGGCTAAAAGGGCCTGAATAGACAATTCAACAAAGGGTCACTAAGTGATTATAGTCTATAACTACTCCAAGTTTAAGACTCAAATGCTGTTGTGAATTTGAACAAATCACATCAAGACAATGATGTGTGGAGCAAATATTAAAGGCAACTAACAACCAAAACAAGCCAAGCAACAGCACTCAACCAAAAGTAAATCTAGGAACCTAGATGTATAGCAAATCCACAATTAAATCAACACACAAAGATAAAGGAAGATGAACAAACACACAAAGACTTTGTTCACCCAGTTCAGCCCAAATTGACCTATACGTAAGGGGGAGTGTCCAAGAAATTGTCCCCAATTTCTCTCCTTTTCTCTCTCAACCTGCTCAAAGATGAATCACTCAAGAACTAACTAGAGAAAGCTTGGATCCTTCCTCTATTAATTCCTAACTACCCAAGGCCCTAGAACCTCACCCAAGAGCTCTCAACACTCAAACCCTAGGTTTTTCCTTGTTCCCTCTCTCTAGGTTCGATTTTCTGAGCTGTGCAAAAGCTGTCAAAAACACAGTAGTTATATGCAAAAAAACACAGAGTGAATCAATTCATATTCTTATTATGAATTGATTCACAACCACTAACCCCAAACAGCTGATTTTAAGGCACAATCCTCTACAAATGCAAACAAAACTCTTCTTTGTTTTCTCAAATAGAGAATATATGCATAACATGATTGACTCTATGATTCCAATACAGAGGCTGTTGTATTGCCATTTCCTACATCCATGAACTAAAGCAAAAATAAATGAAATGTCAATGTCAATAACTCAATTTCCATGTCAATAGATGTTCAAAACTTTGCAGACATGAAAAATTACACAATTTTACTTGTATCTTCAACACAAACATATGAGCTAATAATCTAACATTTAGCTAGTAACTGGTCATGTATGATTTATCGGTCTTAACCTTGTTCCAAGAAAAAAGGGTCCTAGTAATTCAGAATTTGGCCAGGAGTAGTTGTTAGGAAACATGACATCCATGGATGAAGGAGAGAAAAGCTATGAAATTATTGTATTGATAGTAAAGAGTGATATTACAAATGAGTGAAAAGTGTCCCACTAATGGGGTGGTTACAACTATATATACTACTATAGGACTAATACTACTTGTAACTAAACTATATCTCTAATAGTAGTAAAGTCTGGTCAAGAAATGTTTCGGTCAGAATTTGAACTCGAATACTCAGATCCTATCGACCTTAACAGGAGCTCATAGACCATTTGGTTACTACTCATGTATGTATAAGATTGCTTTAAAAATCTGAATTTGTTGAGTATGGCTCGTAGGCACAAAAGAGGGGGCGAGGGAGCTGAACTGGCGCAGCGTTGCGAAGCTCCTCCCGCCCTTGCATTTGGCCCAAACGCACATTAAGCCCGACCGTTTGATGCAGGGGACGATAGCACACATGGTATGGTTCATGGCTATTGTTGTAATATGGACTGTAGTATTATATATATGCCTTGTAAGTTGTAACACTGTAAACCTTAATTCACTCAAGTAGTATACAGAACTACAACTACTCTGTAGGTAAACAACACACTTAACCGAATTGCGTAAACAAACAATCATGTTCCATTGTTTGTGATTTGAATTTCTTTAATATTTTCTTACTAGTTATTATATTCTAATAAATCAAGTCCTACCCTTGGGTAGAGCATACCAGTGTCATCGTAAGGGTATATAAGAATTTCAAAGAAATATTTTCTTAAAGAAAAATTCAAATTTCAAAGAAAAACAATATAGAGAATGCATGTGGACACAACATAAGTCTAGATACATCATGATTTATGTCCCTCATCTTTACTCCTAAACATTTTCAAAACTTATGAAGTACAACACAGACACCGACACGAAACTGAAACAGACACCTCGACATAATTTAATGTAATCACAAGTGTTGGTGTCGTGTTCGACACATGTCAGATAGGGACACGTCTTCAATCAGAAGTGTCCATGCAACAGATTATTCATAACCACACTACCCTATTCTTTCTACCAATACAATCAATGTCTCAAATGCTAATTTCATTTCAATTTCTATCAAACAATGCAAAAAAAAACAAGCTAAACACTGAAAATAACTGAAACCAATAAAAGGGTAAGAATTTTTACAGTCTCCAATCTTGTTAGGAGTGGTAAGAGAAGCTTTAACAGCAACTTCAAATGGCTCAGAAGGAGGAACAGAAGACATTGATACTCTAAGGGGTCTAATACTGAAACCGTTGTTGAAGGAGCTAGTTGAAACGGCGTAGTTTGGACGGTAACGAAGGTGGTTAACGGTGGCGGAAAGAGCGCATGCTGAAACTTGAATTCTAACGGTGGACATTGGAAACTTTTGTGTGCGTTTGTTTGTAGGAGTAAGAGATGAAGGTGATGTGGTTGTGTTTTGTTATGTGGATGTTTATGTGTCATTGTACTATGTTTCCACAACATAGCAAAAAAACATATGTATGGCCGTTCAGTTTAGTCTTTGACGTTAAAAAAATTTGTTAAGTGATGAGGTGACAATTGATTTTATCTGACATTCTTTATAAATTTAATTAGTATATAGTAATTAAAGTTAGGACAAAACTTAGGTATAATTTTTTATGTGTTTTTCGTATGGTTCTTAACTAAAAATACACATTTTGTTGGATAAACAAACTTTGAAAAATTATGGATTTGATAAAATCATGAAGAACCATACAAAAAGCACCTAAAGAATTGTACCTAAGTTTTTTCCTTAAAGTTATCTTTTATTTTTTCGCTTTGAGAATGAAAAGGTTACCAATCAAGAAATTATAAATCTTAATTTTTTTAATAGATGAAATGATAAAATTATTATAAAGTTACATACGTAAGTGAAATGTCGAGATTCGAACTCAGATCATGATATGCAGCCGCTTAACAATTTCAACATTTTTACCTTATGATTTTTGGACATAAATTTTAATTTTTAAATAAGGAAAAAATAATAATTTGGTTGATTTATAATTTTTTTTTTAAAAATAAATAAATAGATAAACACCTTTTTTTTTAATGTTCTTTTTTTAAGGTTACTTGGGCTTTTGTCCAAAAAAGGAAAGGTTGGAATCATTTTATGGAAAAGTTTTTAAAATTGCTATCATGCATCCAAAAATTACTTTAATACTTTTGATATCAGTTAATTATCGTTCGTTTTTAAACTAAATATTAAGGAGTAAACGGTAGTTAACTGTCGTTAGAAGTATTTAAGGTAATTTTAGACACGCGGGAACAATTTCAGAAGCTTAAAGAGCAATTATACATAGATCTACTTTTATCCTCTCATTGTGTTTCCACACCTCTTCGGATTTTTTAAACCAGACATGGGAAAAGAAAAAAAACAATTCTTTATTGCGTCTGGATGGGTAAATCAATAGAAAGAAATAGTGTTTTTTTTTAAGAAATATAGAAAGAAATAGTGTTGTTTTCTATCATATGGATAAATTTGGACAAGAGCAATTTTCAAGAACCTCGTATGGGAAAAAATAAAAATAAAACTCTTTTATACTTTTTTGTTGTTGCAAAACTCTTTTATACTTTGTTATTGTGCTATTATGATACTCTACTCATGTTGAAGCATTGTTAAATGTAAGACTCCTTTGCTTTTTGCACCCAATTTTTTCTTGAACGCCTCTTCATTTTTAAACCGCTTTTGGAAAATTTAATATCTCAATCCAATTACTACTTTTGAGGAATTACAATTAGTTATACTAGTGTTAATACCAAAAATAAAATATTTGGTCGAAATTATGATTATATTTTGACAAGATAGATGAGTTATTTCGACATGCTGTAAAGTGTAAAGGGATTTCGACCAAGAACATACAGACTTCGACATACCGCAATTTTGATCAGGTGCTTTAATGTGTTGCATGCATATGGTTTTCGACCAGAGATAAGGAGAAATAATCTGAAGTTATAATTGGAGTGTAATAAGGCAAAATGGAGCATGACAACAAACAAGGTTGAAGTGCATAGAAGTTATTTTCTAGTGTCTTAGGAAGTTATAAGAAGTTATTTCTACTTTTAATTTAGATTGTAGGATTTAGTGGTAGTTTTTTCTACAAGGTC
>Ga0228711_1003044_pt1 | contig 25997 bp, 11 predicted proteins | sample MedpolnodulmetaG_2_FD_177996 | JGI IMG/M metagenome (GOLD analysis project Ga0228711, IMG submission 177996) | Root nodule microbial communities from Medicago polymorpha collected in Santa Monica, California, United States - brown nodules | ecosystem: Host-associated > Plants > Roots > Nodule... | reverse complement strand
AAAATGGTAATCGATGTCGAACAATCCATGATATCGCACTAGTCCCTGAGGAGACGATATATAAATACTTACTTTTGATATACGTAAATATGCTACATCATAAATTACCAATGTTAAATTGTTTGTGTCAAATATTACATATTAATGTAGACATTTTTAGCAAATTAAATTCAAATCCACAATAATACAATCAAAAGAGCAACACAAAGTTACAAAACAATGCATTCAACAGTTCAACTTCAACATTCCAGTGCTCTGCAATTTCAAAATGCTAAACTTCCCAAATTACCGATGTTAATTTGTAGATATTAATACAATTAAAAGAGCAAAAGTATGAAATTTCAGCAACAATCCAGTGCCTTCAACTTCAAGATTCCAGTGCACTTCAATTTCAAAAGAGTTGTTCAACTTCAAAAGAATGAAATTACAGCAACAACTGAGTAATGACCAAGACCACTGAGAGACCTGAACAGACCACACAACATACCACAATTGACAGAAACAAAACAGCACCGCAAAAGGCTTCTAAAAGTCGAACAAAATATATGAATTTACACACAACATACCATCAAAATTCATAACAGGGAGCTAATGGCTTATTCCTTCTTGTGAGGCATTTGTGGTTGGTAATTTTGGTTTTGTGGAGCTGGGATGGGTGGTGATATGTTGGCAACAAATGGGTGGTTTGGGTAAATTGGTTGAGATCCATCATGGGCCACCATGCCGACCTCTTGAGTAGTCTTTTTGGGATAACCATTCCCAAACCTCTTAGCACCATTGGATGAACTACCTGACGAACCGCTTGACGAACCACCTGTCGAAACAACCGACGAACTACCTTCTTTGGATACACTTCCCTTACGGACCCATTCCTTGTACGTACCCCCATATCCACCATATCAGTAAATTTTTGCGAAGCATCCCTTAATTTGGACACATCCGGTCTTTGGAAAGTATAACTCCTAGTGTTTCTCGTAGGAATCTCCATATCTGATGTTTACAAAAAGTTTCTATAAGTCCTTCGATATTTAATGATGAAAAGAAGGCTTTATGAATGAATGCATGTATGCATGGTTATGCTAAAATACAGAGAATACATGGTGAGGTTAGATCCACAATGTTGGAGTTAAGGGTAACAACGCCATTTGGTAAGGACTATGGTTTTCAAATGTACATGTATCATGGGTTCTACCAAGTTCCCAGAGTTGTCAACCACTTCCGAACGCTATCGGGTTACGGAAATACTTTTGATCCAATAATGTTCGTAAGAAGGTCTCGTCTGAGTGTAGTATCGTGTATCAACTAAACCAAGATTACTCATGGTTATCCACCACACTACGTCCTAAAAGGCCAAGAGGGGTTAACGGTAACTAAAGGTTCTCAACTTTTAGCGGTCACTTGAAAATAACATGCCAAACACGAATACTCATGCCAACATAGTATATTTCCAAGATCCCTCAGTTGAGTGGGGTTATCACATGTGCCACAACCAAAATTCACTCTTGGCAAGGCACTATGATTATACCACCGTCCTATCCTAATATTTCTCTCAAGTCCGGGTGGGGGACATATCTCACCATTCACGTTGAAAGAATAAGCATTTAGGCACGTATTTGCAAGAAAAAGCACAAGTATAAAGACAAGTTAGGTGTAACCCACTTAGGAAGAATATCCCTAGTGAAGGCGCCATTTCTGTGCTCCTCGATTTTCAGATATCAAAACATTAATTGATTTGAATCGTCAATCTTTGAACTCTTAACTTTTATTCGTGGGAAGGGAAAAAGTAAGTAAAAACCCTTATGAGATTATGGATTCGGGGGTTGGTTTCGCGGAGGGAAGGTGTTAAGCACCCTACACGACTACGGTACTCCGTAAGAACCTTTTGCCTAATTTATCTTGTGCTAATTCAATTACTTATTTTGAAAATACTTGCCTAATTGTCTAAGTGAAAGAATGGAGGGAGAAGAAGTATGTTTTTGGTTATTTTTCTTTGATTTGGAAGGATTAACTCATTTGCCTACATACCCTAAAAAGGGATCAAAACCAATGTAGTTCACTCTCAAAAATTATTTTTGTGGGTTGGGTTATTTTTAGAGTTTCTTCGAAAATAGTTTTATAAGAAGGGAAAGAGGCCTCAAGGCATATGAGAAACAAAATGAGGTGAAGTTAAATAATTTTAGTTAAAAGAAACCAAGTCTAATATGGTTAAAATTGATTAAAAATTTGATTAAGAAATAAAAGGAAAGGATCACTTGGGTTAAAATCCAATGTTTCTTAAGAAAATATTTTGAAGCTTTGCATATTTGATTTTTTTGGGAAAAATGATTTTTTTTAAACTAACGGTAAAAAACTACATGTTTCACCGTAACGGAAAAATAAAATGTGAAAGGAATTACCGAGGATGTTGGATCCCAAGTAAAATTCCGACCTAAATTACTAGTTGTTTACTTTTAAGGCACTCAAATTAGTCAAGTTTTTAATCCTAGTTGGTCCCTAATCCATTTTGGTCCTTACGCACAATCCAAACATAAAACGATAAATAAAGTGGGATGGTGTCGATGCATGTGTTATCCATGAAAAATTGGAGAATGTTTCCTTCAATTTCATGTATTGTTAGGCCTGCTGGTTCTCCCCAAATACTAGCCAAGCCTTGCTTAAGAGCACTGACATGAATGTTTTTTTCTAATATGATTTTGCCTAAAAGACTCTTCTTGCAGGAATTGACTCCTTCTTGAACAATTTTTTCAGGGTATATGAAGAAACTGGGCATTGATCCGGGGCTTGGTTGAGATTGATGACCAGATCCAGAGGGGGTATCTGAGTAGTTTTTCTAGGTTTCATGAGAAGGCATCTGGCTTTTTGTGTTCTTGTTGATGGGAATGGTTATCTGTGGGTGGGAAGTAAAGGACCTGAACGGTTTGTTTGAGGAGGGGCCAACACCGTTAATGGAGGGAGAAGTGGCTTGGGGGGTAACAGAGGCACCAAGATTATTCATCAGAGGTGTAGTGAATTGGGGAAGAGAGGTATCCATCAAATGTAGTTTCCCTTTTGAAGAAGAGGACTCGGTGATATTGTGAATGTTCATGATAGAGAAGAACAAGAAACAAATCAAGAAGATGGTAAAAAACAAACGACAACTGGTGGAAAAGATAAGAAATACGAAATCAAACAGAGATTTTCTTATAACGAATAACCCCAAAAAACATCCAAGAAACTGGAGATAACTACAAAGATTCACAAGGAATCAAAACAAAGACAAGAAACCGACAGCGGAACAACGGACTTGGCACCCAGGCAACCTAAACAAGGGAGGTGAGAAAGAAGGGAATCAAGCAAGGAGCTTTGGTGAGAAAACCAGCAAGAACAAAGGGTGAGATGGGAGGAGGAAGAAGAGATGAGGAAGGGGAAGCAGTGATGAAGAAAACCTAAGGGTTTCTAATCGTAAGGTTCCGCTAAAGAAGGAGCGATTATTTACCGTTTCGTGTTATTATTCTCTCGCTACTCGTTGTACTTTAAATCAAAACATCACTTCAACATAGTTTAATTAGACAACAGAAAAAATGAAATATTTCTTAATGAATAACATCATTAACGATATCCCCGTTTTTTTTTATTTGGAATAAATCCTAAATATTTCTAAATTGCAAAAACATAACTACTTCTTTTAAAAATAAAAATAAAACTCATAACTACTTGATTGGCTCCATCCCCCTACATTACGTCTTATTATACTTCTAATTTTTAAATAAAAAATTGCACCGTAAACTGTTGTGTGTGTTACGTCACTGATTTGCCTTCTTATGAATGCAAAGCTTGGTTTATATATAAAAACAATATAGTTTGGGGAAAATGACACCGAACTTTTGATCATCCGGTGAATTGATGTCACGAACTTCAAAAGTGTAACCTTCACAATTATCTCAAATGTTACTATTAATTCGGTGGTCTCCTTAGTTCAATTGACGGAGGTCTCGCATAATATATCAAAAAGTCGGGTTTAAACTCGAGACTTTCTCTTATTCGTCTTGAAAGGTTACTTTCTAGCTATTAAGTTACTTGATCAACAAAATACTAAGAACACTCATTTTTTGATACTTTCTTTAATTTAATCTCTTATTAGATGAATTTTATGTGGATCTCACCGCTTTATGTAATGTATATTTCAAAAGTGTAACCTTCACAATTATTTCATCCATTAAGAGAATAAATGTAAGAGAGAGTGTTGAAAATTCTTAGCACACCTCTTCAACACTTACATGATTGATGACACAATTATTATATATAAAAAATATCTTTTAAACAATTCTTATATATAAATACATTTTCGTCTTCATAAATATCTCAAATTTAATTTTTAGTACTTCTGATGTTTTTTCAATAAGTTTTTGTCTTTAAATATTTTTCATCACGACTTTTGGTTCTTGCTCTTAGGTAAACTGATGTATATTCTTTAAAATCATGAATTATTTTTTACATTTGTGTTTCCTATATTATGGAAATCTTTCTTGCAAAAATTAATTGTTTTAACAAGAGATGAATTAAATATGAATTTTCAAGTTGTTGGCACTTGAAAATTCAAATTTAATTCATATTTTGTTAAAAAAAATCTAAATTTATGTGAGAGGATTGTTATTATATTATAAACATCTCTAAAAAAGTTCATTTAAAAATGTGAAAGTTACAGGTGGGATGACTTAAAAACAAAGACCAAAAATTGTGACGGAAAATATTTATAGACTAAAACTTACCAAAAAAAATTAGAGGGATTAAAAATAAAATTTAAGGTATTTATAGGGATAAAATATTATTTTACTCTTTAAACTATTAGTAAAATGAAGGATGACAGCTTGCATAAACAACAAAAGAAAATAATAATGCAAAAATAGTAAATAAAAATAAAATAGCTAACATAGAGCATCAGATGAAAGAAAGAAATGATGCAAAAGGATTTTAAGGTGCGCAAAGAGAAATAACTGAATAAGATTTACTTATTACAATGTGAAACAATAATAAAAACAATCATCCTCGGCAAACAATGGGTAAATAGTTGATTGATGTAAACTTTGGTTGTCTTATCGGAGGAGTAACAGCATCCACATTATGAACACTCATTTTTGAGTTTTTTAATGGATCTTACGTGTACACATCACTCATTTATAATTTTTTAATAGTAGTACCTAACAAGCACTCAATCACTTCTCATATAAAGTTCTTAAATGAGACCCACTAATCAATTATCAATAACTTTATATGATTATATTTCATTTTTTTAATATTAAAAGAGTGCGGGTCTCGCTTAAAAGTGGAGGTCTTAAGTAAGACCCCGGGGCACTGGTTTACGAGCAATAAATGAACAAATTCCACTTATTTTACTTTAATTAAAGTGATAAATATGGTAACTAATTAAAATAAAAAAAGATGTATTTAATAGTCCGTCAAATTTTCTTTTCCATTTTATATTTACATTTCTATATCCTTTTCATTTCTTAACAATTTTTTTTCTTCCTGTGGATTTTACTCGAACCAATTTTTCTTTTCGTAAATTTTTTGTGAATCATTTTTTTTTTTCAAACCAATTCACGGAAGTCTATGCATAATTAGCAACATTTTCAATCTAAAATAAATTTACAATTCCAAAGATAAAACACAACCAATTAAAATATCAAATACAATCTCTCAAAAAAAAATATCAAATGCAAAATCATCAAATGTGTAAAAATTACAAAATATTCTTCAAAACAAAATTGGATTTCATGCTTGTATCACAAAATAGGAAATTTTATAGAGTATTAAATACACATATTTCTTCTTTTAATTAATTGTCTTATTTATCACTTTAATTAAAGTAAAATAAGTGGAATTTGTTCATTTAATGCTCCTTAACCAGTGCCCCCGGGGCACTGGATAGCATTACCCATATTTATAAGTATATAAGTTGTTTTCAAATTATTTTCATTTATTAGTTGTCTAGGATAGTTCATGAAAACAATTTGACTTTTTTTATGTCTTGATATAAGTACTTATTTGATAAGCGGTTATGCTATAAGTGCTTAATTAAGTTGTTTATGGAAACGTGCCAAAAAAAGCTAATTCATTGTGGGTTGCATTTTTCAGGTATTATTAAAGAGGTGGCCAACTTCATAGTGCTGTCAACTTTGATCATACTTCTATATTATAATCCATGAAGAGACTGTGTTTTCTACATGCAACCCTTTCCTCGTTTTCCTTTAATCTTGGTATCTTAAGATTTTTGTACTTTATGGCTTCTCTTGGTAACCATAATAACAATGAAGTTGATGACATAGAAGCAAAGCAAAACCAAACTCAAGAAACAGAAGAAAACAACAACATTGACTATTCCAAAAGAGCACAATGGCTAAGAGCTGCTTTGTTAGGAGCCAATGATGGTTTGGTATCAATAACATCATTGATATTAGGTGTTGGAGCTGTGCATGAAGACATCAAAACAATGCTTCTAGCTGGATTTGCAGGACTAATTGCAGGGGCATGTAGTATGGGAATTGGAGAGTTTGTATCAGTGTACACTCAATTTGACATAATGGTAGCTCAAATGAATAGAGAGAACAAAATCAACAGCACTTTTGTTGATGAGGAAAAGCAGCTACTACCAAATCCTTTTCAAGCTGCTATTGCATCAGCAATTGCATTTTCATTTGGTGCTACTGTTCCATTGTTAGGAGCAGCATTGGTAAGGGACTATAAGATAAGGTTGTTTGTTGTTGTTGGTATGGCTAGTTTTGCATTGTTGGTATTTGGTGGTGTAGGAGCAATACTTTGTAAAACATCAGTGAAAAAGTCTTGTGTTAGAGTGGTGGTTGGAGGTTGGATGGCTATGGCTATTACTTTTGGCTTGACCAAATTAGTTGGCTACGGTTCACTTTGAATGTGGTTACTAGATGTGTAGTGCTTAAATAGTGCTTAAATTTACTTTTGTTTAATTACAGTTTTGGTTCATCTATTTGTACTCACTCGTGGAACTGGCTCCTCCATTATAAGATAACACAGTTTTGGTCTCTTTTTCGGACATTCAAACTTAAAAATGATATGTTATATTTAAATTTAAGTTTTTAAGGGATTTTCAGTGAATTTCATGGTTGGTGATAATTCTACATTATTGGATCGTATGACACGTCATTTAATATTTCACATCATCAATTTTGAGTTGAAAAATATGAAGGAAAAAAAAAAGACTAGTGTGTTTGGTTTGCAAAACAGCAAGTATTGTACAGAACAGTACAAGAAAGAACAGCACAATACAAAGGTAGAACAGCACATGACAAATTTTTATGGCATTGAATAATTTTTGTTTTATGCGATTTTTGAGGGACGAAATGCTATTTTGGTATTTTAGACAACTTGTACGTGGGACAAAAAGTTGTGTTGTGGTTTGGTGAAGGACAAAAATATCAGTTTTTGTCCTGTCTCTTGCCTCCAATTTGTTATGTACCTGAAACAGTTTTACAAATCAAACATTGGACAACTGCGTAATTTTAATATAATGAAACTAATTATGTGAGTAAGTGAAAAATAAATGACGAAAACTGAAAATAAGCCTTTATTTTTGTTAGAAAAGTAAACTCAGATCCAAAGAAAGAAAGCATATTATTATGAAACACATATATAAACACAATGATTGTTCATGGAGTTCAATCAATTGTTTTATATTTCTCTATAACTCAGAAGTTCTTGTAGTTTTTTTTTTTAATTTAATGCATAAGGTGGAGACTACAAGTTTAACTAAGGCTTTGTTTCCGAGTTGGGTTTTGGAGGGGATGTGAGGGGAAGGAAAGGCTTATGGAGAGGTAAATCCTTGTTTGTGAGATTTGAAAAAACAGAGAAAGGTTTTTGAGGGTTTTTGAGGGCTTCATTTGTCCAATTTTAAAGTTCTCCCAAATTTGGGGTTTTGGGGGTTAAACATACAAATTGACAATTTTGTCCTCATAATAATTCAAAATTCCAATTATAATTTACAAGATAAATTACAAAATATAACACAATGTATTGATTTCAAGAGAGAAAATGGTAAAATAGTAAAATTATCACATAAGTCTTCCATCTCCTTTCCTTGTTGGTTTTTTAACTCCCAAACAAGGGGAAGGTTTTCCCTCCTTTCTCCCTTCCCTCCCTTTCCTTCTCTTCCCCTCCTTAGCTTTTTCTTTCCTTCCCCTCAAAACTCGCAAACAAAGCCTAAACCGTACTCGGGAGATTTTCCCTCAACCCTACAAATTGTCCAAAGGAAATGCTCTTTCACTATGCTTCAGTGTTTGATCACTTATTAGTTATTAGTGAGCATGAGTCATACTAAACACTTTTCTTAAGATGGTTACAAATAGTTAAGAAAATTCTACGCTGAATTTGGTATATAGTCATGAGCCTAACAACAAACAATTCAGCTCAATAATCATTGGAGTAACACTAGCAACAATACTAATATTAATATCAAAATAAATACTTCCCTAACATAAAAATTAAAATGTTTAAGGAGAGTGACAATGGTACAATGAAAGAAAAATAAACAATTAATTTAATTCCTAAATTATCACTCCAATGAACAACTACCATTTTGAAAATGAGATCTAATGGAACAACCTCCATTTGTAAATCCAATCACAATTTGTGGCTTTAAATCCTTTACTCGACGAAGAAGAAGTTACATTGTGTGATATCAACGGAACCTTCATATCACAATGAAGTTTAGGTTTCACTTTCCCAGACTTAAATAAGCCCAATGTACACCTCAAATTTAGAAAAACCTTCAAATCAATTCCATAAATACCGTCATTTTTCTCCTTATTGAACTCTGACTTTTGATCTGAACTCAAGTGAATCCCTTGCTTACCTTTAAAAGCAGCACTCAAAACACTTCTATTCTTATGGGGTTGAAAGAATTTTCCTAGGGTTTGAGAACCAAACTTACGATCTTTATAAAACGCAAACATTTTGATGTCCTCATAATCGATACCAACTCTTCGATTAGGGTTTTGAATCAAGATATTGACAGAAATGTGTTGTTGTTTGTGAAATTGAATAGAGTAAGGGATGCTTCACTAACGCTGAATTTGAGGGCGTCTGGGCGCACAATAAACCAAAAGAGAAAACCAATGATTGCTACTATGATAATGATTGTGGTAATGATTTTGCATATTAAGCTGAAGATGCAACCACCACATCCTTTGAAGCAACCGCAGAAGCCGCAACCATTGTTGTTGTGGCGTCGGCGGTCAGATTTCGACGGCGATGGGATGGAAGGGTCGTAGTAAGCATTGTTGAGTTGATTATCCACCATTATTTCCTATGGAGAAGATAAAAGTTATTAACGGATAACGAGGATATTTAACTAATTATTATCAATTTCATAAAGAAAAAAACACTTATTATCAACAAAAAAGAAAATTGGTGCAACCCAATTTGTATCAATTAGTTCATTGTATTTTAGCTACTTACTAACAATATGGTCTCTTCTTTCAAAAAAAATAAACAATATGGTCTCTATATTTAATCACTTATTATTAATTTAGTCATCAACATATTTTCATATTGTTAAAAAAAATTATGAATGACTAATATGAGTATAATTTGATAGAGTAAGAGTCCCTTTTGGTGAACTATTTATTTTATTTTATTTCAAAATAACGTTTTTCAATAAATTTTCAATAGAAACAAGTAGCTTTGCCAAAATAATAATTAGTGATTAATCTAAATCTTCAAAAGTCCATAAATCCTAGTTTAATAGACAAAATAATGTCAAAATTGTTTGGTCGAACACCGTGATCAAGGATCGACCATCAACACCTCCAAAGTCTCAAACGGAATAACAATTTTTTAAAAAGAAAAACTAAACTAGGATATTTGATCGACAAGATTTACATAATGAATACACATATTACACAAAGCACATCATTACCAGATCAGGACAAACAAGAAGCATGGTTAAGAAAGCCATAACAAAGAAAACCATAAAACGGGTAAAAGCTTACCTCTATCGATTTGGAGTTAACAAAACAGCACTTTTTTCCTTTTACTTTTCAACTTCTACTTCTCTCAATTTACAAAACGTGTTTTTGTCACCAAATCCTCCTTGCTTTTTAGTCTCAAAACAAGGATATTTATAAATCAAGTATCATCTATTTGGAAGGAAAAAAATAATAATGAAAAAGGAAGAACATGATTATCCATTAAAAGTGATTAGTAATCAATAATTAATTACACTAATTGGTAAAACTTTATTTCATGAAATTATTTAGTATTATTTTTTTAATACTATTTCTTTCCTTTTTTATTTGATTCTCTCTTAATTGGCTTTTACGGTTTTCATCTTGCTTATTTGCACAGTCCCCGCGCACCAGCTATGTTCTTACGTTCTCCCCATTTTTTATTTACCATTTTTTTAACATTGCGCTTGTGATTTTTAATTTTATTGGTCTAAATTGTATAAAGATAAAATGGCAAAATGAGCATGAGTCCAAGAATAATATTATTATTTTATTTAACAATATATTAAAGAAAATGGTGGACAAAGTTAAGGTATAAAATTGAGTGAATAGGCAAAAAACTCCTAAAATTGTAAGTTTCGTCAAAAAACCCCTGACTTTTAAGAAACTTCGAAAAAACCCCTGAAATTGTCAAATGTTAGTCAATTACCCCCTCCGTTTGTTTGAGCTGTTAAACCCTGTGACATGGCAGTTATATGTACACGTGGCACCTCCATGTGGACTGAACTGTATGCCACGTCACAAGGGGGTAAATGACTTTTTTTTTTATTTTTTTTTTTGCTTTCTTCATCTTCTTCCTTCCACATCTTCATCTCCTTCAACATCATCTTCATCAATATTCATGAAAAAAATCCAGAATTTTTTTTAGGAAACAACAACCATCAACACCACCACCATCATCTCATCACTAAACCTCCAACACCATCAACAACAATAGCAATTGATGACCCTTGTTTCGTGCTTTAACAACTAACGTGTTTTGTTTGTACTTTCCTCATCGTTTTCGTTGTTCCTTCCTTCTCCTTCATTGTAAAATCTCACTCTCATTTGTGAATTTCCTCCAATTTTGGATTGTTGTTTCTTTTGTAAAGGTAGATTTTAAAATTGGGGTGCCACATATTGTTAGGGGTGGGGAAAAAAACCAAAAACTGAGCTCTGAACCAAAAAAAAATTGAACCATTACTAACAACTCTGAAACTGAACTGAAACAGTTCAGTTCAGTTCAAAACAGTTCAGTTCGATTAGAAACAGTTCAGTTCAGTAACTAAAATTCAATTTCATTTGTTTTTTCATATTTTTTTCAAAGGTATTAATAATAACAGTTCAGTTCAGTTCGGAACAGTTCAGTTCGGTTTGAAACAGTTCAGTTCAGTTCGAAATGCAAACAGTTCAGTTCAGTTCAGTTATTTTAAATTTAGCAAACAGTTCAGTTCAGTTCGGTTCAGTTTTCATCCCGAACTGAACCATGCCCACCCCTATTCTCAATACAATGTGTCCCTTATATACATAAATGCAAAACATAACTAATTTTTCTAACAACGTGCAACAAACTAACTAACTAGTGAGATAACTTGTTATGCAAGTTATCTTCTACTAAGATGAATTACAATGGTTTCGATAAATCCAATCATAAATGCCCTCTGTGATGATCCTCTGAGCACATGTTCCTCTAGACCCATAATCCTCTGGACACATAATCAACTGGACAACTGTTACGAAATATTTCTAGTTCAAACATGGAGGGCTTGAAAACAATGTCTTCTAAATGACCAAAATTGGAGGTTTTAGTCAAATTTGCTCGAGAGGTTTTTCCTGCTTTCAATCCTTTGACAATAAACCGAGAATCCTTGGTACAGTTCTCTGTAACAAAATAGTTGAGCTATTTTAAACCGTTTCTAACGGTGGGAGCTTAATGATCCAGAATAACACAAATTGGTGAGACTAAAACCTGTTTTTTCATCTGTTTTGAAGAGAATGTAAATGCTCTAGACTCTTGAAACAAAATGGAACTGCTTGTTAAATGTTTTCTTCACCGTATCAACATTTCAACCAGTAGTTTACACTTTTATTTTCATTATTGAATAACAAAGATGCCTGAGTTCATTTTCCCAGCCAGTAATGAGATTAATGCCAATTTAGAACCATTTGTCTGTAAGTTATCAACATAAGATAGGAACATTGAAAACCAAAAGTTTCATACTTTGTAGAAAATATATATTTGGCCATAATACTCAAATATGTTCAACATTATCCCATATAAAAATAGGGGAAAAATAAAGAAAAGGATTCCACACAAATTTGAAAGTTTTGGAGAGTAATTTACCAGCTCAATGTATTTTACCAGCTCAATCTGTCCATTATCATGAGAACACATGGTTTTTTTCATGTTCGCTTTATAGTTCCACCTTAAAATCAACAATAAAGAGCTTTCTGCCACCAAGTTCCAAATTTGCTAAAGATCTGCGCACAGCCAAATCGCGAATTTATCAATTTATAAATTATACATAATGGACAAAACCGATGAATTTGACCTCTTTCTTCAAAATGGTAGTCCAATAGGAAGATTTCAAATGTACCATTTTTTCAAATCGGATTCACGTTTCCCTGTAAAAATATATGGTATATATCAAATATTCAAATTCATTTGCAATAAGACATAAAGTGGGAATACAATTTTAGGAGATAAACTGATAATTGAGTAGAAGACCTGTATCAATGTTTTTGTGGACAGCAAGTGCAATGAATTTTCATGGTTAAGCAGGACAAATGGATCCAAAAGAATTTTCCTAATTGAGGTACTTTCTTGCACAACTCTTAGAATCAACAGTACGCTTCATGGCTTCCTCGTGCTGCCTGTCATTTGACACTTCCGAGTTAGAGATGTTACCATCTGGAGTACAACATTCTCTTAGAATCTATGAAGCACTAATTGACACAAACATTGGACACAATACTAAACATTGACTCATATAATAAAATCGCATGTCCGATACCTGACACACATTTACTCTGAAGTGCCAGTTCTACATAGCGCTTTAAATTTCCAATAGTATGCTAAGTACAATCAAACCGAATTCATATCATGTTCTTGTTAAAAAACAAAGTAGATCAATACAAAGCATGATCCAATGGTTATAAAACATTCACTATATATATTTCACAAAGGAAACTTTCGCTCTATTTATTTTTTCCCCTCACGTACGGTAAACAATTAAGAAAGATTTCAGACAAGACCACATTCATTGCCCACGACCAGAAGTAAGGAAACAGAACAAGTCCAATTCTGTCACTAGAGCATTTTGATGCAATGACAATATAAAGTCAGCAATTTTGTAATAATTGTAATTAAAATCAAATATTTTTAATAATCAGAAGACTAAAATTGATTGATAATAAGGGATCTTGGTATAATTCACAATCTCTTTGCAAAGCATAGTGGAAGAATGAAGTCCTCTCGATATAGCAACCTAAAATTTGAGGGTTGCTCGAAATCGATAAAGTCGTCGCCAAGATTTATTTAATTAGGGAACATAATGAAAAAATTCTTTGAAACAAAAAATGGTCTTTCAAAATAGAATTAAGGTTCAGGACGACGACTATGTGTATGGAATATATTAGAACCGTATAACATTTGTCTGTTACCTCTAATGAATTGTGTGACATTTATGTTTCTCGTTATTTATTAGATGCAATAAAAAATTCAATTTTTAAATAAAAATATTTTGTTTTTAAATAGAAAAATAAGGTTTTATTATTATTGTGCATTGATTGATTTTAAAGAAATGTTTGTTGTTACAATAAATTTGATAGAAAAGTCCTCGTGAGCTTAACTTAGTTGATAGCAACAATGCATAATATATGCAAGGTCTAGGGTTCAAACCCCAGCCACAAAAAAAAAAATAGATATAAAAATGCATTGCGGATTTGATTGAGGAAAATATATATTGTCCGCAAGAATTTGATTTTGATGAATATTTTTGATTGATTACTGAATTTAGTTGAAATTATTTTAAATCACCAAGTTATCAGAACTCGTATATGTATCAAAATAGGGTTAACAAGATATCACATCTTTTTCCTTCAAAAAAAAAAAAAGATATCACATCTTTTCTTAAAAAAAAAAAACAAGATATCACATCTAAGCCGGTCAGATATTTTAAAAAAAATAATATATTTTTTTTGTATTAACCCTCTGGTTTTTAAGAAAAAGAGCTCTAGTTTGTTTAAAAAAAAAAAGAGCTCTAGTAATTTGGAGTTCCATCCTAAGGTAGATAAAGTTTGATTAAGAATCGAATTCTCCCAAACGATTCGTCCTTTATACAAAGAGAGACAAGACAATATTATTCCTGTGAGAGTGTAAAATAAATTGGAGGTTGTAAACAAATACACACCGAGTTATCATGAAATTAATTCTCAACACCATTTTCCCTATACACCTCTTTTTCTCAACACCATTTTTCACAAAAGAGTAAACAAATACACACCGAGTTATCATGAAATTAATTATGTTCCAATCCTTACCAATTCATTGAAGCCAACAACACTATCAAACAACTATGTTGTTGCACAATCACTCGTTCATCTACAATGTATCAGTAATAAAGTGACATTTCTATCTATAGCACATTTTGGGGTGCTTAGTGGTTTCCCATCTCTATCCTACTTGGATGATACTAAATCTAACATAATTCTGTCAAATGAATTTCATCTTGTTCCTTATGATACTCAAGTTAACATTGGGTGGTTATTTATGTTAGATAATAAAGTATTGGGCTTAAGCTATTATGCCTTTATATTAGTAAGCTATATTCTCTCATAACCTTTTGTAATATTAAGCTATTGGTATTCTATGAAATCCTAACCGTCTTTGTTAGTCTCTTTGTTATTCTCTCTGATTATCTATATTGTTAACATGGTATCAGAGCATGGTTTAATCCGCCTTGAATCCTTTGTTGTTTCCGTTATTGGGTTCCCAAATGTTTGGGAATGTGTTAGCATTGTTGTGTCTCCGCTGCCAGAAAGAAAGAAAGAAAGAAAAGAAAAAAGTGCATTTCGTTCGTTTGTTTTTGTTTGTTGGGTTTAGTGATTCTATCTCTGCTATGGCTTTGATTTGGTTGTTATGTGCCTTTGTTGCCCCATTCATAGTGTTTTGTTGGTACTCGCTAGGTTTATATAAGTGCCACAGTATGGTGTTTTTTGTGCATTGATTCAGCAAATTGTTTTATTCAAGGACTTGATGAAGAATTTGTTTTATTGTTCCAATTGGAGTTGAATACTTGGTACCCAACATCACCGTTGCAACAACCACATCTTGCTGCCGAAGTGTTAGTTTTATTGCTTCAATTGGTTTTGAGGGGTTGGTGGTTCTTTTTGTTTGAGTTTTATGTTCGGGTCGGTCTCCTTTTTTTGGTTTATTTATTTGAGTCTAGTTCTTTGTATGTGGGTTTTCTTAGTCTTTGTGTGTTTTTTTGTGTGTTTGTGTTTAGTTAATTGGTTGTTCATCTTTGTCTGTCTCTTGGTTTGTTTGGTTCGGTTTGTTTTGGTTCTTCAATTTGTCTTGATTTGATTTTATTCAATTTAGTTTGGTTCAATTTAATTTGGTTGTTTGGTGAGTCAAGTACTCATAATTTGGTTTCTTCTCCCCCTTTTGATTCTTCTGATTGCATTGCATTGCGCTTCTCTCCCCTTTTGATTCGTCTGATTGATTACACTTCTCCCCCTATTGATTCTTCTCATTGATTGTATTGCACTTCTCCCCTTTTTTTTATTCTTCTGATCGATTGCACTTCTCCCCTTTTGGTTCTTCTGATTGATTGCACTTCTCCCCCCTTTTTGGTTCTTCTGATTGATTGCATTTCTCCCCCTTTTGATTCTTCTGATTGCACTTCTCCCACTTTTGATGATTCTTTGGTTGTATCTCTCTTTGTCTCGATTGGTTCTTCTGTATGGTTGCTTCTCCCTACCGATTTTTGTTTGGTTTAGTTTGAAATGGTTCTTTTGCTTGGATGGTTTCTCTCTTTGGCTGGTTGATGGTTCTTTCCCCTCTTCATTGGTTATGCTACGAGCTAATTTTGTTTATTTTTGGGGTTAATTCATAACAAGCTTAAAGCTTAGTAAGCTTCAGCTTGAGGGGTAATGTTGGAACTTTATATTATTTAGTATGTTTTTCATATTTTGTTTTACAATCTCACAATGCTTCTCTTGATGTTGATGCATCATGAGTTTGAGGATAACTATTAGATAATAAAGTATTGGGCTTAAGTAATTATGCCTTTATATTATTAAGCTAGAGTCCATTAGGTTTATTATATATTCTCTCATAACCTTTGTAATATTAAGTTATTGGTCTTTTATGAAACCCTAACCGTCTTTGTTAGTCTCTTTGTTATTCTATCTGATTATCTATATTATTAACAATTTATACTTGATGTCGATATTGGAGTTGATATTACTTTACAAAAGGTTTAACTCTTCCTTGGAGATTCAATAGTTAAACAAGTTTTAAAGGAAATGTTGATTACTTTCTCTAATTGTTTGGAATCAAATCTTGGTATTTGGTGGATGTGTTTTAAACCAACCAAAGAAACTTGGAAAACAGTCAAAATGTTCTATTATTACAATCTTGGCCAATTTAATGGCCATGGTTGAGAGATATGATTTATTATTATTGAAGTGCTAAGTTCAAAATTGTTGGCTCCTCATGGATTTAATACACAAAGGGAAATATCATTTGATCCAAAAATGCTATTTGTTTTGGATACTTTCATTGTTGGGCCAATATTAGTTTGGTTGTGCAAGGACCAACATAACATGATGACTTTGTTAAGTGATAAATATGTAATATGTAATTCATAAGAAAGTAAGGAAGACTAAAACCTTTTTTTATTAACTTGCTTAACTTTTACTCATAAAAAAGTAAGGAAGACTTAAAACTTTTTTTTTATTAATTGCTTAACTTTTTATTGATAATGTACATATAATATATAACTAGACTCTAACTCGTGCGATACATGGATTTCATAGAGTTTCATAAATAAATATTAAATTGGCTATATTATTATTTTTAAAGTTACGTTCAGTACTGATATGTTATCAAATCATTGCAAAAAGCAATAAAAAAAAGTTCCAAAAATATAACAATTAAAGCCATTAACTTTATTTTTTTTACCAAACAATGTCATTTGGTTGTGTTCCTAAATTGCCTTCATATTTGATTAGAAGAAACAATTCTACATGCAGAAAGAAACAATAAAGGAAAAGAGAAACAAATGATCAATTCACAAAGAATTTGGAGAGCCAGGACTAAATCTAAAAATAATGACGGATCTTCTGGTCACTTCGAATATGTATTGTAATATAAGTCATTCAACCCGTGCAACCAAAGTTCTAACAACAATCAACACACCAAAATAACTATTTAATTTCAATTAATTAAAATAATTGTGTGAACCAATATTTAAGAACCAAAAAATATACGCGTAATTGAAAAGATAGAAAATTGAAGTTTATGAGAAGTGGAAAATGTGGGATAAGAATTGGGGGCGATTTTAAAAGTTATCAAATAAGGTGTAATAACTATTTGAAAGCGAAATTAATCCAAAAAAGAAATTATGTGTCTTAGTGTTAAAAACATTAGAGTTTCATATATATAAGAGTAAATTACACTCCCTTTCCCCTCAAAGATGCTTGAATTACATTCCCCTCATCTCTTATGTTAAAATATACACTTCCCTCCCCTCTTATTCAAAACATATTAGAAAATATTTCACTCCTCTCCCTTGAGAGAAACTTGAATTACATTCCCATCCCCTCTTGTGTCAAAATCTACACTTTACTCTCTCAATATTTTTTTTTTATTTCTAATAATCTAGCAAAAAAAAAAATCTAACACACTTTGAAGAAAAATAGTATTACAGGTTCATTTTAATATAATCAAAATTTGAATGCATATTTTTTCGCTATTTTTTATTCACAATTTCATTAACATGTAGTTCTAAACCCTATTATAAAATATGAAACAACCCAAAATAAAATTAAAATATGTGAAAAGTTACTAAAGTCGAATAAGTAATGTTTATTTAAATGTGAATTTTATACTGCAAATTATAAAATTAGTAACAAAATATTTAAATTTAATTATAATTGACATTTAAATTATATAAAAAAAAAACAAATTTATGTTTTTTAAATCGTGATTCAAAATTAGTATATATTATAAAATATTTATTTATGTTAAAATAGATTAAAGTGTAGTGTATATTCTACCCCTCCCTTAATAATTAAATTTTTTTTCTCTCAAAAAAAAATTAATTATTAAGGGAGGGGGTAGAAATTCAAGCATCTCATAAGTGAGGGGATTATCAAATTTACTTTTCAAGGGAGGGGAGTGTATATTTTAACATAAGAGGGGAGGGGAGTGTAATTCAAACATCTTTGAGAGGAGGGGAGTGTAATTTACTCTATATATAAAATATCAAATTGGCTATATTATTACTTCTAGAGTTATATTTAAACACAGAAACAATCAAACTAAGTGACAATTGAGAGTGATCGACATGCAGAATCTCAAAGAAACAAATTAACAACATTTAGTTTGCATCAACAAAAATGAATAAGGAATCAAAGTTATTACTTCGCCAAAACAAAGTAATGTTATAATTTAATGTAGTGATTTTTGCTAATAAAAAGTCAGTATAAAAAATTTCAAGTAATATAATATAGTAGAAACAAAGAGGCCAGCAAAATTACAGTAAAAAGTGAAGTTTCTAATGATAAAATTATCATCTGAATCAGTCAAATTTTCAACAATTTTAAAGATGCAACTTTAATTTCATAAAACGTAGTAAACGTACACCAATAATAATAATAATAATAAATAATGACTATCAATAATGGAACCGCTAGGGCGGTTGTGGCTTTAAAAAAAGAGAGAAATGATTTTATGCACGACAATAATAGGCACGACAACAAGCACGGCTATTTAATGGCCCTTGGATGTGTAAACATATCAATAGATTAATTTTCTCTCTCCTCCCATGTATTGTATGGGAGGCGCTTTATGTCTGTCGTGTGTGTTCGTGGGCCAAAGAGAGTCGTGCCATATAGCACCTCTCTTAAAAAAAATGTTTAAGTCATGTATATCATTTTTAGAAGCAATAATATTTCAACAAAAATAGAAATAGCATAGTGGTTAAAGTTTGTATAGTATAAGCATATGGTACTGGTTCAATCGTAACATTTATATATATTAAAAATTAAGAATAAGAATTAAGATAAAATAACTCCAGTTAACTACTTCTCATTAACCGTAAATGAGTAACTACTATTACAATTTAAATTGCATATTCCTAATAACTAGGGCAGTTTCTATAACCCATTACTTAACCGTAAATGAGTAATTACTATTGCAATTTAAATTACATATGGCATATTTATCACTTAACAAATTCATCATGTTATGTTGGTCCAAGTTGTAACTTATACACCTCCCTTATACTCAAAGCACATCAGCCTCGTGAATTTTCGAGAATGATATCTTTTTTGTGTATAGCATTACTGTTTTTAAATATTATATACCTTATATCATTTTACATTCTTAGCCTTGATGGTTGTATTTAATAAAGCTTTGTCCCTCATTTGGAAATCAATGGACACTTCAACAGGTATCTTATCTTATTCTCATTAAAACAAAATACCCTCCTGAGAACACAATGTTAGAACGTTGGATGAGGATATTATCAACAAAATTTTGATATAAATAGTATCAAGTATCAACATGTTATGGAAGCAACACAAATTTGGCGATGCTTGGTCAGTTTTCCTAATGTAAAACTTTTGACCTTCTCATATCGTAAGACCATGAACGAGACATTTTCTACTACTTGAACACAACACCAATGAACTTGGGTACCCAAGGTCTGGTTTCGCGTGTGTATTTGTGCAAAGATCTTGTGATAACGATTACCACGCAACCATTTAATTATCTTTATGTATTTAAGTGAGAGTGTTGTACGTGAATTTGCTTTTCACAACATAACTAAAGAGAATTACAGCATCTCGTGGCAATAGTTCTCACCCCGAGTACCCCTAGAACAAATGGAGATGTGTACGAGAGATAGAAAATGCATCTTGATCCGAATTTAAATATATTATAGGAAGTTCAAAAATCTTTATATTTGTTGTATTCATAAAAAAAAACATCTTTGAAATTGGCTTGGATACATAATTTACCCATGCATTCTATGCTAGAGTTTCGTCCATTTTTCTCACATAAAGAACATTCTAATATTGTATTCTTTAGACGATACTTTGTTGAACAAAGTAAGGTTCCTGAAAAGACCGTAACAAAGTGTAGGCTTTGTAGAAGTTAGCCAGTGTGGTGTCCAAATCAACATAATTTTGTACTTTTTGTTTTCATTAAAACCCTTTGCAGCCCCACACACATCACTCCCACCCCCTAAAATAAAAATGTGAAATTGAGCGACTGCACAGTAATCTCATTCTCATTTGTACCAGCAAACATGAGGTTGAACTACCCGTTTACTTTGTTTATGGTCATGCTTCACCGTTTTTGTAACAAGAAAATGGAAAACAAACCCAATCTACAATTACTACATAAAAAATAAAAATAAAAAACATTTTGAATGTGCATTTCCAAATCCAAAAGATCATAGCTACAATATTTTGGTGGACTGAAATCAACAATGCTTTGAAAACAAACAAATTCCTATAACTCATAGTTCCGAAGACGGTGCTAAATAGATATCACATAGTCATGAAAAGCTAATGTATCCACAAATTACACGAAAACAGAAACAATAGGTAGCTTATGCTTGGATAATGTGGACTTGATGTTGAGGAACCTAAAATTGGGTTGAAAGATATCACATCCCAGTCAACATCAATTATTTAAAAATGTTAATTATTTTGATTTGAAGTTTAAGATCACCAAACTCTCACAACTCGTGTGATAAACATTTGAGATTAACAAGATGTTTGATTTTCTTAATTCATTCCTATTCTTCATAAATAAATATAATGAGTTGAATTTATTTGTATGACACAAATTCACAATCAGTCAATCATTTAAAATGCTTTTGAACTCCAAACACAGAAGTGAGCTCAGCCCAAGCGAATGAACACAAAGTAATAATCTAATAACAAATTCAAATATAAATAACTAATCACTGATTAAAGCAAAAATATCAAATACTAAAAATGGTTGTGTCTAAGGTAAGTGATTTAGATGTAGGAGCATAGTGTGGCTTGCTGGTTTTTTATTAATGATGGAGAGGATTGGATTTGGATGTAGTGGGTTGAAGTTTTTTTGGCTCCACATTTTCTTCTCCTTTGTTTTTTAGGTTCATCTATTCCCTATTCTCCTTTGATATGACATGTTGTTCCTATTTATAATAAAAAAAATTAAGAAAATAAAACTAGGTTATGGTATCAGGAGGAAACAACTAAAATGGAAACATGAAAAAGCAGGTAGTAAAGAAAAATTTCAACTATACTGAAACGGTGAAACACTTGGTTAGAAAGGAGTAAACACTAAGTCTATGTGGACAACATTATTCCTCTTGAGTGTAAAATACATTGATCTTCATCTTTCCTTCTTAAAGTGTGTCTGCTCTCTACTATTTGTGGTGATGACTTGCAAGTTGTAATGCTATTAGAAAAAAGTGTGAGAATTAACTTAAAATCACGATGGAAATAATTGTCATTTTAAAATACACATGCAATATTTATTATCTTTTTTTTCTACTAACATTTTGTGATTAGTTTAATTTATTTTAATGGTAAAATTAGGATCATTTACTAAAATACATTTATCGATTGTAGTTAGTGGAGTAAACTTCAATAAATAAAGGTATTTTTTTAAGAATCAATAAATAAATAAATAAATAAGGATATATTAGTGACAATGTGTATTTTGAAAACAATGCAAGAAAGAAAGAAAAAAAAAACTATGCCAAATATTGTCTCCATTTATATTATGTTTGTGGCGTTTAACGTTTATATTTTGAAATATACTTTGTTATATGTCTTAATTTATTCCCTAAAAAAAAAGTCTTAATTTATTGAGTTTCCCATGTTGTAGAACTTAACCATTTTATTGTAGAGCTAATTTGAGACAAGTACTCTTCAAGAAGTTTACCAATTAGAGACCTTCATCTGAATTTCCCAGATGACGACGACTACGCTTAGGAACAAGACATCGTCTTCTTTTGGTCTAGAAAGGTCAGTCGACTGTGATAACATCTGCTTAAGTTGGGTTAATGTTGTCTCACATTCTTCCGTCCACTCGAATGCGGCATCCTTTCTAAGTAATTTGAAGACTGGTAGGGCATGTCTATCAGATTTTGCCACCAACAGGGGAAAATAATCTCAATACATATTGCAACTTCATACTCAAAAGAGGTGTCAATGGTGATAACCTTCCAAACAAATTCATTCAAATTATCTGCAAGTCTGGTAGTTTTTGTGATGGACAAACCAAACTTAGATCTGAAGAAAGTGTAGTTTCAAATAAAGTGTACGAGGAATCTACTGTAACACTCAAGTGATAGCTCTGGTGCAACAGATAGACACAATTTTAACACAATATATATGGCATGAAATCAAAATATATGATATTCTCTCCATTTTTTCTTATCTTGATTCTAGATATGCATATCAAGCTTTTTTTTTTTAGCAAATGCTTATCAAGCATATCCAAGAGGTGATATCACATTACATAGTAGTATATTTTATTATGTAGATAATATACTCTTTCGATGGAGGGTCCACCAAAATTGAACAACTTGCATTCATTTCAGTATTAAGTAAAAAGAATATGAAATATTGAATCCTTCCACCAAGTGCATTTATATTGTGAAAAAAATTGAATGCTTCCATCAAGTGCATTTATTTTGTGAAAAAAATTGGAGGAAACTGATTAATTTTTTTGTCAATGGTTTAAGAGCTTCTTCAAAATTTATATGCTAAAAAGAAAAGATAATGCTACAAAAGGGGAAGTCTTGATAATTCCGGTAAACAAATAAAAACAACAGCCACAAATATATAACATAATAAGACAATAAATACAAAATTTATAAGTATATTTTTTTTCCCACTATTTTGTATGTCTATATATTTGCCACCATTTCCTCCTTTCCATGGTCTTGACAAGCTCATTTGCTAATGATGCAAAATTCTCAGCTCCATTTTGCAGGTCTGCCGTCCGTTGGCTTATTCTCTGAATCGAATTGGACATTAAAAGTGCAGGTTAGAACCATTTAGACTCATGGTAACGAAAATTTCAAACACAAGAATTTGATGACCTTATGTACTATGCATGACAATAACTCAGTAACTTGATTGTAGAAACAAAAAATAGCCAAGACTGTTGGAAAAAATTATTGAAACTTATCTTATGGCATTAACACTTACGCAAGTGTTGGAAAGAGCTTATAAAATTAGCTTATTACATATCTTTAAGTTTGTTTTCACATTGTTTCCATAAGCCACTCTAGATAGCTTACTGTCATAATCTAAATTCATCAAATGCAATGTTTACCCTATTCCCTTTTTTATTGTAGAAATAATTTACACATAAGCCCTTAAGTTTGTATATCCAGACACTCCTTAGTGCATAATATTCTTTTCATTTGTGTTTTTCATGATTGTCTTGAAGTATTAGGTGCGAATTTTTTTTCATAAAAGCTAAGAAAATTGGCATGTTTCAAGAGATATGTATGTCAGAAAAATATCTACCTCCAATTTTTCCTGCCTCTCCATAAGCTTGTTTCTTGTTTGAGAGGCAACGGAAGCAGCATCCTGAAATCAGACAATAGTTATATATTTAGCTCATTGAAAACAATAGAGTATAAAAAGTGAAAACAGAAAGGATGGACAATTTAGCATTACCCCGGTTTTGCTGTAAGCAACCATAATTTCTTCAGGTGTTCTGACCCTGGGCTTTACATCATCATTAGTTCCGCCTTGAAATAATTTCTCCCTATCACTTTGTAACTTATTTGCAAGCAAAAGGAAGAAACTATTACTAATCTTTGTAGTTAAAATATGATACAAGTTTTGAATTAATTTACCTTTCTGTTTGTTTTTAACATCAGGAGACGAAGTAGAAGCTGTTGTAGTGTTAGGCTCGTCTATTTGAATGTCATCTGAACCAAAATAGAGCACGCTTTTAGGTTTCCTTTACAAAATGAAGAATTATTCAAATTATAAGAAAAATAGAAAGATAGCAAAAAAATGGATGAGGCATTTCAGCATAAAACCTATATCAAGCTCCACTTCCTTTTCATCGGCCACTGCTACCACTGTTGGAAGTGAATCTGACAAAGAGGGCTTGAAAAAAATATGTTCCAAATGACCGAAATTGGAGGTTGGAATTTTTGTCAGTTCGGCATAAGAGGTTTTTCCTCCTTTCAACCCTTTGACAATACCGCTTAGAATCGCTGGCACAGTTGTCTGTAGCAAAGTTTATCTTATTAAACTGTTTTTAATGGCGGGAACTTTAGGATAAAAAATAAGACAAATTAGAAAAACTAAAACCTGTTTTTTCTTCTGATTTGAAGATAATGAAAATGCGGCATCAGCAGCGGCTGCAAGAACGTTATTGTGAAGACAAGGCAAACGCTTGAGACTCCTAAAATAAAATAGAAATGTCCGTTCAGCCTTTTCTTGTATCCATGTTAACCGGTGGTTTACAATGTTATCTCTTCATTAAAGAATAACAAAGATACCTGGATTCATTTTCTCCAGCTAATATTGAGATGAATTCCAATTCAGAATCATTAGCCTGGAAATTATCAACATAAGATAGGCACATAAAGAAATGGAATTCCTCACAAATTTGAAAGTATTGGAGAGGATTCGCAAGTGTAAAAAAAACATCAGCACCGTTAACACCAAGTTAACGTTTTGGATGCATTTGACTAACATATCATACATTGAGGGAGTTTTGATTCATTAAATTGATCCATGGATTAGTCTGATAGAGACAAACACTTTCAGGGACCCAAATGATGGTTTACTCAAACGTAAATTCATATATGAGTACTCTTTAAACTCTAGGTATTCCGTACATAGGATTGGGAGCACCGTCCTTTCACCCTAAAAAGTTCTACCAAAAAAATTACAATCAAATTACGTTAGTGAATCACAAAATTGAACGTTAGTAAATGTAGTCACCCTTATTAATGTGCAAGTAACTGTATAAATTTCTTCGAGGAAACCTATATATATTGATTTGGAGAATGCCACAATGGCTTACTACTACAAATCCTACCCTTGTTACAATCTTTGTGGAAACCTTACTTTGTTCAACAAAGTACCCTCCCAAGAATAACTGTTAGAATGTCTTTGATGGGGTAATACACAAAACTTTGATATATATTATATGAACAGATTATGGAAGCAACACAAATCCAGATTATGGAGGGGTGCACTAAGGCAATTGGTTTGATTTGCAAAATAAAATAAAATGGTTACGGAAAAATTGGTTTAAGAAATAATATGGAGAGGTGACTAGGTCATTCGATTCATCTGCTCATCGCTCATTAGCAACCCGTTTCTTAAGTCTACGAATGCTATAAAGTTAACGACAAATTAACAAAATAGCTTAGGTCAATCTCTTGATCCTAAGCCCTCTTTTCTAATTATAATTCCCTAATCCCTTAGGTGAACCTATAATCATCAAAGGTTTTAAGTCCGTTAATTCAATTGTCACAACCTAACAACGTTCCATCCCTAGATTGTCAGTTAGATTGAACAGTATAGATATTTCTGAGTTACACGCTAGTGTCAATAGTCATATAAACTCTTGAATCAATTATATTGGGTCAGAATCATATAAGCATTAAGAACGATTTATACTGAATAAACTAGAATGGCATTCATAAAAATTAAGAGTTACAGGTTACATAAACATGAGCTAGAACATAATCATCTCTTGACCTAATCACAAAGGATCTAGCTACT
>Ga0228711_1003043_pt1 | contig 25998 bp, 13 predicted proteins | sample MedpolnodulmetaG_2_FD_177996 | JGI IMG/M metagenome (GOLD analysis project Ga0228711, IMG submission 177996) | Root nodule microbial communities from Medicago polymorpha collected in Santa Monica, California, United States - brown nodules | ecosystem: Host-associated > Plants > Roots > Nodule... | reverse complement strand
TGCTAATGTTTGAAAATTATGAACGGTGTTTTTTTTATGAAATTTTGATTTTGATTAAAACTAAAAAAAATATAAATGTTTGTTGCTTTCAAATTATAAAAAATCAAACTAACCATGATTATCTATTTCAACGACACCGACAATAATACAACAAAAAAAAAATCTAAATTCTTTTTTTAATGACACCGAGAACAATTTTTTCATAGAAAAAGTTGTTTAACGGTATAATTGGAATGATGAAAAAGTAAGTATAAATATACTCATCTAGTTTGTTGCACTTTTTAAAGGATAAAGGAAAAAAAACATAAAAACATATATTCATATCGTGTTTGTTACATTTGTTTTAATATTTAAATTTATTCTTATCTATTTGTTACATATGTCATTTGTATTGAAAATTGAGGGTATTTTTGAAAAGAAAAATTCAGCCCAAAAGTGCTGAAAGTAATTTTCTTTATATATAGTATAGATGATATAGATATAGATGATATAGATTCACAACTGTTAGTGCAATAAAAAGATCGGTGTTCGTCCGTTTTTTGCTAGTTATTATAAGGAAAATATCACTTTTTAAGATCATTAAAAAATAATCTTAAAAAAAATCATTGAATATCATATGTATCTTATCAGTTATTCAATCAATTTAAAAAGTATATTTTTACTTATAGAATAAATTTATTCAAATTTTTTTCATATATAGAAAAAAGATTAAGTTACCTGCAAGTTTGACTTGGAACCAATGAAAAACATTCTTAATTCATTTGTAATTATCATTGATATTCTTGACCTTTGGACAAGAGAACCACGAAAATAAACCTTAACTTATATTCAAAAGTGACCAAACCAATAACAATAGCAGCGGTTTCAAAAGCTGTTTAAATCCAATGAACTTTCCTAACCGTTGTGATCATTTGTTACTAAAAACCAAAGATTTGACATAAACTCTCAACCGTTTGATTTTGATTACCTCATTTTCAATTGGTCAAAATCATATAATGGACCCCACGAATATGATTCCAAGAGGCAACAGAATCAACCTTCTTCTTCCACAACTCTCTACTTCTCTTTCTCACCATTCATCTTCACTTTGAGTCACACCAAAGCCACTTGGATTCCACATAAAAAATATTGATATTTTTTTTATAAGGGTTATTTTTTTGGGTCCTCAATAAATTTTTATTGTTTATCATCTTCTTTATCTTTTGGAACTTGTGGGCTGTGTTATATTGATATATACTATACTATAATATATAATATACCTTGGAGCTTTTTTTATTTTTTCTTCATCTTCTTTGTTTTAGCTTCTTGTGTTTGTTTTTTGTTCTAAAAAGATTGGTTTTGTGAAGTGGGGGTGTTGGAATTTTTATGATGAGTTCAAGTAACAATTTGGTTACTACAATTATTGGATTTGGATTGAGTGCAACTTTCATTGTATTTGTATGTACAAGATTAATTTGTGGAAGATTTAGAGAAAGGCATGTGGGATCACGTACTATATATGAGATGGAATCAAGACCAGATATTGAACGGGTAAATTTCAACTTTGACTTATTTTTCTTATTCACTCTTTCTATGAGTTGACTTTTTTGTTTGTTAACATGATTGCATAATTATAAAGTCAATTAATTGATGTTATACTGTTACTTTATTTTGTTATAAAAAAAAAAACAAAAAGTTTTTTCTGGATTTTTGTTCTTATTTTTTTGAACTTGGCAATATTTGAGGAAAAATGGTGGAAAATGAAATATATGATGAAATTTGTTTGAGGATGTAATGGGTGTTATGTGATTAATTTGAATGTGTGTGTATTATTTGCCTCTTAATATAATATTTCTTTTCAAGATGACATGTATTTGATTCTTGAGTAGTTTTTTTTTTGTTTATGTCATAATGTAACTGGTCAAGTTGGATGGTTCAAGTATTAACTTTTGCATTGTTTACTTGATAGCCAGAATATCATGGTAATGAGCCTGAACCTGCATTTGTTGCTGCAATCCCTACTTTACATTTCAATCAAGAGGCCTTCAGTCATCTTCAGTGTACACAGTTAAGTATAGTCTCTAATCTGCATATCTTATAATTGACTGCACCTTCCCTCATAAAAGTCATCTTTCCAAAAATTATTTATTTTAATAAAACCTTATTTAAAACAATTTGTAGAGTAAACAGTTACTTTGGTTCTTGAATACGTCAAACTTTATCATTATAGTCATTGAATGTTTCAAATTTACAGAAACATTCATGAACGAGTCATTCCTTAGCGTGTTTGATTCTTAAATGTGTTTTTTATTGTGTCTTTCGTTAGTCAGTTTAGTTTATAAAATTACTAGCAATTTATCTACTACTATTTTATTTATTTATGCTGTTTTTATTATCCTCCAAATCCAATCTAAATTCAACACATGGATTTGTTAATCTAATAAGACAAACTTAGGCAGCATACCTTATGCTTTGATCATTGCTTACCAATACAATTTTGCTTTTTCTAAAAAAAATCTAATAGGATAAAAAGAACTATTCCAAATTTAGCTACTTTTTTTATAGCACAAACAACACCAAATTTTGTCCTTTTCTAAATTTCAGCTTTGTTTTTACAGGTGTGTGATATGTTTGGGAGAGTACAAAGAAAAAGAAATATTACGCATAATACCTTATTGTGGACACACTTTTCATCTTTCTTGCATTGATATGTGGTTAAGAAAACAATCCACGTGTCCTGTATGTCGTTTAACATTACATAATGTTTGTGAAGAAAAACATGTGAGACCTGTGACATTCACCATAAGACAATCTCTTGATGAGTCTAATACTTCAGAAGGGAATGAGAGACAAGATGAAATTAATGCAACAAGAGAAACAGAATCAGGGTAGTGATGATATAGGTTAGATATAGAATAGATTATAAAGAAGTTTTTGTTGTATATTCTTGATCTCTTTCCTTAAGGGAATGGAGATTATTAGACACACTAATATTTGATTACATTACATAATGAAAATTTTGTGGGTTTTACTAAATAATTTGGTTTCACTTATGTTTTTAAGTGATTATTTAGTGAAATCCACATGAAATATATTGAATGGTAACAAGTATATATTGCAAAAAAGTGTATTGATACTAGGGATGTCAACATACATCTGGAATTGGCGATCCTCACAAAGACTACCTCGTTTAAAAGTTTTGGGACGATGAATTTTTCTCCATGGAGACGGGGGAGAAAGTTCTCCAGTGGTAGCGTGGAGATGGGGACAGAGATCATACCCCGAATCTGCTAAATTTACTAAAATTTATTTGTATATACAAATATTTGATATATTATTATTTATTTTTCCTTCCACATAATATGTGTAAAAATTTCTTTTAAATGAAATTTTTACAATTGAGTCTATGGCAGCACAATTGAGTATAGTAGAACATAAAAATTGTGTGAACAGTATTCATATATAAAATAATAATGATAATAAAATTATACTTTATTTCAAACAAATTATAATGAATTTAATGTAACCAATTAGAAGGCTCACAAATGTCATCAATGTCAACCCTACAAATTCAGTCCAAGTGGAAAGAGTTCAAATCTTTTTAATCAAGATATTTAGTTTTCAATCTTTAGTGCTTGTGAATGTGAATAATGGAACAAATTCTATTGAAAGATGTTTCCATTGTACCTCATACAATCTCGAGAAATGTTTGCTTTGTCCTCTTTTTAATTTTCTGCATCTTTGTTAATGAATATAATGCGTATATTTCATTCTGGTTTTTGGCAGCCCTTGTACTACAAATTTTATGTTTTTGACGTTCTCTAGTACGTCTTGTGCAGGAAAAACTATCATTGTTAGTAATGTAATTCATTTTGGCTTGTTTAAAAAAAAAATCAGTTTAGCTTCTTAAAAACAATATGCATAGATGATCATAATTTTTTAGACATTGTATTTTAGCGCAACACCAAAAATTTATTATTTAATTATTTTGAAAATACATAATACTTCTTCTGAATTTTTTTTTATATAAAAGATAACTGGATTAACTAAAATTGATGTATTGGTTTATATATTATATCATATTCTCTCTCAAAAAGAAAAAATATTATATCATATTCATTAATTTTTGTCAATCCACTTGTCTTTTTATAAAAAAGATAGGATAACATATTTATTTTTTTCTTTTTATTGTTTTCTAAATAGTTTCGACCGTTGAAGACCTTCTTCAAAAATATTTGTTTTATAGTTTCAAGAGGATATTATGCATGACCAAATAAGCCCTCAACGTTAGATTCATCCTTAGTGGCACTTTTAAAACACAGCCAATTTACGTCATCACGATGCTGACATGGTCCTCTGTGCCCTACACTCTCATCGCACCACACCACCCTCCAACATCTTTTTCATTTTTTAGATAACTCCTTATCTGTTTGATGAAAAAAAAAAAAAAAAAAAGCCTCAAACAACACTATGCTCGAATAGTTTACCTTAAGAAAACTGTTCATCTCATCATCAATTTTGCTCCAAAACATCGGAAAAATTTAAAAATACTTCCAACGATAGTTAATTGTTATTAGGGATCAAAAACAACAACTTTAGTCAGCAGTAGTTAACTAACGTTGTAAGATATTTTCGTATTTTTCTAGTGTTTTGAAGCAAAAATGATTGGTGAGAAGAGTACTTTCCCTGCCTTAAAGACGTTTGAATAGATCCATGATCAACCAATTGTGTAGAAAATTTATTATTTTTTAGATATTTTTTTTACGAAAAAATGAATCTGCAAACAAACTTACAGTATCCATGTTAATAACAAGAAATAACAAAAATACACAAGCCTATAAATATGAATATACTCTAGTTTACAAAGTACACATGCCTTCAAAAACATTAATGATACCAAAGTCATTATTAAATATGCATAGATTGAAACTTATCTAACAATCTGAACCGAACAAAAATCGTAATAAGACGGGACAACAAAGCAAACAATGTTGTCCTCATGGGTGTTAAAGGTAGGGTTGGCTAGGTGTTGTGTGTAGGGGTGTCTTTTATGATGTTTATTTTCGGGTGTTCTAAACATAAATTTTTGTTTAAAAAAAGAGAAGAAAAAATGGTGAATAAAACAACGTAACACCAAGAAGACAAAATTATGAAATAAAAAACTAAATATACGTGAAAATTACTTATTTGAATAGAAGGAAAGGAGTCTCCGTGATCATAGCTCAATAAGTAGGGACATTGTATAATATATGCATGTGGGTTGCGATTCGAACCTCATACTCCCCACTTATTAACCTTAAAAAATGTGAAATTCTAGTCATTAGGCTACTTGATCCAAAAACTAAAAGGAAAGGAGAAAAATGATTTAGAGTGATAGTTTCTAGTCAAAAACTTATCATAAATCACATCTCTTTGATGGATGAAAGAAATGAACGGTTAAAGTGGTGGCGGTGGCTCACACACACACAAACACCTGTGTGTGTATTTCTAGAGAGAGAATAAAATTGATCCACTTATCTTGTAGCTGACGCACTGGTCAAAATATCTCACATCTTTTCTTTGATGATGATGTCTTATTATTTCCAAACCCAAAACCTGTCAAGTTAGGGTCATAAATCGTATCCTATTGTCGGAATGAGTTTGGATAAATCTTGGTTCTTTTCTTCTATGACATCCATAAGATTCTGTTAGGGGTGTTCTTGGATGCGGGTCAACCTACGAACCCGGTCACCCAAACCTATTCAAATCGATATTTACTCGTATTCGGTATGAAAACATCACATTCCTTTTTTTTGCATATGTAATTTTTCTTTACTTATATATAAAGAAAAAAAAATCAAATGTGATATTTGTAGCGAGACAAAGGGAGTGTGTGTGCGCGCGGACATCGGCACATTCATAAAACACGCTTTGTGAAAAAATCGGGATATTACATATTTTGACATGGAGTTATGATAACTCAACACAAAATATCAAACACAATACACATATATTACAATCACTTACGATTAGAGGGTGTATATATTGTTTTACTTTAGATAAAATTGAAATTTTAAAATAAAGTTGAAGGAATAGATTTTTTAAGAAAGTAATTGATATTAAAAATGAAACTTCATCGAGAAGGGGTGGTTTTAGGTTACTTTTTGACCTAGAACCACCCATATGCATCTTTTTCCCCTTTCTTTCAATTTAAATAAGTGGTTTTCGCACATATCAAGTTTTTCATTGTGCTTTTTGTGATTTTGTCGTCTGAGTGCGACGTTGTGTTGTTCGTCGTCTTGTGCGGCGTTTGATTTCGCGTCTTGTTGCGGTGTTCATTTTGATTCCTATTGAAAGATCAACTTCAGTCAATTACAGATCCAATTAATGATTTGTGCGTCGACGTTGCAGATCCGGATGTATGAGTATTTCAGCGACTTAGAATTTATCCTATTATTTGTAGTCATTTTTCTATTGTATGTTATTAACATGAATGATGTGAGTTTGTTCGCAGGTTTTTAACGATGTTGAATATGTTATTGTATCGAATATACTTTTAATTTGAATGAATGAATATCGTTTTGTTTTTGTAAAAAAAAAAAAAAACTTTAAAAATGAAACATACATCTTTTACTTTCTATTTATTCAAATGAATTATACAGAAAAAATAAAGAACGAATCGTTGGGAAACCAAATTCCATTAATGATTTTTGGTTGAATTTTACTTATTTTTCCAAAAAAACTAATATTATCAAAATCTTCTATCCATAAAATTTAAAAGATCAACATAAAAAAATCTTTACCTTCAATATTCAATCACACTTAACCCAACAAAGCAAACTCTCGAAAATCCATCTTTAAAAAAAATGATTTCTTTACCTCATTATTTTGAAAAAAATAGATTTTAGAAAAAGAATCTAATAATTTTTTATTTTAGAGCCGTAATAATATTTTTCAAAATCTTAAACAAACACTTAAAAATGACAAATATCATTATTTTTTTGTAAAAAAATAGTTTATTTTATTGGTAAAAAAGAATTTTTTTTTCTTTTTTTATAGAAAAAATCCATAACAAAGGCACCCATAGTGTGTGATTGGTGGAAAGTGTTGGTAAAGCCAAAGGAAGGCAAGAGAAGAAGAAGAGTTGAACACGTGGGAACCATGATGTCCACTTCATCATGTTTCTCTTCTCTTCTTCTACCTTCTTTCATCAAAACCAAGTCACAAACAAGTAAGTAACAATAATAACAACCTCGTACCATGTTGTTTCTGACATCACCAATCTTTTAGTAACATAATTTTAACTCATGTTACTATATTTTCATCAGAATTACAATCTTTTTTCAAGTATTTTTTACAGTTTCTGTATGATTGGAGCTGTATAGACAAAATTCATATAGTAGTTCTTGTTCTTAGTGTAGTTGTCCTAATGAAAAGGATATAGCACTAACACTTCATATTGAAAATGTTTCTGGTGTCCAACACCGACCTATCTAGTTACATTCAATCATTTCAATTTTATTAAATTACTAGTTTTAGTATTGGTGTACATGGCGTGTCCAGTATTCGTGTCTGTGTTAGTGTTTCATTGGATGAATTTGTGATGTGTATTTAAGTAATGCCAATAAGATAAGCTTTGAGGAAATATAACTAAGATTTCTTAGCTTTTTGTTTGTTTTATTAGTGTGCAGCATGAGTAAGGATCCGGTTCGTGAATGGATTCTCTCTGAAGGAAAAGCTTCAAAGATAACCAAAGTTAGTCCAGTTGGTGGTGGCTGTATCAATTTTGCGAATCGCTACGACACTGATGCTGATTCATTCTTTGTCAAAACAAACAGGTAGTATGAACTATGAAACATGCATTCTGCTGCTTTTCTTTTGATGATTGAGTTGAGCTATCTGTTGTACATTTGAATTTGTTGTATTATTTTTAATCATCTTTGAGCGAAAGTTCAGTTCCCTTTTGTTGCATTATTCTCTATGTCAGGAGTATTGGACCATCAATGTTTGAGGCTGAGGCTCTTGGTTTAGGAGCTATGTATGAAACCGGGACCATCCGTGTACCTAAGCCATACAAGGTGAGAAGATTTTACAGTCTGTGAAACACATACACAGACACAGACACAGAAGTTGGACATGACACTAACACGTCAACACCGATAATAATTTGAGAACATTAAATGATTGAATGTAACATGTCTCAGTGTCATATAGCATTGTATTTTGGACACTGGGCACGTCTTCAATCTGAAGTGACAATGTTACATAGTTAGCAGTAGTGAGTTGTGAAGGAATCAGAAAGATACTGTTTTTGCTAGTTTGTTGGAGGGAAATTGAGGTAACTTATTGCAAGGATTTGTAGGTTGGATCGCTACCGTCTGGTGGTTCTTTCATCATTATGGAATTCATAGAATTTGGCGGATCTAGAGATCAGGTGAGTCTCTTAGAAAGTAGTTCTGATAAGAAGTACACGCGGACTTAAATTTTAACTTCTTGCTTCCCAGTCTGTTCTAGGAAGGAAGCTTGCGCAAATGCACAAGTCTGGAAAATCTAGTAAAGGCTTTGGTTTCGACGTTGAAAACACCATTGGCAGGTATGCTATTGTAATTTTTATGGTTTACGTCTATCATGTCTTTTTTCCAGGTAAGGAAGTCTTTTGTAATTTGTACTAATTGATTTTTAGTTATATGATCTATATTTTGATGTAGCACACCACAGATAAATACCTGGTCTTCAGATTGGATTCAGTTTTACGGCGAGCACAGATTAGGTTACCAGTTGCAGCTGGCATTTGACCAATATAGTGACAGGACCATTTTGGAAAAAGGTAACTTTGCTCCAATATAGTGACAGTACTACTACCGTTCTTTCCATTTGCTGATTTTGGCCATACACCTGATTTTAGTGTATGGCATTTATATTGAATAAACTGAGCAGGCCAATTGAAACTGACTGCACAAACATATTAGATGCATGTAAGATTGCTTCAGGCATACAATTCGGATTCCTTGTAGTAATAAAAGCACACATTAAACACTTGACCATTGATTTAAGATGGTACAGTTCAGATTACATAAATCGGTTTTAAACGGCCACTAATTTAGATCGGAGGGTTGAGGTCAGTAATTGTTTGATGCAGATACTGCAGGGAATCCATTGCCCAAGTTTACTGCATAGGGAAAACAGGAGGTTATTATTTTCTTGAGGATGGTTGTATATATTTTGATCTGTCATGTATGAACAGTTCCTTGTTTTTACATATATTCTTGGTACCTTAATCCTAGAACAAGTGTCTATGAAACAAACCAAAAGAATATACTACCTTCAAATTGCCGTCGCAATCGCGTTAAGGAATTTGCGATTTTGGATGTTGCGTTACGGATTATGGTCATCACCATGTAAATTAATCACAGGATTCTCTTCAGAACAACATATAATGTATAATAACTTAATTTCTCATTGTTTATTCATAATTTAGTAAAAAAATGTGATTTTTATCCATAAAAACGGGGTTTTCATTTTTTTTTTGGGGAACGTTGTCCATAACAGGGTTTCGTCATGGCGGCGTAACAACGTTTTATCGCGGTTGTTTCCGTGATTTAGGTTCACTGTGTTAAAACAGATAAAAAGAGTACAACTAGATAGTGTTATGAGCTTTGTCGAGCTTTGCCATTTGTTTGTGATATTTTCTCATTACAATTTGGAACCATTACAAGTAATAGCGCTTATTGCAGCATTACTTAGTTTAATAATATGTTATAAGTGTTCTAGCCTCTCCTCCAAGAAGACTCTACGATTCATATCTGATTGACTTGTTCTACAGGTCAGAGACTGGTGGAAAACATTACGCCGCTGTTTGACAATGTGGAGATAGAACCATGCTTGCTACATGGAGATCTCTGGAGCGGTAACATAAGCTCTGACAAAAATGGAGAGCCTGTCATATTGGACCCAGCATGTTACTGTAAGTCAAGCATTTGTAAGAAGCTGTTGTTTGGCAACCTATGTTTGGGACTGCATTATCTAGGCGTATAACAAGTCGGTTTGGAATGTTTTTTGAAAGAAAAAACCCTAACCAACAAAAAACAGACCGTTTGATTCGTTTTTTACAATTATTTTCTCATGAAATCCAAGCCAAACCATGAAGAGCGGGTTGGTTTGGTTCAGATCAATTTGGTTGACATTTTCAAAAGACTTTAACTGAGATGCAGGCCTAGAAGTATTAGTTGATAGCTAGAACCTCTAGCTTTGCTTATAACTGGAGTGACCTAAATATGTGAGACTAGAACAATCATACAATTATATAAGGAAAAATTGAACTCACTGTTTTGCTGTCTTGTTCTATAGATGGACACAATGAGGCAGAATTTGGTATGTCTTGGTGTGCTGGCTTTGGAGGCTCATTCTATAACTCTTATTTTGAGGTAATAGTGTATGAAACAAAGTAATTAGCATCAGTTAATATGTATCAAAATGTCAAGTTTTTTTTCTTCATGAAATTTGTGAAAAAACATTCTTGCTCAACAATGTGACTATATGTTTGGCTTCTCAATATCTGTGTTAAAATAGTACATCATATATTCACTTGCAATATGAAATATCATTTCAGTATGTAATTTTCAGATTTTGATAAATTTCAAATAATCTCTTCAGGTCATACCTAAACAGCCAGGCTTTGAGAAGAGGAGAGACCTATACCTGCTGTATCACTATTTAAATCATTACAATCTCTTTGGCTCTGGATACAGATCATCTGCTATGTCTATCATTGATGATTATCTAGCTTATTTAAAAGCTTAGGATTGTAATAATTATTGACAAGCTTAATCAAATGAGGCTCTTTTCTTGTACATTTAACTAAATAACATTTCATCTTCAGTAATCTATGAAATGGAGAAGTAATATACCAATGGACATACATACATTTGTTTTCTCTTCATTTTGATTATCAAAGAAAACTTTAGGTCGGTAGATTGAATTAGATGCTACTAATTTTTTTTTAAGTATATAAAAGCCGAATTATATCTAAATTTTTAAAAATTTGTGTCATTTTACATCCTAAATTACTGTAACTAAGTTTTCGATTTCTTTTGAGAAATGAAGATGATTTCTACTTAATGATAAGGTGGGTTTCATAAACTTAAGTTGGCTTATTTCATTTACTTCAGAAACTGAAACACTGAATAAAAAAATTATTCACATAGCTATTCAATACACATACAAGAAAAAGTTAATTTGATTCTAGAGTCTATTAGGTGATGATGCTGAGATTACAAATACCAGCTTCTGGTTTTCACAGTGGGTAGGCTCTCAAATGTGATTGTCTGGGCAAGAAAACGCCAATCCAAACAGACGCATAGACTAAAGAGAAGCATTGTAAATCGGGTCTCTAAGCATTTCAATTGTGATTCATCCCTAATTCAGGCTTAGACCCTCTTCCTATGTCGAAACAAATGAGCTCAATGCTTCATCTACTTGAATACGAAGAAGACAATAGGAAACAGTAAGCCAGACAATTTTTTAAAATTGTTAGATTCATACCGGAACATCTTCCCTAAGATACGTTCAACCGCGCTAATTATTTTGATTTAAGGTTCAAGCTGTAAAACAAATCTATATTTCTTAACTGGATAGCATCATATAATTGATCACAATAACCATAGTTGAAGACCAAGAACGCCAAAAGATGTAGAATGCATATATATTAAGAACAGAAAGTCACTCCATGTTTAGTTTTCATAATATATAGGCAAACAAGTATTATTGTTGTTGTTGACCTTGTCGTTATTTAATGCAACAACTTAAATCAAAACCAGCAAAAGCCAATATATAAAGACCAAATTCCCAATGAAAAAGTTCCAGAAAAAATGAAATTATTGAATCCTTATTGTCTTGCCATCCTTCCACATCTTCAAGCAACAGAATTCACATTGCCTGCCAAATCAAAGTGGCCTAGTTAGAATTTCTAACAAAAATAAAGTAAAAAAAAATAACAAAAATGATGAATAAAAAGGAGAACATCTGTAAATAATAATGCAAAAGAGAAGAAAATGTAGACTCACTTGTGCTCGCGGTCCGAGCGCACGCACAATGATATATTACTGGCATGTTTATACCTCGAATAGTTGATAACCACATTTTCAAATCCTCATCAGTAAACAGCTGAGTTCCTTTTGCATAAAAAAACTGATCATAGTATGCTTTTTCATCTGGTGGTAGTGGCGGCGTAGGATGCACCGCGCATAATGGTTCGCACATGTAAAAGGTCAGCGGTGTTGAAAAATTCAACTGTTGTCCTGCAATAGAAACTTCTCCATCTTCTGTATTAAAAACCTGGCTGATCTTTTCAGATTCATCGTCATTAACACGGTTTATAAACCTGCCAAGGCTGGATGTGGTGTGCGCAACACCTTGCTGTTCCAATGGCAGGGACAGCTCATATTGCCCGAAAGGTAACTCCTGACAACTTGAGCTTTCCAAGGAAAGAAACGTTGCAGAAGTGTCAAGAATATGCACAGGCACAAAATTACTGAGATCCTTCGGATCGACATCTGGATTGTTGATCACAACTTGTTCTTCGAAGCATAGAGGGCGTTTTCCTTGACTTTTGTTAGTCCGAGACACATATCCGTTCACATGCTGTTCCATTGCAGTAGCACGTAGGTTCATAGATTGACGATATCTCTGAAAAAATCAAATGTACTATTTAGGTCGTGATTAGAATACCACATGAAAATGCAGAAACAGAATATGCAGCTGAAGACTAATGCTGCTGCTTCCTGCTAAACCATAACTGAAATTATCAATATTGAAAACAAAATTCAAACTTTTTAGTAATCCCCAATGGTGGGAGCCTCGAGCACCAGTTTCCCCAAGTGTGCCTATTTTGAGTTTCAGACTTTACATCAAGCAGTACGCTTGGACATTTTCAACACATGTCGGTTATTAAAAAGTCTACAAAAAAGAGTTGAACAAGATAGTACACGTGCACCATTACAAAGAACAAACCTGTAAATAGTTTGAGGCGCTCTCTTTGGTAAACCCTTCCACATTCATAATCTGGAATATTGTCTTCGAACCAGCTTCACACAAGAAAAGACAACAAACGTTATTTTTTACTTATAGCTAGTAGCATTGCAGAAATTAAAAAATAATATGCACATTCAAACTCACCACCGATTCCTGCTATTTCAACAGCTTCCAAGAACTTCCTGTGTAAATCATCAGTCCAACTTTTCCTTTTCCTGTTCAGGAGTACTGAGTTATCTTTATCAGGAAATTCCTGTTCTTTGCCATTTGCACTTCGGAGAGTCTTTTCTCCTGCATTCAAGGATGGTTGGCCTTCCAGACCAATTGCATTTTGGCGAGACCGTTCTCCTGTATTCATGGATGGTTGGCATGCGAGACCCTTGGTTGCCATAATCACATCTGACAGATGACACACGAAGTCCGGTACTGCTTCAGTGACTATTGTTTCATATCGGTTCCACACTGCGAATCGCCAAAGGTCATGTAGATCAGAAATCTGAACTGGCTTTCTAAAACACCATTTGGCTCCAAAACCAAGAGCCCGTGATATGGAAGGAGTGTCATCATCATAAGCAGTCATAACTTCAAATGCAACAAATAGTTACTGTCAGATAACGATTGATCTCAGCGACAAGTATGTGAGGCTTCAAGTAAATAGTAAGCCAAAGCTAGTACTAAAACTTACTGAAAGACGGAAGATTAGAGCTTTCTCCCATTTTCCCTATGAGGTCATAGATTTCCATGTCTGGCAACTGAACCTCCACAAGCACAAGGTTAACCTCATTCTTCTTCTCACAGATAATGGATAATGCATCGGAAGCTAGTGAAGCCGTCATAACTAGTATTGAAAGAATGTCAAGAAAATTGTTTCAAAAATAAATAAAAATGGAGACAATATCCCAATAGTTTAGCCTTAAGAAGCAAAAATTAAAAATCACGGCTACATTAAAATAAGTTATCAGATTATATGATGATCTCTAGCCAGGAAGATACATGCATACATTAAACAAGAAACTATTAGCTGAAAGAACAGAGTCAATGAATATGATAAATTTATCAAAAATTAATCCATAATGAATAATCATATTGATTTCTATGGTTAGTAGATACAACAGATAGAATTATGGAAATATCTGAAACTTTAAGGTTGCCACGAAACCTGAGTGTAGTTCAGCAGCATATTAGCTACAAATATAAATATAAAAAATAACTTTTAACTTCCAGAATAAGTGTCAGTTACCTTCATATCCAAGTGAAAGAAGCATTTTTGATACAATTGTTCGGCATGCCGAATTAGCATCCACAACCAACACTTTTACACCGGCTACTGGACCATGGTACCTCCTCAGGTTCGCTGACTGGGACTTGTCAGACTCCATGATAGAAGAGAGTAAAATGCAGAGAAGTTGATCTGAGTGTAAAAATTTGTTGAGTGAGGGAGGGAGCACATTGAGCATCTATGATGCATACTTATGATACAAGTATCAGATACAAAACAATACATTTCCATTGCAACGATATACATATTCTTGAAAAATGTAATAGTCCAAGATACATACACAGAATTGATAAAGACAAAATCATAAAATCTCATAAATGTATAGTTGTAATTTAAAAAATCCAAACTAACAATGTATTCCTTATACATTACTTTATAAAACTAGAACACAATGCTCTGGATATTGTTTATTTCAGATTTGGAATAAAAATCTAATTAAATTGAATACTATAATTATAAAGCAAACATAATTGCAACACAAAAAATATACTTTAAACTTTTATTAGTACAAACATGCATCAACTTATCAATGAAAAGAGTCATGCATTTAAATGGACTGATACGTACAGGATGAGAATAGAACTGTTTAAATGGACACATAAACACAATCACACAAAAAATTTGTATCGACATTAGCGCTTGTACAGAGAACAAAAGATGAAAATCGTTGTGACTCAAGTTAAAGAAATTGACAGATGAAAAAGTCTGCATTAGAATTAGATAATTATGTTTTAGAAAGAAAAAATAAAACTCGGATACTTCACGGATAATTACAGGTAAGATATCCAAGAGAAAATTGGTATCGCAGATAAAACTGATATCAATACATGAAAGAAGTCAAAGTACTATTGTAGCCTCCAAACTGAGCATAAGTCAAATTTTTGAATCAGCTTACAACGGCCGCAACACAACCATAACCACAATTAAGACCTTGTCGCAACCAATAGCACCGCGACCACAACATAATTAAAACCTTGTTAACAATTATCATCAAAGGTGGAACCCCCCCAGAGAATCCGACATTAATTCCACTCATTTCATTCCGAATAAATCAACAAAGATTAATTATATCACAAGGAGTGAACTACATGCAAGGGAAGATAAACAAACACAAGAAATTAGAGAAATCACAAACAACAAACATTAATAAGATCCACTAAATACGATGATTACATTAGGGTATTCGATTCGCTTACCTGAGTAAAAGAGAAACGGCCAAACAAATGAAGGTGTAGGGTTTGCGACGTTGCACTTTCATTTGAAACTTCAACTTTATTAATTTTCTAAGATATGAATAAATGTTTACTTAATTTGATGGCTAATACAAGGAATCAGTTAGAATAACGAATCCGACGACCTTAAATTCATACCATGCAGATGTGCCACCTGTCAGCACCCTTTTCCAGTGTTCCAAGAACTTTAACATGGAAAGATGGGGTATCCCCTTTCAATATTAGTCCTACCTCATTCCAATAAATCTTTAACCTGAAGCTTTTATGCAATCCGGTGATCAGCCATTAAGCTAGCCAACACCTTGCAGCAGTGGATTAAATTGATTGCGTCTGCTCTTTAGCGCATGTCTACCTTTTTAAAAAACAATTTTGGGGAAAGGAAAATTATTATTAATAAACTATAACGCTAATGTCTATTTTACAACTGTCTCGTATGGGATTTGAACTTCGTCTATTGAGGTTACAAAGTCAAACTCTTACCATTGAGCTAACACCTCATGGACAAAGTATGTCCTCCTCATCTTTCAAGTATCAAATCAATATCCCTGCACAAGGTATAGCATTAGCATTGAATAGTATCACCAAAAAATGAGAGACGAAACATGAAACACCTGAATATATGGACTCACCTTTTCAAATCTCCATCCAAATTGTTGGCAGTGATCTCACCATAGTTTTCCCCATAAATTCTTATCAATTCACATATAGAGGGAGGCTGAAGTTGAATCCAATTCTTTGTGATAAGACCGTGCACCGATAGAATAGTTATCATTGCAGAATCGGAAACACTTTTAAGTTATAGACCTTTTAAACTTTAAACCCATATTTCAACTCTAAGCAAATAGCTGAAACTTATAGATCGGTTGATTTTATTCACTTAGAGCAAATTCTCTTTGGCCTAATGAAGTAGCAAGCTAGAGTTTGAAACTTAAACCCCTCACCCAATATTATGATTAAGTTTTTTAATTAACAATCTACTGGTGAAGTATGCAGGTAGGAGCAACATGAAATTTCAAGCTTGAGGTCACTCAGGTTTATGATTATGTAGAGGCATCATAGTTGTATAATAAAACACTAAACCCTAATACTTCGCAAATGCAATACAGATTTGTCACGACTGGTAGGGTGTGAGAGATTATATTATCTATCACTCAGCTACTCTGCTATGTAACTTTCTAAGTTAGACCTCTAAAAGTATAAAGCTACAACTTCTTTGTAGTATAACAATCAATTTTTCACAATTTAAATACAAAGATATTAAATGGTAACCTTGCAAAATTGCGATCCCAAAGCTCTTCATTTTTTTCTTTTACATATAGTGTAGTAGAAATTACATCAAAAGTAAGGAATTTTACAATTACAAGAGAGAAAAGTATATCTAAACATGTTAGAGAGAGTGGAATTTTGCGTCTTAAATTCAACTAGTAGCAAGCAATATGAAACCTAATATTTGGTTACATATATTCACTAGCCTATGGCTATGCTCAACTGTAAAAAAACTTATAAGGCCTACAAGTCAATGCAACTCTACTATCGCTTCAACATTCTCCAGAATTACTAATAGTGCCAGAAGATCCAATGAATAACAAGTGTGAGTTAAATAAAGGCAACAGCACTATGATTCAGAGAAATTAGAGCTTGAAACTTTCCTCTTTTTCTTCAAGGTCTCATTTTCAAGTCCCGCTAATTCAGGTTGAGTGATAGAACTCCATAACATTTATCCGAATGTTTCTTTAGTTCGGCGATGCTCGCTTTTCATTTCCCCGTGAAGGGCAACGTTGAATTTTTTCATCTTCTCAAAATCCTTCAGCTCCTGCAAATCCAAAGCAACAAGGTTTCCTGTTAGACTCCAAATTTTACAGTAAAACTAAATACTACATATAAATTGTTCCTCTCAGAAAGAAAAATTAAAAACGCCGGAAAATAGTCAGTCTCACTCTCACCTATACAAAATCAAATTCAAAAGAGACGCATAAATCAAGTAATGCCCTTCATAAAGTATAATTCTCAGTAGTTCATAATTATGCACGGAAAAAACCACACATACACAATTAAGAAAGTCATTCATAAAAAAAGAACCCAATTTAGACTCATAAATCACTTTTAACTATTAGGCACGAATTCAGACCCGGACACGTGACAACACTGACACCAATACTAATTTGACTAAAATCACATAATTCAGTGTAATTATATGTGTTCGTGTTGGACAATAACGCATGTCTAACAATGGGACACGCCTAATCTCCGGGGTGTCCGTGCTTCATAGCTCTTTAAACATGAAACTTCAGTCAAATAACTAAATAGTTGTTTCTACACTATAAAAACGTTTACTATGAATTTTTCCTATAATTAATCAGCAAAATATTTAATTTTCTAGTCAAACATATTTGTATATATTTTATTTGTTTCAATTATACTATTAAATAATGCAGATAAATGCAAGAAAAAATGGGAAAGTGTAAACAGAGAATACCTATTTGGTGAGGATGGAGATAAAGACTTGCGGTGAATAAAGGAAACCCGGGAAGGTTGATTGATCAATAGAATAGAAATATACGTTATTGAACAAACATGATGCAATGGCTTCCACATCTTAGTGAATTTTTTGTTAAATTTTTATTCAGGAGGGTGTATTGAATAATTTATTTAAATGTTCTGGGTTCATTTCATTCTTTGTTTTTTAAATAGAGAACATGAATTCTAGAGTGTCCAGCTGCCGAATCTCCTAAATCTTGTGGGTTTTAAATGGGCAGCAAACTTGTCCTAAAGATTTTAGGATTGTTGTGTTGCATGTCTAAGCTCGGGTTCAAAATTGGAATATTGGTTAAAGTTAAAGAGCCTTTGCATCGAATAAGACATTATCTGAAAAGTGTTTATAAGTGGGAGTGGTTCTTACCTCATAAGTCGGTTTTGTGGAGTTGTGTTAGGTCCAACCAAAAATTCTAAGATGATATTAGAGCTTCTCCAAGATCCAACAGACCACATCCCATCAGGTTTCCACTGTCATGCCACCTATCATTATATTCATGCACCAAGCCTAATAGTGTTGGGTGTGAGAGTCTAAAGAAGTGTTTATAAGTGGAGAAATCCTCACAAGCAGGTTTGTGTGTGTGTGTGTTTCGCCAACCATAAATCTAGTTAAACTAGAAGAGAGTTGTGACATTTCATTTGGGTGTGGAACTCACAAGCTTGTTTAGGGGGTTGTGATGCAGTGGGAAACACTGATTCCACCGAAAGACAACACTTATGGGGGGGTGAAAATAGCAGTTTTAATTTTTATTAGGATTTCAAAGTATTTTTGTAATTTCGTTTGTTTTGTTTCTTCCTTAGGGTTTTGTTAACATTATCTATACTTGTTTTGCTCTCGTGAGGATCAGAATTAATGTTTAATAAAATTTAAGAAATTCTCAATCTTGTGTTATCAATCTCTCGGGTATTCGTAGAATTAATGAGGTTTCGATATTCATAGAAGAGACTTGTGTAATCTAAAATGGGTGTGGAAAATTGAAATGCATAATTAGGCATAACAACCCATCTATATTTTCCAGAAGCAACAAAAGGTAGAGTAACATTCAAATTTTTCTTTTCAGAAGTTCAAAGAGTACTTGCATTTTCTTCACCTTTCTCTCTTTCTTTTTCGGTTTCTTAGCTTGCAAAATCAAAGGAATCGGTTGACTCACCTGCAGTTTTGTCTTACCGTCGGCTTCCTCTTGACCACGTTTTCCATCCATGTTTTCAATGTTAGTGAGTTGTGTATAAATCTGTCCAATTTGAGTCAGTGTGTTCTTTGAGATTGCTTTAATCTGACTCTGAGTAGTCTTCATGTATCGGGTCAGAACTTCTTCAAGGTTTTTCTTTGGCTGATGTTGGTTGGTAGCTTCTGATGGTTGGAAATTGTTGTTTCCACCCTATGAAAAAAAATTGACGGTTTGGCCACCCATAATTGAAATTGCCAAAGTAAGGATTCCTTTGTTGTCTCGTAAAAGCACCCATTTACTTCACCTGTTCATCAGATAACCCCAAACCTGATAGAAGACATGCACCGCTTTTATGAGATTGCTCAAAAAAGTCACAAACTATAATGTTTGTTGACAACTTTGCCACTTCTTGTGCTTCAAACTTCTTAGCTATTGCTTCTAAGTTGTCGCTAAGAAGTTTATGGCTTGCTAGTAAGACATCATGAGTTTCGAGACTTAGAACTCCTTGCTTCCTAACAACACCCATATCATTACTTTAGGAGCATTGTGCATTCAAGGGCATGTAGTCAATCAACTCTAGGATTTCTGCGGCTGTTTTGTTCTTCATGGTACCTTTTGTTGATGCGTCTAAAAGCATGTGGATTTTCATCTTAAGACCATTTGTGAAAATTAAGGTGATCTCAATGTCGGAAAAATTATGCCTCGGACATCTCTTGAGTAGAAGCTTGTATCTTTCCCACCGATCTAGCTTGGAAAACAAGCAAAATAGGTTTTTGGTCGCAACAATGCGCAAGAGCATATGGAGTGACACGCAGGGGTGCATGAGGCAATAGCTCATGTGCGAATTTTGCAGTTTTTGTCTCTTTTCGAGTGTTCTTACGTCTTCAAACTCCTTGGAATTAAAGATGAATTTTCTTCAACTTGTATTGTAATCAAAAACCTTCTAAGAACCATTGATTTTCTTCTTTATATCATCGATCCTTCATGTGATGTCTTGGTTTGCCGATTTACATGATTTCTCACTAAAAAGACACAAAACGCCTATGAAGTTGCATGATTTAGGATAAAATTGAATTACAACGACTCTAATTAATACAATACAAAATGTTCCTCAAACCATAGACATAGCCTTCAAACGCCTTATTTGCCATCAAATGCAAGAACATACGCCAAATGGAAATAAAAAAACTAAAAACATAGCCTAAAATATAATATGATGCTCCATCATCAATCTCTCTATTGTTTAAGGCAAGGACCTACACCCTCAAAAGTAATTGAAACTAAAGCATAGTAAAATTTTCTGAATTGTCATCTAAAGAAACCACTTTTACCTATGAATCTTCAAAATTCACCGCATACCCTTACATGTCCCTAATAGTTTTATGGCTTAAACACACTTTTCATCCCCTGACTTTTGGACCCCTATTAGGAGTTTTGCTTGAATTGATGATTTCGTAAGCTTGAAGAAGAAGGATGAAGATGAGTGATACATTGAAGAGTGAGAGAGATGAAGGTGAGAGAGAGAGAGTGAGAGAGAGAGAGAGGTGTTGATGTGTGTTCATTTTGTTCTTTTCCTTTTTTTTTCTCGCGTGCACCTACCTTTTTTTCTTTTCCTTTTTAATTTTTTTTAATTCAATTGGCAAATATGGGGATTTTTTTTAATTTAAATTTTTTACTGCTTGCAACTTTTCATGTTAAGTGGCATGACACATAAGATTGACCAAGTTAAAATGATGTTTTGCAAAAGGGACTAAACATAAGGGGAAGCTTTGGCTTTTTTTTAATAGGGGGCTAAAATCGGTACATTTTAAAAGTTAGGGGGTGAAAAGTTTGTTTAAGCCTAGATTAAATGGATTGGTCTAACCGTATCTTACAAGAGGAAAAGAATAAAATTCATATGTAATGATTCAAAATATAAGCCATAAGTACCTCTATAACTTATTTCTATGTTCCATCACACTTCTCCTAGGGTTGCGAAAGCATTAAGCCTGGTGCATACAAAAATTATTTGGATCCAACTCATTGATCTCTAAATCCTCTTTTAACCTGACTCACCTCCATTTAATCTATTCTTCTTACAATGACATCTACGGGTCTTCTCTCTACATGTCCATACCATCTAAGCATATTTTCTACCAACTTTTCTACAAAAGGTGCTAGCCCCACTCTCTCTCTAATGGTGTCATTCCTAATCCTATCCTGTCTAGTCTTACCACTCATCTAGCGCAGCATCCTCATCTCTGCTACACTTACTTGACTCTCGTGTTGGCTCTTAACCGTCCAACACTCTGTACCATACAACAATGTCAGTCTGACTGCTGCCCGATAGAACTTTCCTTTCAACTTAAGTGGTACTTTCTTATCGCACAAAACACCTGAGGCTCTTCTCCATTTCAACCACCTAGCTTGAATACGATGATTTACATCTGCTTCAATTTCTCCGTCATTTTGTACTATGGATCCAAGATATTTAAACCATGTTACTTGGGGTATGATATAATCTCCAACTTTCACCTCCAAGGTAGTCCTACTTCTCCTTTTGCTGAAGTTACATTCCATATACTCCATCTTGCTTCTACTGAGGCAGAAACCATACGCTTCTAAGGCTTGCCTCCAGGTCTCTAGCCTCCCATTTAATTCCTCCCTCGACTCACCAAGCAGAACTACATCATCTGCAAAAAAAACATACGACAAACATTTTTTTTATATAAATATATCTACCATAGAATTTTCACCAAATACATAAAAAAAAAACACATCATGAAAATAAAGTAAACATTTTTTTATATAACATCATGCATACCATGGACATATACAAATCCACTTTATTGACAAAACAAAACACTTCTTTTGTAATCTACAAAAGAAGCACTCATTTTATAACTGAAATGTCATAGACACAGGTGATAATACATGTCAAGTTTATTCATGAAACACCCTGTAACTTACAAATCATACACAACAGTACAACACCAGTAGAAGTAGAGTACATACTCAGCCAACATTCTACATGAAGCATGGTCGTCTGGAAATATATCCATGTCAACTTTATTCATATTGAACCCCTTACTAACTTAAATTAAAAATAGTTCAAACTTCCTGTGGAAATACAGGTGAAATTTATTCATGAAAAACTTTATGAAACTTCAAACACTCCTCTCCTGTATAAATATATATACTAAGAGGACTTTATTGAGAAACATTGTTTTATAATTTAATAACCATAGATAATTCCTGTAGACATACAGGTAAACTTTATTCATGAACACCACACTCCAACAATAAAAGAAGAGCCCTTGATTTGTCAACAGTGTTGTCATCATGTTATCCTCATATTGCATCCCAGGAGTCTCACTCAACCTTGACTTAAAATAAAAATACATTAGATAGTTCCTGAAAGCAAAAACAGTTCCAAACTTTGAAAACAAAAAGGAAAACAAATCAAAACTATTCATGAGTATGGAGATTAGAACCCAAAAATATTCATAAAGTCAAAAATTCAGGTTTACTTCCATATTTACAAAGCTCTGTGAGAAAATGATGGGATATCAAATTTTGGTATTTTCATTATTTCTTAGATAGTTTTTTTTTTTTGGTCAGGTAGCCTAGTGGCTAGATTCACGCACATTATGTGTGGAGAAGTGGGGAATTCGGGGTTCGAACCTCGGCCCCAGCACATAATGTCCCTGGTAGCTACCAATTGAGCTACACTTACGGAACATTTCTTAGATAGTTCTAGTTCCGACAATTATAAGTTTTTGGTGATAGTAAACAAAAGAAACCCGTTCTGATTACTAAAAAATTTCTGCTCTTTTCTGCTTGAAGAAAAGCGTAGTTTTCAAGGCTAGCATGATGGAACACAATGATAATATGGTTTTCAAATGACAACAGCTTCCTAATGCAAATTATCAACTAAACTGAGATGATCAGAAAAGATCAAAATAACTCAGGTAGAACATATATTGACTTGACTTCCAAATTCTTCACATATGTAGATGACAAAAACAAAGGATAATTACTAGATGATGAAATGAGCCTTCTCACTTAATTGATAGAAATTGACAGAAATTAGCATATAATATATATGCTTGAGAATTAATACGTAATCATACTTATTAGAGGTGAAGTTGGTTAATCTGCATGTATGCATGTTCATGAGAATTACGTAATCATATATGTACTTACAAGTCATGGGAATTTGTCACGATACAAATCAGCAGGTCCGCCTCTCCTCAAACTGTTTCATGATCGCAGAATTTATATCATCTTCTGTGCAGTCTCCATCGATTGTCACCTTCACATGCTCTGATATTTGATCACCATGATGGAAAACTTTGGTGTTGTAGCATTGGGTGAACGAGAACGACACTTGTTTCAAACATGGAAACTTCAAAGTGGAACTCCTCGAGTAAAAACTTTCAAGTTTCGGCAACAAGCTAAGGTTCAAAATTTCAAGTTTCATGAATATCATATCATCTTCTAGCTCTTCCTCTTCAATTTGACCTTTACCTTCATCTTGATCTTCACCTTCATCTTCATCTTCTTCTTGGATTTTATGTTCATCTTCCTCTTCGATTTCACCTTCATCTTCCTCTTCAATTTCATCTTCCTCTTCGATTTCACCTTCACCGTCCTCTTCGATTTCACCTTCACCTTCACCTTTACTTTCATATTGATCTTCACCTTCGCCTTCGCTTTCATCTTGATATTTGCCTTCACCTTCATCTTCGATTTCACCTTCATCTTCACCTTTACTTTCATCTTGATATTCACCTTCACCTTCATCTTCATCTTCAATTTCACTTTCATCTTCCTCTTTGATTTCACCTCCATCTTCACCTTTACCTTCATCTTGATCTTCACCTTCATCTTTCTCTTCGATTTCACCTTCATCTGCATTTTCATCTTCACGTTCATCTCTGTCTTCATCTTGGCTTTCATCTTCACCTTCCCCTTCAGTTTCACCTTCATCTTCAAACTCACCTTCAACTTTAACTTCATCTTCAGCTTCATTTTCAAATCTATATCCGTCTGCCTCTTCATCTACATCTTGATTTTCATCTTCATATTTATATTCATCTCCCTCTTTAGCCACTATTGCTTTTAGTAAATTACAGTTGGCTATGTGTAGCTCCCTCAGTGCATGTAATGTTTTGGCGGTCGAGGATGTGAACAAGTATTTGAATCCATGACAATTCTTTATATCAAGTTTTATCAGGTTGGAGAAAGACACAGTGGACGGTGTTAAGTTTCTCAAACCATCACAATCCCAAACAAGCAAGGTTTGAAGATTTTCAAGGAAAGTGCTCATCCAGGAGTGATCTAATCCAATGGATTCAAGTCGGGACAGACTACAAAGCTCCAATTCTTCAAGCTGTGATATGATTTTGGTACAATCTATGTCAAAGATTTGAGATGGGAATATCTCTTTGAAGTCACTATCACACACCACAAGCTTTTTAATGCTAGGGAGTAGTGCCTTAGAATGAAAGACAAACGGATATTCAACTGATTCATCATGGAAGCTCTGCAAAGTGAGGGAATTCAATTCTTGGAAATCAACATGAAGTTTTCCTTGTTCAATCATCTTGGCTTCTTCCTTACCAAGTGAAAGTGCCTCCAAGCAGGGAGTAACCTTGGATTCAAAATAAATAAGAAAGATGAGAAGGCCAAAATCGGAATGCAAATATATGAGAAAAACTTGAGTAAAATAAAGTAACATTTTCAGAAAAATCTTAGGGAAGAGAGACAACAGATTAAAGAAGCAATAAAAAAAACATTTTTCAAATGACAGTTACCAACAAAACATTTGACTGATTGTCTTTAACCCCTAAGACTACACTAGGATTACCATAGAATAATAACATAGCTTAATAGACATAAATAAATATTAGGTTTTTATATCGGGCCTAACTCATCCTTACAAAGTAGTCTTGTAAGGTGAGGGGTGCCGCTCGTTATAAACTCTAATCAGGCAAAATTATAACACGAGGCCATTTGTATAAACAATGTAACAGTCGTACCTTTTCAAGTGAGACAAATGCTTGCTGATTTGTAAGAGAATTACCCTGACACTCGTGTGAACTGTGAAATTCTGTTGCGAAAAAAATTCAGCTTGGGACAATGCACGACATGTAATTCTGTCAACTCGCTGCATCGAAAAATGTGCTTATCTGGATAAATGTAATTCAGATTGTATAAATTCCATAACTTCAAAAAGGTTGCGCTTGGGAACAGAATAATTTCTTCAATTGCTTCTCCAGTGGCTGTTTTGTCCTTGGCAACAATTTCCACTAAATTTTCACAGTTTTCCGCACAAAGCTTTTCCAGACTTAGAAGGTTAAGACTTCCTTCAGGTCCAGTCTTTGTATAAACAAATATTGCCTCAACAGAATTACATTTTCGCACTTCCAATGATTTAAGTTTCTTAGGAAAGGAAGCAAATGAGAAGGTAGTATCACATTGCATGAATTTGTGCTTTCAATAATGAACATGAAAGTGGACGTGTTCCAAAATGGCGATGAATCAAGCTGGGTATGAACAGTACTCGGATTTGGGTTTGGATTTTTATTTATCGGATATGTTCGGATTATATAATCTGAAATAGTTAAGAGTTTGAACGGTTACTTGCTCACCAAGACTAACTCATTGAACACGTTTTTCTTTGGTCATAACAGTTTCATTGACTGGTCAGACGAGTTTTAACACGTTTTTTACCCTCATTTATGAATCGTTGCACTCTATTCATTCATTCTTCACAAATTCCCCTCCATAAATACTCATCAATCATTCACAATTT
>Ga0228711_1003042_pt1 | contig 26001 bp, 7 predicted proteins | sample MedpolnodulmetaG_2_FD_177996 | JGI IMG/M metagenome (GOLD analysis project Ga0228711, IMG submission 177996) | Root nodule microbial communities from Medicago polymorpha collected in Santa Monica, California, United States - brown nodules | ecosystem: Host-associated > Plants > Roots > Nodule... | reverse complement strand
AAGTCATGCACGCGAAAGCTGATGACTGTGGGTTTAAAATACGGATTCAGTATTGCGAAAGCATACTGATTTCTTTAAATTGAAATTATTCTAAAAATAACTTTTCAAACAAAACTAGATTATTTTGAAATGAAAGGAATTTTGACATTATAAGGCGAACACGCGAAAGCGGTCGAATAGATTATAAAGTCAGAATTTTATGTCGCGATCGTGATAGCGAAGCGACTGCCTTTTAATTTAATCCTTTTACGTGCGAAAACATTTTCCGTACTATAAAAATAAACGCTGCTCAGCTGGTATCAACGGTCGACGTAAACTATAATCCGGGCACTCATTTATTAATTAGTTAATCAAACTTATTCAATTTCCTAGTTTTTCACCCACATTATTTAGAATCGCCTTAGATACACAACGTAACAATTAATTACGGTACTTGACATTGGTCTCTGTGGATTCGACAAACCTTTATACTAAAACAGAAATTTCCGTACACTTGCGGAGCTACCACTTTCTATATAGACTCCAGCGAAGTTTTTGAGACATAAAACTGCTTTAGGATTTCCCAAGTCTAAATAGTTCTAATTTAAAATACTCATGATGCCCAACATGCCTAGGATCAAGATTCGACTAATAAAAAGTATAAACATTGGCGCCATTCGTCGTTTCTAGTTGGGGATGTGGAAGTTTGGGTAGAATTTGGAGGTGATTGGCTAGGGTTATAGTTGATTGAGGTGTTGGCTATGGATGAGCTTATTTCACATCTAGACTCATTGGGAACATCATCATTATTCATTGATGTTGTCCATTTTGTGCCTCCCAAAGAGTTATCTTCCTCGCAAATGTCATCCTCCATTAGGTCACAGACACCATCTCCTTTGACAGACCTCTTGACATCCGCTTGCAATTTCTCAAACCATAAACAACTGCGATCTTTTTGTGAAGTAAAATAAAACCTCGCATGCATCATCTAGAGGACATAATAGTTGTAGAAAGATTTCTTAAAAAAAAGTTTAGAAAGATGCTAGCCGCTCATACTTGAAAAGAACGTCCTCAGCATCACTTTCATGACTTCTTGTTCCTCTTTATACTATTCCATGTCTTCTTCATATCAATTAAAACACAATCCTTATGAAATTCTATAAGAAATTGGAACTATATTTTTTCATGGCACTCCAAAAACTCTCCTATGAAATTACTCAATTTTTGTCCAAATTCTTATGACATAAACCCAACTGGCATATGGTACATTTGGACCCATAATGGAACTATTTAGAGAGGGATTTGGCTAGGAATTTCTTTCTATATCACTTGGATTGAAGAACTAGAAAACAAATAATCCTTGGTCAACTTCTTTAATGGAGACACATTTGACACAATTCCATTAAGTTTAGTATCTGATAGCTATAATGACAATCAAAGTATTTTAAATGATCGTATTCAAATAGACTTGCTAATATTGAACCGTTTAACATTATTTTAAACTTTTAAGCTAGGGTTTACAGAGTTGGTTTATATATAATAAAATGCAGTTAATAAGATAAGATGAGACTTGATAGATAAAAAAGTTGTTTCGCAATTAAACTTTGTTATTTATTTCTCTAATGTATCCTCTTAAACAATTATATACTTTTAGTGCTTCAAGTTTACTTTCATATATGTAGTTCATCATACGTTCCCTTGTTCGAAAAATGATGAGACATCTATTGTAACTATTAACTTCGGATGTCTCACTCAATTAATAAATACAATATAATTAAGTTCTGACACTAGTTTGTCATTGTAAATCCAGCCCTATGTCCAACAACTAGAATCATAAAACGAAATCATTCTTGTCTAGCGTTTTCTGAATCAAATGTTCAATTTTGAAGTTTAACGTCATAAAAGCATTCAGTACGAAAACAACTTCATCAATATAATGAAACAAAAATTATATATAACCAATCATATCAAGAGTTTACTTCAAATGCCTAAGAACTAATAATTTAATATTAAACACCTTGAAGGGTTGCAATTATTTTGATTATCCTTGGTCATTGTTGATAAAGATTTGTGGTCATGATTGAAGCCTATAAGATCTATTTGATATTAAATGATTTGGAATGAAGAAAATTAATAGAAAAATTACTTATGACCTTGAATACGCTCTTGAAGTAGTAAAATTGAGAAAAGAATTTCTATATAATATTTTGAAATATTATTCAAGTTTTTAATTGAACAAAATAGTGCTTATTGATTAAAAGAGTACTAAAAGGTCACATGATTATTTGATTTTGATTCATAGAAGTAAATGATTCATACTATTTGTTCTATATATAATTCTCATTCACTATATGGATAACATCATATTTAGAATCCAAAATCAAATTGAGTAGGCAAAAGTATTTGCTCTTCCCATCATCACAAAGAAGCAACTTATCCCTTAGTATCCTCCTCTCAAGTTCAGCAACTGCAATATCACCGTGCAGTAAATATATCAATATATATATTTTCTCTAGTGCTTACTTCGTTCACATAATTATGTACCTTTATTAGAGGTACACCCCCACTATATAAACACCACTAATGTGTGTGTTCCATCCAACGTGGAACTTCCACTTTTTTCAATTCACACAACATTAGTTCTACCCAACCTGGGAATTTGTGTTTAGTCTTTTAACTCAATTTCCACACATGTTCCAACAGAATGAATGTGTAAAAATTGTTTTGGTTTTGATTTTAGGTTACAAAAAGAGAATAGAAATGAAATGACGTGTAACAATAAAAATGAAGGTCAAGAGTGGGAGGGCAAAATTGAGAAAAACATAGGAAAGTATGGAGGACAAAATTGAAAACTGAAGAGTAACGATTTTGTACCTCTTCAAGATAGACTTCAACAGAAAACTGAAGAATAACGGCCGCAAGTGATTGAGTTCAGTAGTTCCTCATATCAAATTATTGACCATATAAATATAATAATATGGAGAAGACAAAATTGTTTCAAAAACACGCACGCACGCACACACACAGAGATAGAGAAAGAGAGAGAGAGAGAGAGAGAGAGAGAGAGAGAGAGAGAGAGAGAGAGAGAGATGTAATCCCTATCCGTTCCATTATCTCCTCCTTGTTTTGACAATAAAATAAGCTTCATTCACATATTGAAATAACGAGAGTACAATCAAATTGGCTATTAGTTGAGACATTTCCCGTCCACATTTTGAAAGCCGAAAACATGCTATCAATACAAAAACAATTAAGAAACCAAAAGTGCATTAATAAACCAAACTCTTAATCCTAACACGCAAACCAAATTCTTTCACATATGGTAAATGGTCGAGATTAGTGAAAGATCCACAATCATTAATTACATCGATCCTCATAATTTTTCTTTCTTTCTGGTGTTCGCTCATTTCAACTATAGGTGATCTTTGAAACGACCAATTCAACCGCATGTTGATAAGTCAATTGTAAGGATGAGACAATGTTGAATTTAGCGATAATCGCAATTAGCCTCTTATTGATAAGTTGACCATCACTCGCAAACATTTCATTAAACTTATGGAGTACATATTTGAATCAAATTAAAGATATAGCTGAAAAAGAAAATTGTAACAAAAAATTAATATGTAGAATGTAAAAATTAATAACGACATTAAAATGTAGATGCTTCACTTACTCGAACAAAACCAGTTTGAAAAAAAAAGCGTGCCTAGTACCAAAAGATTGTGCGTATATAGTGTATTAATTAATTAATTAAATTTTGATTAACTTTCAACACAAACTTCTCCACAATAAAGTTATCACAATTGTTCCTATAAGTAATTTTCAAAATAATTTTAATAAACTAACAGTTTTAATTATCTGTAAAAAAAATATTTACACCCATAAGGTATACCAATTAAATCCATATAGTTATATATGAAAAATAATCTATGAACTCACAAATATCATTCTACACTTTAAGAGAGAAAGAAATAGAGAGAGCAATAGTGTCATAACTAGTGTGAAGTGATAGGAAAAGAAGGGGATGTCTAGTATAGATAAGTCCAACGGCGGATCCTCTTTTTCTTAGTAAATTTTTAATAAACTATTATGTTTTTTTAAGAACTATAAACTATTATGTTTTATCCATTATTTTATTATTATTAAATTCAGTTCTTTTTACTAAATTTTTTAACGGATTTATCTTTTGATCATTTTTAGAGGTCCAATTAGACACATACAAAAAGAGATATGTAGATATAAATGAGTGTTGAAGAATTAATGGTGTCCAAATATCATTACCTAATCAAAATGATTTGGGAACTTAAACATATAGTTGAAAAATGATAAAAAAAAGAATGAACGAAATAATATATATATTTTTCAAATGATTAATTGATATGTATGTGATCTATGCGTGTCCAAATCATTTATATTTGTAATTGTGCCTAAGCAAATGTTGTTGACTCATAATATATATTAGTAAAATAGTTAATGAACTGTAGTAGATAAGAAAAAGTTGATTACCACGTAATAATCAGACCCATGGTAGAGTGAGTTGAGGGTGACACCCCATTCATCGGTTAGAACCGGGGTACTGAAGGAGTCAAACAGAACTGCTCTATTACCAAAGGATTCACGAACGTTAAAGGGCCCAGCGTTAACCTCGATTACTCCATTGGAAGTAAACACCCTACATTTTCCCATACCATCTTCCTCAACAAAACCTGAAAACCAAACATCAACTAATCGTTATAATAAACATGTTGTTCACAAAAAAAATAAAAATAAAATTAAGCCATGCACATTGCACACGTCCATGGGATAATTAAAAAATAATCATACTCTTGTGCTTGAAAATTGATATTGATTACCTTGCAGTTGATCATCGGTAAAAAGGAATGGAATATCAACAGGTGCACTCATGTCAATGGTTGGAGGTAGAGGAGCAAGATCAGTTGAATGATCATCATTACTTGAAGCTATTGTGACACCAAAATTAAATTGTGGGTCTTGGTGCTGCATGTGCATCATATTAATCGATTCCTCTTGAACATTCTCTTGATAAAAAAGATCAGTGATTGAGCAGATTCCATTTTCATTTTCATTGTTCATGATGTTATCATAATTAAGCAGAGGCAGATCAACATTTTGTTGAGGTGAGGGTTCAATCATATTTGAGAAATCAGAGAAGTAATTAGACCCCTTTAGTACTGTTGTCATGCCATTAAGCACCACCCCTTCATTAATATGATTCTCAACAGGGAAAGAGGGAAATGGGGGTGTAGGTAGTTGTAGATTGGTTTCAGTGAGGGTGTGAGGATAAGTATCATCTTGGTTTTGGTTCAGAGAGATTGCGGGTGAATTAGGCACCATCACTGTCCCATCATTAATATTGGAGATTCCAATATTGTTAGAGGAAGATGATGAAGATGAGTTGGGTGGTGGTGTGGTGATTTGTGGGAGAGAGTTATTAGGAGCTGGATCTGCATTTGGTTGTCTTTTTAATTTCTTGGGGTAGGGTACTTTTTTGTTTTTGCCTTTGGACTTGCGGTTTTGAAACCAGTAAAAGACACTGGCATCACCAATTTGTCCAAATTCTTGTAATTTTTGACGTATCTTCTTTATCTCGTCTACAGGTGGATTCTTCATCCCTGAGTTATAGATAGCTTCAAGAATGCGGATTTGCTCAGGCTTTGGGATCCATCTTGGCCTTGGTCCAGGATTTCTTTCTTCATTATCTCCACCTAAACAATATTTGTTATAAGTCGATCAAACATGCAAAGTTTACAAATTATAAAATTGACCGGAATATATGCATTACAATATATGAGGCATAGTATTATGATATTTCTATAACTATTTTTGTATGGGTTATATTTGCTTGAATGTGTGAATTTAGGAATCCTTACTTGCATTGAAATCCTAAAATTACACTCTCAAGCAAATATGGTCAGACCATTAAAAAAGATCAAATAGTTGATTTTAGATTTAGACTTTTTAATTGTTTTAAAGCTAAGATTAGAAAAGATCAAATATGCAGAGATCAGATTTGTTTGGTTTGATTCGTTTATATGTCCCCTAACATGGGAAAATAACTAAATCGATATAATTTGTTTCGATTGGAATTTTGAGTTTGTAGAGTAATTGATTTTGATCTTTCATACAAACATAAATGTAAGTTTACTTAAATAATAATAATAGTAATAATAAAAAGTAGAAGGAGTTGTTTAAAAACCATTGAAGAGAGAGGAGGGGTTGCCATGCAGACGATTTTGATGGTTGGAGTTGGACGAATTTGGTGACTTGATAAACCTGCTTGGCCAATGTACTTTCTTCTTGGGAGCCATCACTGATCGATCGTTGATATGCTGGGATAGATGGAGAAAGGAAGGGAAATTATTGAAGTTGAACCTAAATATCAAAAGATAGAGATGATTGTTAGAGATAAGTACTAGGTTTTATAAAATGGATACTAACTAGAATACAAATGTATGAAACTGGACACATTAGAAACAAACAAAAAGGAAATGAGAAACAAACAAAAAAAGAACATGAACCATGTTTGCTAACTGATGTGTATAGCTGAAGCTTTTACTTACACTGAAGAAAACTGCTTGTTTTTCGCGCAAGTGTGTGTGATTTTCGGTTTGCTAGCAATGGTGTATGATCAATGGAAGAGAAGGAAAAGAAATATATAGTAGTAGTAAGTAATGGAAGATGATGTAATTTCAATTGCAAAGTTCTTTCTTGAGATTATTTTGACGGAAAATGTGGCCTCCTATTTAATAAAACGCATACATAAAGAACGGAAAAAGTCAAATTAAAAATAAAAATGGATGCATGCATGAAATACACAGTGGCAATGAAGTAAAAGGAAAGTAGAAACAAACAAAAAAAGAAAATGAATGCAATAAAAACAAGAACCATGTTTGCCAGCTTTACTTACACTGCTTAATTTCGTTTTATTACACTATGAAGAAAGAAAACTGCCTGTTCTACACGCGCTTATTTGTTTGTACTGCATGCGGAGAAAAAGGAGTAGTGCATGATCAATGGAAGAGAAAGAAGAAACTGTGATGGATGATGATGTAATTGAAAGAGTAGAAAAAGTGAGGGAGAAGGTTTCAAAGCCAAGAAGAAATGTTAAATGTTTTGTTTGATTGGAAAAGTGGTGATGTAGTTGCAGTTGTAAAGTTTTTTTTTCAGGTTATTTTGACGAAAAATGTGGGTTTTTTTGGATTCACTTGAGACTTGTATTTAATTTCTTCCGTTATGAATATCATATACCTATCTCTTTTTGGATTCAAATTGTATTATTCAGGGGAGTTTTTATCTTAGCCAATTTTTGAATGATTTTTTTTTTTTTAATGGAGATAAGAACAAACTTAGATATTAATGGTCAAAGTTATTAATTGTTATGTATGGTAGTTAATTGCGACATGTATTTTGAAACATAAAGAGTAATAAAATAATTTTTTCACAAAGAGTATAAAATTGTTTGTTTTATTGTTTAACGGTTAACTAGGAGAAGTTTTATTTGATAGGACAATATAAGGGAGGTTTGAAACCCATGCTAATTAGAAGGTCTATAAATCTATGTTAACCAGCCAAATGTAAGCATGACAAAAATAACAAAAATCATGTATGTTAATTTTGGAACCGCCGAAAACTAAAATTGTTGAAAAATTGTTTTAAATCTCACAAAATGGACCTATATTTTAATTGATTTATTTATTATTATTTTGGATAGACAACTACACGACCTTGCAGATATTTGGATTTGCAACTAAACCCGTTGCAAAACTATTTAAATCTTGCAAAATGAATTTATTGTTGTTAATATTTTATTTTATTTCCGAGTGGATCGTAGCTCATCCCAACCCGCCAAGTAAAAAAAAAATGCTGGTTGTCGCAAAAACTTATCTCACGATAATTTCACGAAACTTTATCTCACAATAGTTGTTGGTGCAACTGGAACGTGATTTTTCTCATTTTCATCTACCCATGCATGTCAACTTATCCAAGATCTAATGGATGTCCATTATTCGTGAAATAATCGTGATGTGTTTCATCAAGGTAAATAACATCGTTTCAAGTAAAATTAATTTAATATTAAAATTTATTTTAAAATAATAATATAAAAATATGATATGTAGTTGAATAATTGAATGAGAACTACATATTCAATCAAATTTACCGGAGTGCTCAATTTATCGTTGTTCAATGCTTGTACCAAACTTAAAAATTGTTTATTACCCAAATAATTTTTGGGCAACATTGACATATCAAAGAGTTTTCGTATAGAATTTGCTTAACTAATGAAATAATGATTTATATTTTTTGGATTACTATGTTATTGTAGGTATAAAAAATTTCCGTCATTGGAATCTAAATCCCTTACAAGTATTTGAAAATTATTGGTAATTAATGATTTATATTTGTAAACTATTTTGTTTAATGATGTAATTTATCCTTCGTTTTTGGACGTAAGCCCTCTTTTACTACCAAAAAAAATTTATTCAAGAGTGTTTAGATAATATGATACAAGTCTCTTCTAATTTAACTAAGTTCATAGATTCAAATCTAACCTTAGACATGCAACAATGTTAAAACTCTTAAAGAGAATTTGTTACCAATTTGAGTCCCACAAGACTTAAGAGATTAATCTCTACAGTTGCGTGCAGAGGATATTCAGTTTATAAAAATAAAATAAAAACTCTAAAAAAAATACTATTTATTGTTTATAAACATTATGCTAAGTTTATGTATTTCTTAAAAATATTCAAAGTTCACTATTGTATTAAATAAAGAGCTCGAAATTTCGAAAATACTTACGGTACATCGAGGGTCCTTATTTATTTTCATCCGTTACCATTTCATATAGATATCTCTTTTTTCTCCTTTTTTACTCAAGTTATACACTTATCGAGTTTTTACGATACATACTAAGGAGTTTTCATATACTTGTTTTCTTAACTAATAAATTAAGTAACGAATTGATTTCAGAAATTAACTAACGAATTGTTGTATGAGTCTGACTCAGTTAATAGAGATATTGTATTATATATATATATATATATATATTTGAGAGTCGCAGTTCTAACTACTAAGTTATTTGACAAAAAAAATAATACAAAATTAATTAACGATCTTTTTTAACAATAAAAAACCCATATGTAAACTCTTATAATTTAAGAAAAATATTGCATAATAAAAGTGTGTTTTTTACTAAAAAAAAAAGTATTGTTTTTTAGACGGATGAAATTAAAATAGCCATTTAAATCTTACAAACGCAAGTGTAGGAGTGGGGGTTAGAGTCTCGGTCACGGCATAAGATCTAACCATTTTGATATTTTTTTTAGTTGAATTAGAACTTATGAGCAATAAAAGTATCATTTTTAACACACTTGAATTGATTTAGTGATGTTGACTTGAGACCTTGATAGTTTTGGTTTATAAAGACTGCGGGTGAAACAAGCAACAACACCATCACATCATTAATATTGGAGAATCCAATGTTAGATATTATGATTTCATTGGGAGAAGCTTTTCGATGATCAGAGGAAGATGAGTTGGGTGGTGGTGTGAGGATTTGTGGAAGAGTTACACGGAGTAAAGTTTTGTTGCATTTCTAGTTTCTTGTTGTACAAGGATTCCTTTCTTTTATTTGCTTCTGGACTCGCGGTTACGAAACCAGTAGAAAACATTAGCATCACCAACCTGTTCAAACTTTTGTAGTTTCACATATATTTTACAAAAAAATTATATACTAACTTTTTCTTCATCAAACCCCACTTGGGTTAGATCGGTGGTGTTGACTTGAGATCTTAGAGTGTGCTTCTTGTCAAAGTTTTTCAATTCTCATTAGTGCCAATTTTTGTGAGCCAGTTTAACTTTTTCGATATGATTCAGTTCAATCAGATTTTTACGAAAATAAGAAGTTTATTTTATAAAATATAAAATAATAATTTCACACACACTTATTTTATAAACCAATTCAATTACATAAACTACAATAGAAAAATTTATATATAATTATTAAAAGAAATACAATAGTTATTCTAAGAAAAAACTACTAATATAACATAAAGTACATTATAATAAAATATAATTGTTCGTTCGGATCTCTACCGTTCAATTTTGAAAATGAATTTGTTTGGTTTTATTCTTATATGACACCCCAAATATGAAAGAAAAAAAATATCAAATCTATTTAATTTGTTTCAATTGAAATTTTGAATTTATAAAGTCATTGGTTTGGTTCTTTCATACAGACAAACATATTAGTTTGATTAAATAATAAGGGTCATGTTAACCGGTGCCCCCGGTGCACTGGTTAAGCATACCAAACAATGAAATTATTACCATAAAAGGAAGCTGCTTTTGACATTTTATAAATTAATTAAACAATTTCAATGCATTAACTACTATATAATTTCTTTTTAAAGATGCTTAACCAATGCCCCAGAGGCATCGGTTAGCATTTCCCAAATAATAATAATGAGTAAAAGGAATTGTTTGGAAAGCAGTGAAGAGAGAGGAGTTGACGTGAGGATGTTAGAAAAACCCATGTGATTAAATGGAACACAATTTGTTTGGATTGGGAGAAAGGAGATTTGGGGGTTCATAGAATTTGGGAGTTCAATCGGGACCTTTTAAGTAAATGGTGTTGGAAGGTGCTTGTGAATAAATGGGGTTTTTAATATCAAAAGGAGGAATAGGTCAAATTAATCGAAAGATATGGTTGGTACTCAAAGAGGTTTGGGTATGGGGTTAGTAATTGGTTTGATGATAATTTGATGCGGGTTGTGAGTGGTGGGTGATGATAATTCAAAGAGGTTTTGGATTGATTTGTGGTTAGAGGGAGGTCCTTTACGTAATAGGTTTAGACGATCTTTTGATTTGTCTGAAAATCATTTGGTGCTAGCTGCTTAGATTTTTTCTTTAGGGCGGGGTGTTGATGGTGATGGTTGGAAGTGAGGACATATGCTATTAGCTTGGAAGGTGAAAGTCCCAATATAATGAAGGCGGGCGGTAAAGAAGAAGTCCAGAACAAAGATGACATGGGGAAGTTCAAGAAGAAGTTGTCCATTAGCGACAACAAATTCAAATTCTTTGACATTTTGGGTCCATCACCAGGATTTGTTCAGCTTATGAAAACTTTCTTTTCGAAGCAAGAGGATCCAAGGAAGAGCTTGAACGAAGTGGGGTAGAGAGTGAAGAGAAGAAGGAAGGTGACACACCAATGAAAGGACAATGTTTTGCTATACCCTGCCTGATTAGTAAGATTCCTATTCATGAAGCCTTATGTGATTTCAGGTCGAACATCAATTCCATGCCTTTATCCCTAGCAAAGAAATTGGAATGGGTGGAAATTATTTCATCCACAACAAGACTAATGGATAGAAAAATGATCTTCTCAAATAGCTACACAGTGCAAAAGCTATGTGGAAGGATCCAATTCCAAATGAATAACCACTTTTCTTTTAAATATTTAAAATGTGTAGGGGTAAAATGAGGATTTCATGTGCTTTATAGGGGTAAGAGTACAATTTGAGGGGTAGGAAGAATAATTTTCTTTTAGAGATTGGATTGAACTTTAAATAGTTTAGGCTTTGAATTTGATTAGCCCAACCCACCTTCTACGTTCAATTAATCAGTTCATTGAAGGTTGCTCTTGAGTTATCCTGTAATTGCTCAATTTAGCAATTATTGTTGGTTGAACGACAATTAAGTGTCGTTCACCACAAGATGACAATTAACATTCGTTAAACATTTTTTAAATAAGTTAAATTACTTTTTAAATTGGTCCAACCGTCTTAAAAAGTCCCCAAAATTGTCGTTGACGGTTGCTACTGAGAGTATTTTCGTTAGTTTATGGTGCATAAAAGCAAACCATGAGTGCCTAAAGAGCAATTTTTCACTTCATTTTAACATCATTGTCTACAATCACAACAATTGCAACTTGTTTTGCTTTGACCCCGTTGATCTTCAATTTTTTCCCATCAAAATTGAGGCAGCATTCCTATAAACTCATTAATCACTTAGATTTTCTCAAATTCAGTTTTATGTGTTTAGTGCCACAAGTTAATGTCGCTCAAATTAACTTTTTCACCGTGATTTGTCAGCAATAAATTCCTTTAATTTATTTTTTATTAAGTTTTAAAATTTGAACAATCCAAAGTGAAAGAAACAACTTAAAGGTAAAAGTGGAATCAGAATATCATGAAATACAAAAGGAATTCCCAATTTAACTTCAAATACGAGTAACTACATAAACAAGAGCAACTAGACACAAAAAGAAAAATAATTAATTCAATAATTCTTCACTGTGATAATCCATAACCTTAAGACTCTTTTTTTTCCCTATATATTATCAGAATCACAAACAAAACATTGAAGCTTATGGTTTCAATTCTGCTATATAAATCTGAAAATGAAATGGAGTGGTTATATATTATTTTCACACCCCCCAAATTAGAGGAAAGTACATGTCCTTGTCTTGCGTGGTTTCTTCTTTGGCTTTGGTGGCCTCAATGCAATCTTTATTGCAGCATCAAAAACTACCTTCACATTCTGTAAACAAAACAAAACAAATATAATTCTTTTTTTTGAAGAAGCAAACAAATATAAACAAAAATACTTCACAATTGGAATATAATAATTGAATAAAGTATCATCTTTTGCATCAAAATATGAAACACTAAAAAAGTTAAATTATTTTACCTGCTGTGTTTTAGAGCTGCACTCAATGTAACTAACTGCTCCAATCATTTTCTTTAATTCTTCACCCTGTTAACCAAAATCATTGATTAAATCCATTCGTACATGCAAAATAATATTTGTTTCAAATATAGAAATTTTTATGAATAATTTATTTATCGTGGACATGCCTTAGCAGTTGTTATTAGTGTCGCTCCAGGATGATCGATAAAAAATTGCTTGTCGTCTCGCAAATCTGTGCATACATAGGATTTAAAAATAGTTACAACCAAATGAAATTTTACTGGATATTGATGATCCTAAATATGAAACTACCTACAACCAAATGCATACCAATTTAATTATTTTTCATTTTGCTCTAAAGGTGAAAAAGAAGATTTTCATTACTGTCAACTTATAATGGTGGTTGAAATGTTACTACGATGGAAAAGCTTACCTAATTTTGTTCCCACCAGCACAATAGGCACATTTGGAGCATAATGTCTCAGCTCAGATATCCACTGTTAATCAACTAAAAATGTTATTACAGTAACAAAAAATAATAGAGATCTTATCTAACTTATAAGGTAATGTATAGAAGAAAAAACCTTTTTGGAAATGTTCTCATAACTAGCTTTACTAATCAGAGAAAAACACAACAAAAACACATCAGCTCCTCTGTAACTCAATGGCCTTAATCTATTGTAATCTTCTTGTCCTGTAATCCACACAATTCACACCAATAAATAACCTCAAAAAATTTCACACAAAATTTTACCTCATCAAAACTTGACATTGATTTATATTAAGCAGTAAAAAAATAGAGCTTTAGACTAACCTGCAGTATCCCATAAACCAAGATTAACTGTACTACCATCCACCACTACATTAGCACTGAAATTGTCAAACACAGTTGGAACATAGTCCTATCATAGAGAAATCACAAAAAATATATATATTAGATTCATCACTATATTTTTTTACATGTAATTAATCTACATATTGAACTTTTTAGAAACACACTGTAGGAAAGGTATTGCTTGTATAGGATATTAGCATGCATGTCTTTCCAACAGCACCATCCCCTACTGTTACACACTTGATAAACCTAGCAGTACTCATTCTTCTTCTTCTTCTTTTTCTTTTTCTTAACTTAGGATCATAAACTATAGTTGCAAAGAAAGAATTGAAACAATATTTATGATGGATGTTAAAGGAGGGGGTGACTAAGCAATCCTTAACTACTTAGGAGTAAGTCTATTACCTACTTTTAGTTGTTGTGGCTCATGAAATTGATAAAATTTATAATCATGTACATAAAAAAGTGTTACTTTTCTTAAAGTGTAAGGACAAGAGTAGATATGGTAACAAAGTAGGTATAGTGGTGGTGTTAGTTAGTTGGTTAAGTGTGGGAGAAGGGAGGTAATGAATTATGAAAAGCAAAGAATTTTGCTTAATTAGCTAATACACTATGATGAAATTAAGGGTTTTTTTTCTTCTTTTTTTTTGAGGTATGATATGAATTATGATGTAAAGTAAGTCAATTAAGTTTGTTGTGACATGTTTGTTGGGTATGTCTTTGTTTTTAATATAATATGTTGGTGGTTATGGTTAAACGGATTGAGCTAGCTTACATTGGTTTCTTTATCCTTTGATGGGTCCACTATTTTATTGGAGTGGTCCAAAAAAAGTGAATGCTTTTTACTCCACCTTATTGCAAAACAAAAACTGCAATGGAAAACATTATACTAAGCAATGTATTTTGCATGCTGTGTGTTCTTTTAATGCATTGATTTATTTATTTTATTTAAATTTCAGTTCAGTCGTTGCAACTTACAAACCCATCATGATTTGATTACATTTATTTATTTTATCGAAATTTGAGTTTAGTCGTACAGTCTCTAACCATAAGAAAATAATATGGTAACCAATTGGCTACGAAGCTTTTGTTAAGATTGAATCGTTAAGAAGAATTTGAATCCTAAACAAAATTATTAGTTGGTTAAATTTCACTGACGAAGCTAGCCAAAATTTTACCATGGAGCCATATATAGACAAAAAAAAGTAATAATTTTACGAATGTTATCATGACAATTTTCGTTGTTAATAAAATTTGAGGATCAAAAGTTATTGTCAGATAAGGATCAAAAGTTAATATTCGGAGGATGGGTGGAAGAGAGCAATGGAGGGAAGGAAAGTAATGCCACCTCAGTTTTTTATCATGTACAAACCTTTTTGACAAAGAAGACATATTACAAATGTTAAAATTACTAAAAATGGATTGATGGGTGCGCCATCATAAAGTTAAGAGAGCTGAAAGCACTCCGATTCTTGACTCCATTGTTCCCGTATAACCAACTCGCTACAACACTTCACATTTTTGGGGCATATAACAAGTATGTCAAAAATGCTGGACCATAGGGGGAAGTTAGTGATCATCTATATTTAATGGAGAACTACGCAAGTGAATTGGACATTACATCTTGACCTAAAATTTTAAGGTAATGAGTTTGTAGACATTTCACTTATAAAATGTTCAACCTCCACTTTTCTAAGCAATATGAGAAACTCACCTCACACTTGTTACAACAATCTCTACCCTCAAGTAGGAGTGATTTCATTCACTATACTCCTCTTCAAGTGTAAGCTTTTTCATCCGCACACACTTACTTGCACCGCCGTTGGTTCTCTTTTAACGGAACATGCCACATGAACATCATTCGTCGAACTATCGACTTTGATACCATTGTTGGGTCATAGAGGGAAGCATGAGGGGTCATCCACATTGGATTAACAACAACCACACAAATGAACCGGACACTAATTAGTTCGTGGATCCTCCCACTTATAAAATGTTCGACCTCTATTTTTTTTAAACAATGTAGAATTTCTGATTCATTTCACATTTACCATAACAAAATATTCTTCAACTATTTGCACAATACCGCAAGTGTCTTTGTCGGGTCCCGATAAAAGGAATAAAATCATCGCATTAAACTTAACAACCATAAAAGTATTTTAGACACTATATCAATGCTAAGTTGCTACCGTCAAAAATAGTAGCAACAATACATATTCCAAAAAAATTAAAATCTAAAATAACTAAAAAGAAACTTACTACAAAAAAATAAAAACTATTTTTCTCCTAAACATCCCAAAGCTTTGTAGAAAATGTAAATATGCAAAACTTCCAATGAGTTATTGGATGTAATTTCTTTTCTAAGGTACACAAACATCTTCTCATGTATCAATCATTCATCTGTTGTCTGTTTCACTCCATTGTTCAAAAGGTCTACACAAAAATAAAATAAAAATGAAATCAAAGTCTAATCTGATCAATGCATGAAATGAAACAGTTAATTAGACATAGATAGCATGTGGGAAAAAATAAAACTAACAAAAACACCATAGTTGTGGAGAAATGCTTACACAAGGCAGATGAACCAGCAGCTCCGTTGCACAAAATCATCAAGTCAATCTACGTAAGAAAAAGAGTAAAGTTTGTCAGGTAAGTCGCACCAAACTTTGTAAACAGCAAAATTATTGGGAAACCTCGCAAACAAATGTAATTTCACATGCATACGGTAATGTCATCTAATAAATTAGTAGCAACTAATGAAATTTAAGACAAAAAGGAATATAATTGTACATGCATAAGGCGCCAAGTTATTTAGTAGAACCTTATTTTGAATGGATTGATATCATAAAATGAGATTGAGATCGGTAGTGTTAGTAACATATTCTCTAACATAATTTCTAAATACACCAGATTCTATTGATTGACAACCGGAAATTAGATCCCTATAAAAAAAATTTAAATTTCAAGTTTTAGTTTCAATAAAAAATTTCATCAATATTTGGTCCCTACAAAATTTTCTACCACCACTTATGGTCTCTGTTTTTAAATCAAATCATGTGAATATTCACATTTTTGAATGAATTTTTATAGAAATGTTTATAATATTATAACAATTTCTTCTACAAAAAATTTGAATTTTATCACAAGATATGGATTAAATATTAATTTTTAAGCGCTAAAAAGTTAAAATTCATATTTAATTCATCACTTGTTAAAAACAAAATTAAACATTTGCAAAAGAGATTTCTATAATGAACAAAATACAACCACAAAAAAAATGATATAAAATTTCGAAGGATATACATGATTTTACTTAACTGCAGAGCCCAAAAGTTGTGACAATTTTTTTTAGGGACCAAAAAATGATGAAAAATTTTATAGGACTCAAACTTAAAATTTAAAAATTTTATAGGGACAAAAAACATATTTAACCCAAAAAATAATAATAAAATAATATTGTAACTGAACTAAAAGAAAACCACTCAAATTTATTCAAAACATTCTGCTGACACAATATGTTCCTCACAACAAATCAACGATAATTTGTTCCGCTGCCGGCACACTATGCTCCCCAAAAATCCCTCAAAAAACATGTATCTTGAGGGATTTACCCCGGTGAAGCTATCGTTCTTTTTTTTTCTTCTAGTGAACATGGTCAATGAGTAGACATTGAAATAATAAATTCACAAGCTTTCTTTAACTAAAATAAGTCATAGTTAATACACACAAAATAAGTCATAGACCCATTTAATGTTGAACATGAAATCTTGCGTTCTTATGTAATGTTGTATAGATTAAGACAGCTAAAACTGGTATAAAAAAAAAAATTAAAACAACAATTATTCATTATAAAATTATGTATTTAATATGAAGGGTAAGTTTCAAATAAACTTACTGCTAGAAAAATCATTCTTTTAAAATCAATCATTGTACATATTACTGTCAACCAATGATATAAATAGAAACTACAAGGAAAATTTAATAGACATACAATCTTTTTTTTTTTAAACGATCAACGTTAGTATTGTTAGCATTATACTAGGAGTAGACCCAAAAAGTCTTTGGATTAGATGGTAAGACATCTCTTTGAGCTTAACCAAAGGTCATGAGTTTGAATTCAGTCTTGAAAATACAACAATGTTAAATCATTTGAGGGAGAGCTTTGTCACCCATTGCGGTCCTACCTGAGTCGGGAGATTTGTCTTTTTGATCAATTGTGTGAAGAGGATTTTCGGTTCACACAAAAAATACTAGAAGTAGAGATCTCAAACGAACAACTTATCACTCAACTAACGCGAGGAAGGTACTAAGGTACATGTACCCATACCCTCACACACTCATTTTTGTGGTTGATTGCTCTTATAACATAGTGTCGGTTTTCATTCTACTCGTAGTGGGTATTTTTTGCAGGTACTCAACGAGCCTTAATTTAATTATCATTCCTAAAATCTATTAAAAAGTACATGTAGAAATTAATTGTGTGTGTTGTAAATTCAAACAAATAATTACACCAATAAAAGTTAGATGTATAGAGCAAAGGAAGTAGTAATTAATGAGCAAAGTGGCCTCAAGCAGCAGCAACAACAACAACAAACAGACCTAGATCTAAGTGTGAAACAACACCACAAACATATTCAAAACAACAAAGATAAGAAAGAAAATGAAAGAAAACAACACACCATTATTGTTTACCTAGTTCGGTCCAAAATGACCTACTATGGAGGAAAGAGCAGCTTTTCGATCCACTATGATAAGAGTGATACAAAGATGTTACAAGAAATTAGCTTAAAAGCTCACAAAGATTAAACCTTGATTTCTACCCATTTTTCAAGTCACTCACACTCAGAATGAATCTTAAGAGAATACACTAAAGGAAACTTTTAGATCCTTTCTTTAATGAGATCTCACTACCCAATGTGTTTACAGATGTTTCTCAACCCGAGAAAAATCTCTCATTAAAGACATTCAACCATAAAGTTACCTCCTTTAGTTTCTCAAATTTCTCTCTCTTGAAACCCTAAAAAAAATGAAGAATGAAGTCTTATGTGGTGCACAAGTCCCAACAAAAGCATGCCATAATTTCCTTCAATCAAGCCCAAACCTCCAAAACCCTTAGCCAAATCGTGGCATGATTCTTGTCAAACTTCAATCATCCATTTTAAATCAATTACAACAGTGTGTGCACAATTGATCTAGTGAATTCAAAGATGCACTTGCTACCTAACTAATATTATGGACCTAAAAATTCCTCGCAACTTTAATCTAAGCACGATATATTTATACGTAAATAACCTAACAATGTTCCTTAAAAAAAAAACTAACAATGTGCACATCCTAGTAAAAAAAGTTTTTTTAATTACATTATATTGCATACAAAATTGAGATTATAAGATAAGAAAAACACATATATCAACACTTTATTTTCAGCAAAAAAGATGCCAAAGAAAATGGTGCATAAATACCAATTCCAACAAGAGACAAAGGCAGGGAAAAGAATGCCTTACGGTGTCCAAAAGAATAATACTGAGGATGCTGCTGACCTTCTCCTTGCATTCCCATATGTTGATTGGTTATAATATTATCATCATAATATTGAGAATGTTGATCCACTGTCACCTTACTCTCAGAAGTACTTGCAAGACTTTGCAAATAATTGGGTTGTGAAGGTTGCCAAACATTAGCACCAGCAACAACACAGTTTAATAAATTTGGTTCCTCATTTTGCAAAGCACCTACACTTCCAATGCTATTTCCTCCATACGGATATTCAAAATAGGGACTGTGTGCAACATTGTTGTTAGCCACAAAAGGGGCCTCAAAAGAAGACCAATTTCCATTGTTAGCATCACTATTGAAAGAGAATGAATTTTGGGCAAGACCCATAAATTTGGGGTCAGAAGATGGAACAGTTTGGTGTTGTTGTTGTTGTAGTAGGTTTTGTAGTCGTGCTATTTCATTCTGAGCTTCAGTGAATGCACCAAGTGGACCATTGATTGGGTCTTGTTTCCACATCTTTGCTTCCCAATCAAAAGACTCGATGGCTTTTTTTCTTCCTTGTTCATCAAGGTTTCTGAGCATTTTTTCCAACTTTTTGTAACCAAAAACTTTGTGAACAAGGTCGTATTCTTGCTTCTTCTTCGTTGGATAGTAAGGAGCAAGGAAGCAATCTTTCATGCACTTTTTCTTTTGGTGTCTACAAGGAGCACATACTGTCTTGTTTATCATTGTTGTGATGGCACTCTCTGCCTCCTCTTTTTCTTACCGTGTTGCCGGTGCCGCCAACAACGCTAGTTTTCAACCCACTTTATTTCTTTTCAACTAGGTTTTCCTCCTTTAATTGTCAAGGAAATGGAAAAATTAGGATTAGGGCTTTTCAGATCTAGGGTTTCATATATCCAAAAACATATATTTAAAAAAGTAAAGTAATGTTTTTACAAAAAATATAGTTTTTTTTATTTATTTTACATAATAATAATAATAAAGTTTTCTTTTATTCTTTTCAAAAAATAAAGTTTTTATTATTATGAATTAATCAATTGATTATTTATTGTTCCTTATTTAAAGATTCTCCTATTCTATTATAAGAATATAATTTTGTGTCATGAGGCTATAAAATATTGCACATTTATTTTCGATTACGTTTTAATTAGGAAATAAAATATTTAATAGTCAATCTGATTGGATATTTGTAAAAACTATTATTTGGCAAACCTTTTTTTGTTTTTGACATAGTTATTCGACGATTTTGGTGCATTATTTCTATTTTTTATGAGTTGTGCAGCCTTGTTATGCATAGTCAAATTTGTTAACCAACATAAATCTTTGTCAAATTTCAATCACATGAAAATATGATAATTACTTCTTGATTAAATTCTTTATACCATGGTTTTTTTAATAACAAGTATTTGATGCGCATTATGTAAATAAATATCTAGTATCATTCTAATTTTGAGCATATTTTGTTAGTAGGTTGATCCAAGAACACTTAGATGAGATGTCGTCTCTTCTAGTTTAACCAATGTCTTGGGTTCAAATCCAGTCTTGGACATGCAGCACCATTAAAACTTTTAAGGAGAGCTTGCCGCCTATTTGGGTTCGACAATGATCGAGGAATTAGTCTTCGCATTTGCACTTGGATCGAATACCCGATTTAAAAAAAAAAAAGAGTAGGGTTTTAGCGGTTAAGTCTGAGTAAGAGTCTCCTACAGTGACTATATGGTTACTTTTTAGTTCAATGTGATATCTTCCTAATTCCACCATGACCCAACAATTACCATATACCCACTTTATCACTATCTAGGAGAAATTATGCATCTATGTTAAATTGTTGTAATGCCTGTACCCAAAAAAAAAAATTTGTTATTATGCCAACAATTCTTAATTTTTTTTTAAACAGCAAAATATATTGAATAGGGTTGGAGCCATGTACAGGGAATACCAGGAAGAAAAAAAGAAAAAAAAAGAAAGAGATACAACCAAAGTTACTACAACTGTGCCCTAGCAGAGAAAAAATACAACTTATAGAAGCATTAACAAACATATAATGATACGACTCCGCATAGCAGAGAAAAACCAATGCATCCTGGTTTAAATTATTTCTAAATATTAAAAGTGTGTTTTATTTTTCTTATAGACCAACTTGGGTCCTGGGTTTTTCCACATGCCCCAAATTGAATATTCTTTCACGTAAAATATGAGTTTAACAATTAAAATTTTAAGGTTCAAATAATTACGTTTGAAGACAAATTTTCAAAATCTTCAAGGTTTAAGCAAAATCAATGTTTAAGCCAAACCAGTACTATTCAAATACCTACTTGATCATGTTAAAATCCATTCTACATGTCTTGAATTGATCTCAAAAAACGTGAATTCAAATATGCACTTGCTACCTAGTTAATATAAAGTAAAAAAAAGAATAATAATGAAAAGGATGCTGGAATTCTGTATTTGGCTCGGTACCCCATTTTGTGTCACAAATCAATTTGGAGTATATAATTCAGTTCCTCATTTTGCAAAGAACATCCAAAAATGGAATCTTGCAGAAAACAAAATCTGAATGTTACTAAATCATTTTGGGAACCGTGAGTGATGTTACAAATCTGAATTTTGGGAAGAAAACAAAATTGGGGATGTATCAACTACAAAAATCAAAATGAAAAATGTTGTCACTATTTTAAGTGGTTTGATGCAATGTAAATGGAGATTGAAATTTGAAGTTGAAGATTGCTTTAGCTAGTTAAGAAAATGGTTGAAGATTTCTACTGTATTTAAAATTGCATGATTTGGGATTATCCTAATACTAGTGACAATGATCATGGGCGTCCTTGAAGGTGCAAATAGCTATACGGAGTTGGGCCTTTAAAATATTAGGGCTTAAAAAAATGTATTATAAGTGTTGGCTTATTAACCTTCACCCAATTATTTAGGGAATTACTTTTCCCACCCTGTGGGTTTCCTCGCGCGCCCTATTTTTTCCAAAAATGTCCTTGAGTTTCCGGATTTTGTAATCCGGAAACTTCAAATATAGGGTGCGTTACATGATGTTTCCCCCTAAACACCCTTTTTCAAGGTAAAACAGTTCGGATTATATAATCCGAACTGTATTAGCACAAATTCTAAACATGTTTGTAACATGGATAGTCATTTTAGGGACAATATTAATCTTCCTAACTCTCATCCTTCTGTTTTGGGTCATTGTTACCTGTTCTTAGTCAAAAATTGGGTTTTCGTACTACTTGATGGGATTGCTCCGAAACTTCCCCAGAAAATCAAAAAAAATTCAAGGACCATGACTCCCTTAGAAGAGACTTCTTGCGGAACTCTGCCCCTCAAAATCCAAAATTCCATCGTTTAGACCCATTTTTCTTTTTCTTTTTTTAATTTTTCATATTCTCAGAAAAAATCCGAAAAAATTTGCATTAGTTTTATTTGATTTTTAGAATTTTTTGGTGCTATTTTTATATTTTTATGATTTTATTTGACAAGTTTTTAACATTTTTTACTTAGTTTTTTTGTTGTTTTTGAAAGCAAAACTCAAAACTGCTGAAATGTTAGAGAGTCTGATAGCTGATTGTACATAAGCATTGTCAGGATTATAAAATCCGAAATAGCAAACATGAATCTGGATTTTAAAATCTGGATTGCACAAGGGCATTTTTGAAAAATTTACAGGGCGCGGGAGAAGACCATAGGGTGGGAAAAGTAATTCCCAATTATTTATAAGATTTCTTTTTAGTCCTCTCAATATCTCTTTTGGCTAAAAAATACCCTCCAGGAGTTATCTACTAGAGGTGTTATAATTAAAAAATTCTCCTCCAAGAGTTGTCTCTCAAATTTTTTAGGGTGTCTAAGAGAGATTGAGGAGGCCCAAAAAGAGCCACTCAGTTATTTGTTATGTTAAAAAGAAAAATAGTAAATGGATAGGTAAAATTTGTGTGAGAATGATATAAAGTTAGTAGCTTGAAGTTGTATTTTTTGTTATTGATTAGAATATGAATTTTTTGTGTTAATTACAATGATTACTATTTTTTACGTTTATTGATGTTATTTACAATTAAATTAAAGATTACTCTTTAAAAAAAATTGAATTTCCATTTTATTAGGATCCAATTTTTACTATGTGAGTTGGACCTCCAGTTTGATTATGACATGTCTTGATTCAAGAGAATAGAACATGACCCCGTGATATAACGGTGGGAAGTTAAATTGATTTCACTGTAGTTTAAAAGTTATAATTGTGGCATTCCTTTAAAGATGAGCTCAATCATACATAAACTTAATTGTGGCATTCCCCTAAAGATGAGTCATATCCCTGACAATCATACTGAGTTATAAGAGATAAATTTAGAAAATAAGCAATTTGCTACTGTTCTTGTTCTTATGGAAGCCCTGATTGTCATGTCAACCAATAGTTGAAAAAGCATTAAGACCCGAACATATACAAATTAAATCAGACACTTGATTATAAACTGAATAAAAAAACTTCGTTAATTGAATCCAACAAATAAGGAGAGGTTCATCTTGGAACGCTAATCAATACAGGTTTAGTTGCTCATGGCAACTGACATCGTTACAAAACAATAGAAAAACATAGCCTATAGAGAACAAGAGAAGGATGAAACCCTCTCCCTTGAAGCTCTATTGCTTGACCTTTGCCTTGTACCACTAGCTTTTTGAATGAATGAAAATGTGCACAAGGGTCTCTGTTTATAGTGCATCATTACTTAGTGATTAAGAGATTAGAACTGAGATTTCTTAATAGGATTGAAAACAACATAATAAGACTCAAAACAACACATGAATAAAATTATATAAAATTCTTAACACACGAGGGAAAATAACATAATAAGACAAGAATTTCAACAACACATCAATAAAATTTGAAAAACCCTAAACAAGAAAACCATAACAACAGAAGAACACACAAAACACTCAAACAGACTCTAACTACACAACAATGATGAAGAAGAAAGTAGAGTCTATTCAAAGTTTCATCTTTTCTTATCTCATTGCCTTCCTTTGCATTTCCATAAGAAGAAAGTAGAGTCTATTCCAAGAAATCTCTCTAAAACTCTCGTATATGCCACCTTACCACCTGCTCGTCAACCCAGAAATTCCATGCCAGCGTCCACGAATAAAACTAACGGATAAGATTTAATTTGTCGACAGAAGGTGAGTTAAGGGACCAAAACATCACGAAAATTAATTATGAAACCAATATGAAACCTCGTAAATAGTTAATTGCCTGGATATTAAATTTATCCAAATAAAAAGACATATATTCTACTTTGTGTGTATTTGGAATGACATTATATCTTCCAAAATTGTGGCAAGAAATCACGTTCCTTTGAAAGCTACGAAACCAAATTTCTCTCTTTCGACAAAAGTTGCTCTTTGAGACGTAAGTTTTGCTTTCCCACCATCAAACAATTCAGATAATTAGACTATAAGTTTTTATTTTTATTTTTTGGTAATCAATAACTCTTACAAGAGAGAATAGTCTCTCTCTTACCTGTTGAATTCCATTTTTGGTGATAGCGTCTTCCTTCCAATTTTTTGGTATGTTGTTGTCAGGTTTGTCTCATTCTTTTTGCTTAAAGGGTTCTTCTAATTTGTCTTTTTCCCTTTTCTTGAATTGTAGAAGATGTATTTAGTTCAGCGTTCCAAAATCCTTTAATGCTATTGGTTGATAGCCGACAAGAAATTCAATTTTTTTGTTTGTATGTGGTATTGTCGGTGATTAGTAGCAGGTTTGTTTCAAACTTTCAAAGATTTGGTGGATTCATCGTAGAAATTGTCTAGGGTAGGGTGTAATTTTAAGTAATATCTCTATTTTACCCCTCTGTTTTGAGGACTATATAAGGATGTGTTTGTGATTTGAGCGGAGCAGGTTTCCATATGTGATTGATAAAAACCTAAAGCTTATTGTTGTCTTTGTTGTTTAGTTTCATCCTCAATTGAGTTTTAGGTTCTTCCTCTGATGGAAAAATCATTTGATTGTTTGGCTGACATTGTTCCTAGTCGTGAGAATTGGAGGATCACGGTGCGTGTTCTTAGGATGTGGGAAGTTCCTGCATTTCTCAAGCTTGATGAAACTAACCGCTGGAGATGGTCTTGATTGATCACAGGGTATTTTATGAAATTACTTTGTTGATGATTTAACTATTTAATGTCAGGTTGATTCTTTTTTTCTTCTTCTTCTTCTTCCGGATGGGATTTGTTTTGAGGTTTTTATGTTAGGGTGCCAAGCTTCATGCTACTGTTAGAAAACAACTGTTATAAGTCTTCCAGAATAAGTTGTTGGAAGGGGAGGCTTACAAGTTACAAGATGTAATAAAATTAGAATTTGGACATGGTTTGGTGATTGTTTTGCTGGTTTGTGTTCTATTGGGACTATATTCAAAGATGGTTAGTTTTCTGATTTTAATTGCTCATGTTTATTTAGTTGATGAATTGTTATGTGTGTTGTTATGGAATTGGAGATATGCACATCGCCTAAGATTCAATTTGGAACAATTTCTTAACTAAGAAAACTTCATTATGCTATGTGGTTTAATCATATTTAAAATTCTATACTATTAATTGTTAGTGATTTGTAAATTAGTAAATTTCCAATCCTTGCTTGTGTTTGTCCCCTTGCTGAATAGGGAAATCTTTTGATACATTTGTATGTTTCTCAGTTTATGTTATAGTCCAAAAATTGTTTGTCTGCACCTATTTGGTTGTCAGAGTTGCCTCTGATGTTGTCTGGTTTGTTTTTACTGAAAAATTTATGTCTTTTTAATGACTTTAATTATTATATTCATTGTTTGAATGGTGTTTTCCCTCCTCACCGACTCATGACTTTTATATATGATACAAAATTAGCAAGTGTACTAACTTATATCGAAGTAATAAAATTTATAAGATTCGTATCCACAGGGACTGTTTCAACTTCTACTCGGTAGTAACATTATTATTAAGGATGTTTGTAAAATGAG